>Ga0307987_1001741_pt1 | contig 11818 bp, 10 predicted proteins | sample EllFjometagen181_FD_203157 | JGI IMG/M metagenome (GOLD analysis project Ga0307987, IMG submission 203157) | Marine microbial communities from Ellis Fjord, Antarctic Ocean - #181 | ecosystem: Environmental > Aquatic > Marine > Unclassified | place: Southern Ocean | collected 2014-10-08 | reverse complement strand
TTGGCATTGCTTCCGCCTATTTGCGCATAGCGTGTTGCCTGCATTTCCGCCCAAAAACCATCCCCAATCTTGAAATCGAATGAAAAAATGTCAAAAACATCCACAAGACGATTAGGAATATAAAGTAAATAATAACGGAAAAAACTTTTTACATGCTCAGCTGTGGAAGGTTTGCGTTTAGTCTTGGTTTTCCTGGCTTTCCTGGCTTTCCCGACTCTCTTAATTTTCTCAGCCATCGTATAGCTCATCGACGCATTAGCGGCGTTGACATTAAAATTCACCGCCAAAACAGAACAAATGATTAAAACTATTAAGAATATTTTTTTCAGCATAAGTCATCATCCTCGATTAAATAAAATTATATCTGTAAAATGATTATATACTTCTCAATGCATATTTTCAAGAAAAAAACGCCATTCACCAACAAATAACTTATAAAGCCTAGGGGTTTATTGTAATGATATTGTTTTTGTATGCGAAAACTAATATTATGATTAAAAGTAATAATGCTAAAACGCTTGCAGTAAACAGCAGAGGAAGTTTGTTACGACTGACAAACAAATAGGTTTTCTTTATTGTGCTGGCATTTTCAGCCTGAGTAGCATAGCCACCCATAAAAGAAAAAATATCCTTGCGCAATTCTGAGACATTTTGATAGCGTGCATCAGGCAAAACATCCATTGCTTTCAAACAGATTCTCTCCAAACGCGCTGGAATTGCTCGAAACGGATTTTTCAACTGACTTGGGCTTTCGATATTGCCGACAACTGTATCGTGGAGCATTCCCCTTATATCTCTACGGTTGCCTAAAGGATTCTCAAAAGTCAAAATCGCATATAAAATGCAACCTAAAGCATAAATATCAGTACGTTCATCTTTCTCTTTATTTTTGCCAGCCGCCTGTTCAGGAGCCATGTAGCCTGGAGTCCCTTTTGCGACACCATCAAGCGTCATCATGCTTGTAGCGTCATGATCGACATCTTTGAATTCATCTGGAATGTTCGGAATTTCCTCAGGGCGATCTTCATTGCCGATAAACTTTGCCAGTCCCCAGTCCAAAACCAACACCTCTCCAAACTCACCAATGTGAATATTTTCCGGTTTTAAGTCGAGATGAATAATTTGTTTTGAATGTGCGAAAGCTATAGCGTTAGCAACTTTTACAAATACACGGAGAAGTCGTGGCAAAGTGTATTTTGCCAAAATATCAGGCTCGCCGCTCTGCAATTTTTTCAAAGTTGCCGCTAATGAGTATCCCCTCAGATATTTCATAGTGAAATATGGTGATCCGTTAGCATCGGTGCCTATGTCATGGATAGGAACAATATTCGGATGTTCAAGCCGGGCGGTAATTCTTGCTTCTCGGATAAAACGATTAACATCATTTTTAGGACGTTCATCAAAATCCGGAATAATAGCCATTGCCACCTTACGAGTAGTATCTTTGTCTCCAACTTGGATGATAGCTTTCATTCCACCAAAACCGACACTGCGGACAAATTTATATTTACCATCAGGTTTTTGAGTCAGGTTTCCAATCTGCTCATCGAGGTCATTCGCCAGACTGTCATTGCTGTCAATAGACATGCTTATAGTCGGCATGCTCTCCTCGTCGCTATCGCTTTGAAGATCGCTGGCCGTTAAATAACTTTCGTGATCAAGAGTGCCCTCGTCAAGCGGATAATCCTCAAACTCTTCTTCCATTTCCTTCATAATAGTTTCCCTCAAAATAAAAATGACCGTCATTTCTTATTGAAACGCCGGTCATTTTTTATATTCAATTAAATAAATTACTTTTTCTTAGTTTGGCGTTTTATCGGTTTTTTCTTTTTTTGCAATGTTGGTTCTTCTTCGCCGCGAACTACTTTAGCGGTGATCGTACACTTCTCCACATCTTTTACAGATGGAACCGTATACATGATTTCCAACATGATCTCTTCTAAGAGCGAGCGTAAACCACGTGCTCCAGTGCCTTTATTTACAGCTTCATGCGCAAGAGCTTTCAAAGAATCATTAGTAAAACATAGATCAACGCCTTCCATTGCCATAAGTTTTTGATACTGCTTGATTAACGCATTTTTAGGTTGAGATAATATCTTAACCAAATCTTTTTCACTTAAAGGGAAAAGATGCGACAAAACTGGTAAACGCCCAGCAAATTCAGGTATTAAACCAAACTTAATGAGGTCTTCCGGCTCATATTCAACCATTCTAACAGCTTTTTCCAAGGCAATCTTAGTCTGTCTTGGCGTGCGTTTCTTTTTGTCAGTATTATTTGAAAAACCAAGAACCTGTTTTCCAACCCGGCGCTTAACAACATTATCAAGTCCGATAAATGCTCCAGCGCAGATGAACAAAATATTACGAGTGTCCACTTTCAAGTATTCCTGCTGTGGATGCTTGCGTCCACCTTTCGGCGGAATGTTCGCAGTTGTTCCTTCGAGAATTTTCAATAGAGCCTGCTGTACGCCTTCACCGGAAACATCGCGAGTGATCGAAACATTTTCAGTTTTGCGGGCGACCTTGTCTATTTCATCAATATAAATAATCCCGATTTGCGCTCTTTCAATATCATAATCAGCAGCCTGAACCAGACGCAGAATAATGTTTTCAACATCTTCGCCAACATAACCGGCTTCAGTAATAGTTGTCGCGTCACAAATACAAAAAGGAACATGAAGCAGACGAGCTAAGGTTCTTGCAAGTAATGTTTTTCCTGTTCCGGTCGGACCAATCATCAGAACATTACTTTTTTCGATTTCAACTTCGTCAAAATCTGCGTGAATGCCATGTTCGGCAGCTTCTTTAAATTGCGTCTGCAAGCGTTTGTAATGATTATGAACGGCTACAGAAAGCACTCTTTTGGAGCGTTCCTGACCGATAACATATTTATCCAAGTCATTTTTTATCTGTTTAGGCTTCGGCACTATCAAAGAATCTACTTTTGATTTAAGATCTGTAGATTTTTCCGGCGTGGCTTGCCCTTTGTTTTCTTTTTGATATAGATCTGTACAAAGCTTGACGCAGCCCTGACAAATAGCTGCCCCGTTCGGGCTACTTACTAATTGTCCAACGACAGGGTCAGAAGCTTTGCGTCCGCAAAACGAACATACAGGTTCTACAGGATTATTTCCTTTAGTCATATTATAAAGTTCCTGATTAGTTATTTACCAAGAGAAGTATTTTTTACCACGCCATCAACCAAGCCGTATTTCTGAGCTTCACCCGCGGACATGAAAAAATCTCTTTCAGTATCTTCACTAATTTTTTTAACATTTTGTCCGGTATGATCGGCCAATATTTTGTTCAAGTTTGTCCGGAGTCGCAGAATTTCCTGAGCTTGAATATTAATATCCGCCGCAGTTCCTTGAGCTCCGCCCCATGGCTGATGTATCATAATACGGGCATTCGGCAAAGCAAAACGTTTTTTCGGTGCGCCTGCCGCTAGGAGAACTGCTCCCATGCTGGCTGCTTGACCGATACAGTAAGTTTTGACATCACATGAAAGTACCTGCATTGTATCATAAATAGCCAATCCAGCAGTAATTGAACCGCCTGGGCTGTTGATATACAAATCAATATCTTTTTTTGGATCATCAGACTGCAGAAATAATAACTGCGCGATTATCAAGTTGGCAACATTGTCGTCAACGGGAGTTCCGAGCAATATAATTCTGTCTTTCAACAAGCGTGAGTAAATATCATATCCACGCTCACCATGACCAGTTTGTTCGACAACCATAGGAACTAATACTGAATTATTCATAGTCCATTCCTCTATGTTATGCAATGATTATTTAGCTTTTGGAGCTGCTTTCTTAGCTGCTTTTTCTTTGATTTTTGCTTCTTTACCTAAGAAATTAGCAACTTTCATTGAGAGCATATCCATGTGCATTTCTTCCATGCCGCCAGCTTTTTCGAGCATTGAACGAAATTCTTTTTCCTGATATCCATAATGAGTGCTCATGCCTTTGATCTGGCCGTCAATCTCGTGTTGTTCAACAGAAATCTTTTCCAGTTCAGCAATTTTACGCATGATAAATGTTTTGCGCAATTTTGCAGCAGCAATTTTTTCAGCTTCTTTCTTGTGAGCGTCCATATCTTTTTTGAATACTTCTGCTTCTTCTTCGCTTTTCACGCCTTGAGTCATGCGATGCAGTTCATTCTGGATCTCGCCATTCAAAATGTTTTCAGGTAAATCAAACTTCTTGATCTTTTTGTCCAAAACATCACATACTTTCTGGCTTATTTCAGATTGACGAGCTTGTTCAGCTTCGTTTTTCGCAACAGTCTCGAACATTTCACGCATTTTCTCAACAGATTCGAATTTCATTTTTTCAACGACTTCCGCATCAGTCAAAGATTTACGGCGTTGAACACCAAGAACTTTGATCTCGTATTTAACTGTCTTATCAGCTAATTCAGCATCACGCCAGTCTGCGGGATATTTTGCTGTAAGTTTGTAATCTTTATCTTTTTCAGCACCAGTCAAAGCTTTAATCGCTCCCGGGATTAATTCCGGTTCATTGAGCCATACCCAGTTGCTTTCAGCTGAAACCTGACGTTTCAGGGATGCTGAAGCGTCTTCTGCCAGTTCAAAATCAGAAGTATAAGATACTTTGAGCATGTCTTCAGCTTCTGCTGGAGTTTCAATGTCCTCATAAGTCGCGTACATATTGCGATAATGATCAACTTGCTTATCAATATCTTTTTTCGCTACCTTTATAGGAGTGGTTTCAACTTCGATTCCTTTGTATTCTGGTAAATCTATTTCAGGAGCCAAGTCAAAAGCGATAGAAAATCTATATTCTTTGTCAACTTTCAGCGGAGCGACTTCCTTAGGATTACCATAAGATACAATATCCAGAGATTTGTCAGCAGTAACCTTTTCAAAGGCTGCGCCGTATATTTTGCGCTGCATCTCTCCCATGATATCCTTGTTATAACGTTTGATAAGCATTTTCGCAGGAGCTTTCCCTTTACGGAATCCAGGGATAACCACCATCTTGGAAAATTCTTTAACTACGTTTTTAAGTTCGCTTTCTACAATTGTTTTATCCGCGACAAAAAGAAAATCTTTTACACAAGCTTTTTCTTCTTTGCAAGTCATTTTGAGATTGTCGCTGAGTTTATTATTACTCATGATTAACAGTCCTTTATTACATTTTGTTGTTTTTATTTAACTGCACATCTTACTTGATTATTTTGCTATAATTAGATGCCCAATTCGTTTAGGTTTTCAGTTTTATTTACACTGAAAAGGCTTAATATAACATTTTATTCTTTTTTTGCAACCTAGTCTATGTAAAGATTTTGGGCAATTTTCTGCATATTATAACAAAAATTAAGGAAAAGCTTTCTAAATACTGCATTATTCCTTTAAAATTGGCTTTGAAAATTTATTTTTTACTTGTATATTATTGATTCAAGAGATATTTTATGTGAAATGCTTATATTTAATTAATATTTGTTTATGTTTAAAGGATGGCAATATGGCAACAAACCCAAAACTTATTGTTCTATCAGAAAAACTTCGTGGGAAGAGTTTTGAATTAGATAAGGAACTTGTTACAGTCGGACGTACCGACAAAGCTGACATATGTATAAAGGATGCGACGATAAGTACCGGACATTGTGATTTTACTCGAGATGGCGACAGCTATATACTAAATGACCGTGGAAGTACCAACGGAACCAGAATCAATAATGTACCTGTTCCTGAAGGTGGACAGACTTTGGAAAACTCTGATATTCTTCAATTCGGCGCAGTAGAAATATTTTTTGATAGTAATGACGGCACTTCGACTTCTATAACCAGAACCCATACTGGTATTGACTTAGATAGCACGGAGGTCGGTTTATCAACGGTTAAAAATCTCGGCAATTTTTCTCCTTACGAAAAAGGCAATAAAGGCGGCATGAGTCAGAAAGTTATGCTGAGCTTGGTATTTTTGCTGATTCTCGCAATCGTTGTACTGATCGGTTATGCTGTATATGCTATATATTCAAAAACATCAGACAGCACAGATTCAGGAACAGTTGCAAAGAAAGTAATGAAAGCTAGAGAAGTTTCGGCAGAAGGAAACTAAGCACAATAATTTTACAGTTCCATAAGGTAGCTCTAATTAAAAAGGCTACCTTATTCTATCTATATTATAAAACATCAGGAGAATTACATACTCATTATGAATAAAAACGATAAAAAACAAGAAGAACAGAAAAAACAGGCTGATCAGAATCCACAAACAAATGAAGAGAACAATTCCACTCCGCCGCGTCGAGCTGCTTCAAAAGCCGTTTATGTATGGCTTATTGTTTTTGCCTTTGTTGGCCTTTTCTTTGTTTTAAAGAATTTACAAAATCCCAAAACCTTAAAATGCGATCAATCAACTTTTGAGAAAATGCTCAAATGGGGATATATCAAAACCGCGGATGTAAGCTCTGAAACAGATCGTCTTATGTTAGTTGAGGGAAAGTATTCTTTTGCTGAAACACAGAAAGCAAAATATGTCGATGGCAAAAAAGTTACAGTTCTAGATGCAAGTGACGCCAAAAAACGTTTTGAGGCAATAAAGAGTAAAAAGAAACACTCAAAAATTACTCTAAGCGGCAAATACACCACCCGGGTACTTTTTTCTGAACGCCTAGACGATATGCTGAAAGATACAGCTGTAGATGTCAAGCCAAAAGATAACTGGTGGACTTTCCTCGCTGGAATCCTGCCCATTATTATTATCGTTGGAGTTATTTATTTCTTGTTCTCCAGACAAATAAAAGGTGCTGGACGTGGAGCTATGCAATTCGGTAAAAGCCGGGCTCGCATGATCCTGCCAACTGATTTAAATGTGACTTTTGATGATATTGCCGGGGCAGATGAAGCCAAAGAAGAAACTAAAGAAATCATTGATTTTCTTGCTGATCCTCTCAAATTTCAAATGCTCGGAGGTAGAGTCCCAAAAGGTTTCCTCCTGACAGGACCTCCGGGAACCGGTAAAACTCTGCTGGCAAAAGCAGTTGCTTGTGAAGCTAAAGTTCCATTCTTCTCGATCAGTGGATCGGACTTCGTGGAAATGTTTGTCGGTGTCGGTGCCAGCCGTGTTCGCGATATGTTTGAACAGGCAAGAAAAAATTTACCATGCTTGATTTTTGTAGATGAAATTGACGCTGTCGGACGTTCCCGTTTCTCAGGAATGGGCGGCGGACATGACGAACGCGAACAAACCTTGAACGCAATGCTCGTTGAAATGGATGGACTAGAGTCCAGCCCAGGTGTTATTGTTCTCGCGGCCACCAACCGACCTGATGTACTTGATCCGGCCTTATTGCGTCCTGGACGTTTTGACCGTCAGATTGTACTCGACTTGCCGGATATTGTCGGTCGTAAACATATTCTGGAAGTTCACAGCAAAAATATTCTCCTTGGCGAACATATCAATCTTGATACCATCGCTAAAACAACTTCCGGCTTCAGCGGTGCTGATATAGCTAACCTCTGTAATGAAGCCGCGCTCCTAGCCGCCAGAACAAACGCTGAAACAATCAGCCAGGCTGACATGGAAGAAGCTCGTGATAAAGTTCGCTGGGGACGTGAACGTCGCAGCCGCCGCATCACAGACCGCGAACGGAAGTTGACCGCTTATCATGAAGCCGGTCATACTCTTGTAGTAATGCATTCAGAATTCGCGACTCCTGTACACAAAGTAACAATTATTCCACGCGGACAAGCATATCTTGGCGCGACTATGACTTTGCCTGAGGAAGACAAATATACTCAAAGCAAAAAAGAATTAACTGATGAATTAGCAGTATTAATGGGTGGACGTGCCGCGGAAGATTTTATTTTCAAGGACATTACCACCGGAGCATCCAACGATATTGAACGCGCTTCACATATGGCTAGAATGATGGTTTGTCGTTTCGGTATGAATAATGTTATCGGACCGATTCAGTATGGAGAAACTCATAGTCAGATACATGTCCGAGCGGATAATATTCCACAGGATTCATACGGTCCTGAAATCGCAAATACAATTGATACGGAAGTCAGGAAGATCATTGATACAGCAAACAAGCGAGCTTTGGAAATTTTGACGGAACATGATGACCAACTTGAAGCTATCGCTCAAGCTCTGCTTGAAAAAGAAACTTTGACGGTTGCCGAAGTTCGGGAACTAATGAACATGCCGCCTTTAGAAGAACCTAAGCCAGTTGAAGAGAAAAAAGAAGAAGTAACTGCTGGTGTTGAAGTTCCGGATATTGTTCAAAAAGGCGACATGCTAGAGTCTCGTGTAAACATCACAGTAAAAACTACCAAAAAGCTAGACGAATATAAAAAAGAAAAATAGTTCATTATGAACTCAAAAGAACTCAGTTTAATTATATCTGAAAAAAATGGCGGCTGTCTCCTGAAATGTTGGATTCAGCCGCGTTCTTCACGCAGCACAATCGTCGGAATACATGACGACTCTATCAAAATAGCCCTGACCGCTCCGCCGGTTGACGGCAAAGCCAATAAAGAATTAATCAAATTCATGGCAAAATATTTCAATTTATCCAAGAGTGATATTCAGATAGTCGGCGGCGAAAGTTCCCGCAGTAAAACAATTCTCCTAACAGGCTTAAACAAAGATACAACAATCCAAACACTTATTAAGGAATAAAGCATGAATTTTCCGGGGAAAAAATCTACTTGGAACGGTTTTGAACGTTTTGACTTTGAACTTGATGGTATTCCTTGCATAATGGTTAAACCTGAAAAAATCAATCCTGAAAATCCATGGGTATGGCGGGCTCGTTTCTTTGATGCTTTCCCGAATCTTGATCTTGCTATGCTCGAAGAAGGCTGGCTACTGGCACATATAGATGTCGCTGATCTTTATGGATCAGAAGAAACTATGCGGCGCTTTGATTTGCTCTATGATTTCCTGACAAAAGAATATAATTTTGCACCCAAAGCTGCTCTGGAAGGATTCAGTCGCGGCGGTCTGGCGGTTTTCAATTGGGCTTGCCGTAATCCCAAAAAGGTCTCTTGTATTTACGCTGATAACCCAGTGTGTGACTTCAAAAGTTGGCCCGGCGGTTTAGGTGTCGGCCCCGGCTCACCTCCCAACTGGGAAAAATGCCTGCAAGCTTATGGACTTACAGAAGAAGCAGCAACAATCTACGATAAAAATCCAATTGACACCGCTGACATTTTAGTCAAAAACGATATTCCTGTAATGATTGTTTACGGAGATGCGGACGAAGTAGTTCCAATTGAAGAAAATGCTTTATTAATGCTCAAAGCCAACAGCAAAATAAAAACAATCTGTAAACCGGGTGCTTTACATCACCCTCATTGCCTGGAAGACCCGACCCCGATTGTTCGGTTCATTCAATCAGTATAGAGATGTTACTTGCCGTATTTGTGTATAATGCGTGCTTTCTCGAAGTAATCCCAACCCCAACCATCGAGTTTTCCATTTTTGAATACTAGAGGCAAACATTCGTCTTCTGTTGTGCGTCCGTCCCACCATGCCATGTTGGTATAATAAAACCAGACATTTGGACCAGAATAGTCCTGTCCTTTGACAGGTTCCCCCATGGCCGCTAAAACTTGTTTTTTGGTCATATTAATTCTGAGTTTTTTAGAATTTTCAAGATTTCTTTTTTCCTCATAAAAAGCACAGCCGGTAGACAAAAGAAACATTCCTGAAACAACAAGACAAAGTAAAAGTATTTTTTTCATATATAAAATTCCGTTTTTAATAGATAAGCTTAATCTATAATCTTTTTATGTCTTTTCAAATACTTTTACAATTATCTCAAGAACATTTAGGGTTTATTGGATGTTTATATCAGAAAATTATCTGTATTGAAGCTGTGAATTCTGCCTTCCAGCTGTTTTTGATTTCTTCCTTTAAAGTATCGCCGGAAGGAGCCAGGACGACGAGAAAATTTTCTTTTTTCTCGTCATTGAAGTCAGAAACATTGACATCGTCCTGTACCGCTTGAAGATAATGCTGTTCGCAAAAACCTTTTACTCTGTAGGCTTTTCCAGCCCATGTTTTGAGCCAAGATGTCAACTGTTCTATCGGAACTGGGTCAAATTTCAATGTACATTTACTTATCCCAATAGTCTTTTTAAGCAAATGTCCTTTCATATCCGGCTGATGCCATTTTAAAGCGTAGATTTGCTCTGCATCAGGAATTTTTGAATAAGAAGTCTTTATTATCGGAGCGTGAATATTTAAACTTTGTAGAATTTCTTCGACTTCCTTGATCTCGGCTGGATTTGCAATATCTGTTTTGTTGATAAAAATCAAATCAGCGCCCAACACCTGCTGTTTAGCCGCCGGAGCCAGACTGTAGATCCGTTTGAAGTTCTTGGTGTCAACAACACAGATAGAGCCGCTGTAATGAAATTTATTCGGTGCGAGTTTATTAACAACACCCATTACTTCCTGCATGCCGAAAGGATCAGCCAGACCGGAACTTTCAACTATCAGGTAATCAACATCGAGCTTTTCGGTTTTGATTATTGTGTCGATGAATTTATCCGCACGGCATACGCAGAAAATGGAACCGTCAACGATTTCCTCAATAATCATTCCTTCTTTTTCAAGTACCGCGCCGTCAACACCCTCCTGTCCGAATTCATTTACTATCACAGCAGTTTTATCGCGATTGAAAACCGACAGAAGGTTTTTCATCAGAGTAGTCTTTCCGGCACCTAAAAAACCTGTAATTAAATAGATGTCCGTCATAAACTAATTCCCTTATTTGGCAACGCTCTCTATTGCTTTCTCTATTTCCTCAAACAATTCTGTCCGGCATGGAATAATAGACTGATGCTCCAGTTTACCATTGATGTATATGCTGGGAAGTATAGTAACACCCATTGCTTTGCAGCGGGCGATAGATTCTTTCTCTGTATACCTATGTTCTATTACATCTATCGAATCGCCAAAATGTTTTTTCGCATCATTAGCAGCACCCATCATGTAGCCACAAGCGGCACAAGAAATAGAGTTCAAGGTAAACACTTCAATAAGCGCCTTGTCAAGATTATCATAATCAGGCAATTCCACTTCAATATCTTCCTCTTCACTAGCTGTATAACTGTCAAGCACCAGTCTTGCTTCATCCGTATGGCACACCGCTTGATGAACAGCCACAGAGTTTTCAATCGGCAAGTCATAAGGCATATCGCAGCCCGGGGCGATAATCAAACGTTCATGGGATACTGCATCCAGGAGGTCAATAACGTATTTCATATTGTCCTGCTGCGTTCCGTAAAGCATAACAGTTGTCAGCGGGATATTTCCGCCGATTACAATGTCATATTTGTCCGTGATTTTTTTTGCTTCAGGCAGATTAACATTTTCATCTACAGAAATCGAATCAGGATTTGTTTTGCACATTGGTTCGATATTCGGAGCTGCATTGCCGCAAACAAAAAATGCTGACAGCGATCCTTTCGCTCTGATATAGTCAAATAATTCTTTGTAGACATCATGAAGAAATTCTTCAAAGTGCATTGGTGAAATTTGAGAAACCAGAGGACAGACCACACCGATCACATCCATACCTGCTTCGATAAAATGATCGCACATAGCTTTGGCTACTTCTGTTGAATAAGCCAGTAAGTTTTTAGCATATTCAGGATCATCGAGCATATCCATAAAGAAATCCTGCCCACGCAAATGCGAAGCCAGAGTAAAAGGTCCAGTGATTAAACCGTATAAAGCGGTATCATCTCCGATTTTTTCCTTTGCTTCCGCCATCGCTTCCAAAATCATAGGAATCCTGCCGTCTTTCTTGGATGGGATCAGGCATT
>Ga0307987_1001738_pt1 | contig 11824 bp, 9 predicted proteins | sample EllFjometagen181_FD_203157 | JGI IMG/M metagenome (GOLD analysis project Ga0307987, IMG submission 203157) | Marine microbial communities from Ellis Fjord, Antarctic Ocean - #181 | ecosystem: Environmental > Aquatic > Marine > Unclassified | place: Southern Ocean | collected 2014-10-08 | reverse complement strand
AGAGAACGAGGAAAATGTGGAAATAGGGCGGAGCTATCCGACGATTACGTTTTCTTCGATATAGTGAATGATTTGATGTTTTGTTCTTGAGCCCACAATAAGAGCGATTGTCAGAGGTCCAAGTCGCCCAATAAACATTAGCAGTATAATTAACAGCTTGCTTGGTACGGTTAGCTGAGATGTTATCCCCATTGATAGTCCAACAGTTCCAAACGCAGAAATTGTTTCAAAGAAGATGTCCTCATTTTTTAATGGGCCTTTGCTTTCAAACATGACGATTGCAGAAAAGGCGATTGCTACCAGAGCAATTGAGATAAAGAAAATACATAGGGCTTTTTTGGTTGTTGTATTTGGGATTTTTCTTTGAAACACTTCGGTATCGTCTCGTCCTCTTATGATACCAGATACAGTAAGTATAATTATAAATATAGTTGTAATTTTGATACCACCAGCAGTTGATGCCGGAGCTCCGCCTATAAACATAAGCATGGTTGTTATTTCTTTTGTAATAGGGTGCAATTGTTCCATTGGCACCGCATTGAATCCTGCAGTACGAGGTGTTATTCCCTGGAAGAATGCACATGGAATTTTACTTAGACCGTGAATACCAGAAAGAGTATTGTTATATTCAAAAATCAAGAAAGATAGAAATCCAAATGCAATTAAAATTAGTGTTGCAAATAGAACGATGCGAGTATGTAGGGGGATCTTTGCTTTAGCTCTAAATGAGATATGAGATTTGCTGAACGATAAAGAACTTGCCACAACAAAGAATCCAAGTCCACCAGTAATGATTAGAGCAGAAATTGTGAACATTATAACAGAGTCGGACTGGAAAGAGATCAAACTATCACTATATGTTGAGAATCCAGCATTACAAAATGCACTAATGGAATGAAATACACCAGTAAAGATTGCTTTTGGTAATGTCATGTTGTAGTTAAGCCAAAGTTGAGTAGATATTATTATAGTCCCAACTAATTCAAAACATAAAGTGTAGTATATCGTTGCTTTTAAGAGACCTTTTAGACCTTTAAACTTTTCATATCCAAGAGCATTCATAACAACTTCAGTATCTTCAAGTTTTAAGCGTCTACCAATCAGAGTAAGTATGATTGTACCCATTGTCATTATCCCAAGTCCGCCGACTTGTATTAGAGCAAGGATTATTAATTGACCGAAAGTAGAAAAATATGTTCCGGTATCTCTTACTATTAGACCTGTAACACATGTTGCACTTGTTGAGGTAAATAGAGCGGATAGCGGAGGTGTCCATTTGCCATTCATGTTGGAAATTGGCAGTGATAGGAGCATGGCACCAATAAGTATTGTGAGTCCAAAGGTTTTGAATGCAATAAAATTACTATTTTTGTTATTTTTTCTGTTCATGTTGGGTCAGTATTCAGTATTATGTTCCCAGTTCTTTTGGTTGAATGCCCTTTTCGGTCATCAGGGACGATGCCCCTCCCACTGTGCAGTTTAATGTTATATTGCAGGCAGGGAGGGACGCCGTCTCTGGCGTCCTTAAAAACAAATTTCATGTTTGTTTTGTATTATGCAAAATATTGTAAATATAAGCAAGGGGAATAATACAAATGCGAAAATTCGAAAATAAGTAAGTCTGGAAATGGAAGATGGGGCGGACATGAGGCCCGCCCGTACGGGGGGGGGGGAGGAGAAATGGGATTCCGCTGTAGCGGAAGGGAACGGGGAGAAGAAGTTGCAAGTGCGCGAGTTGGAAGAAAGAAGATACCCCTGCCACCTCGCACGCGAGGTGACCTCCCCTAAACAGGGCAGGAGCCAGATTCCGCTGTAGCGGAAGAGAACAGGGGGTGGATGCGGAAATGGGGAGGGGGCGAAAGATTTTTCGCCCGTACGGGGGAGTTTTAGGATGGTTTTTTCATATAAATGTGAAAAGATTAAAATATATATTTTTATTCTTGCTAAGTATGGTATTGAAAATGTATTATACACGACTTGCTGCTAATAATACGCAGTTTAAATTAATTTTGATTATTAACACGTTATCTTAATTAAGTAAAGATAACATTTTACATATGGAGTTAGGTTATGTCTAATACAGTATTAGTTGGCGCCCAGTGGGGAGATGAAGGTAAGGGTAAAGTTATTGATGTTTTAACAGCAGATTCAGACATTGTTGTCCGTTTTCAAGGTGGGAACAATGCTGGACATACAGTTAAGACAGGTGATAAGAAATATGTTTTACATTTGATACCATCAGGTATCCTACATGATGATAAGATTTCAGTTATAGGTAACGGTGTTGTTGTTGATCCAGTAGGTCTTGTTGAGGAGATTGATGGTCTTGAGAAAGATAACATCAAGGTTGGAAGTAAGCTAAAGATTAGTGACCGAGCTCCAATTGTATTTCCTTTTCATAAGGTTTTGGATGCAAAAGCAGAAAGTGGTCGCTCTGATGCACAGAAGATTGGTACAACACAAAGAGGTATTGGACCAGCTTATGCGGACAAGGTTTCTCGTGAAGGAATGAGAATTGGAGATTTTCTTAGAGCAGATTTTAAAGAGAAGCTTGAAGCAAAAATTGATATTGTAAATGGTCATCTTGCATTTTTTGGAAGAGATACAGTAAATAAAGAAGAGATTGTTGATCAGTTTCTTAAGTTGGGCGAAATCATTAAGCCATATATTTGTGATACACAAGTTTATTTGAATGACGCAATTAAAGCTGGTAAAGATTTGTTATTTGAAGGAGCACAGGGGACAATGCTTGATATTGATTTTGGCACATATCCTTATGTAACATCATCAAACACAACAGCAGGTGGTGCTCCAACAGGTTCCGGTGTTGCCCCAAACAAGATTGATAGAGTTGTTGGTGTTATCAAGGCTTATACAACTAGAGTTGGAGAAGGTCCATTCCCAACAGAACTATTTGATGAAGATGGTGCAAGTTTGGCACGTATTGGTCATGAATTTGGTGCTACCACAGGTCGTCCACGTCGTTGTGGTTGGTTTGATGCTGTTGTTGGTCGTTATGCTGCTGATATTAATGGAGCTAATTATTGGGCAATGACAAAACTTGATGTTATGGATACATTCAAGACAATCAAAGTTTGTGTTGCTTATGATTATAAAGGAACTCGTTTAGAACACATGCCATCTGATGTAGATGTGTTAACAGCATGTACACCTATTTATGAAGAGTTGCCAGGCTGGGAGAGTCCAACAACAGAAATTACAACTTTTGACGAATTACCACAAAATGCAAAAGATTATGTTAATTATCTTTGTGAAATCACAGGTGTTGAACTTGGTATTCTTTCAATTGGTCCAAAGAGAGAGAGCACGGTTAGAGTTGCGATTTAAATGCGGTCGGCATTTAAGAGTTAAGAGAGACGCGATAAATCACGTCTGTACGAGAATGCGAGAATTGTGGAATTCATGTAGGGGCGAGGCCTGCCCGTACATCGGGGATAGGGAAATTTAAAAGAGTGAGTGAAGAATTTAACAAATTGAATAAGATACCTTGTCACGTTGCCATTATAATGGATGGTAATGGTCGTTGGGCAAAGAAGCGACTTATGCCCAGAATAAAGGGACATGAACAAGGTAGTAAATCCGTTGTTTCAGCCATTAAGAGTTGTAAAAAGTTTGGAATAAAATACTTAACACTTTACGCATTTAGTGTTGAAAATTGGTCAAGACCTAAAGATGAAATTTCAGGTTTGATGAAGCTGCTGCTCAAGTTTGTGGACAAATATGAGAAAGAGCTTCATGAGAACAAGGTACGTTTACGAGTTTTGGGACGTATTGAAGATTTGCCAGATAATGTTCGTGAAGTTTTGGAAAGAGTGATTGAAGATACTTCATGTTACACCGAGTACAATTTGAATTTAGCATTAAGCTACGGAGGCCGTACAGAGATTGTATATGCAGCCAAACAGATTGCTAATAAAGTTGCATCAGGTGATTTGAGTGTGGATGAAATTGACGAGCATGTTTTTGCTGAAAATCTTTATTTACCGGGTATTCCAGATCCTGATTTGATGATTAGGACAAGCGGAGAAATGCGCATAAGCAATTTTTTGTTATGGCAGTTGTCATATGCGGAGTTGTATATTACGGATGTTCTATGGCCGGACTTTAGAGAAAAAGAGTTTTATAAGGCTTTAGTTGAATATAACAATCGAGACAGACGATTTGGAAAGGTTAAAAAATAATGAAGACACGTTTATTCACTGCAATACCTATGGGAGTGTTTTTTGCATGTACCATTTTGTTTTTGCCTAGCATATTTATACCGATTTTTATGTGTGCACTAGTGGTATATGCACTAAATGAGTATTATAGCATTTTAAGGTCAACAGGCTTAAATCCAGCTCGTTTAATAGGTTATGTTTTTTCTGTCTTACTTATTGCCGGCACTTATTATCTTTTGAAACAGACCCCAGTGGAGAATGGCTTGAGATTTTCCAACTTTGAGACATCAATCTTGGCCGCAATGATTATAACCTTTTTCTTGCGAGAGATGACTATCCCTGACAACAAAAAGATGACGACCAATCTTGCATCAGAAATTTTTGGTGTATTTTACATTGCATTTTTGATGAATTTCATATTGAAGATACTGTTTATGTTTCGAGTGGAAGGAGACATAGGGGCTATTCCGGACGGAGGGAGAATGCTTTTATTATACGGTATTGCAGCGGTAAAATTTAGTGATGCTGGAGCATACTTTACCGGCAAATATTTTGGAAAACATAAGCTTTTGCCCAGGGTTTCCCCGAAGAAGACATGGGAAGGTGTTGCAGGCGGACTTTTGGCAGCAATTGTTACGAGTCTGATAATATGCAAATGTAATGATTTTACTTTTGGGACATTAACGTTTACGTTAGCCGATGCACTAATACTGCCAATTTTACTTACATTTGCAGGATTAGCTGGTGATTTATGCGAATCGATGTTGAAGAGAGACAGTGGTATAAAGGATTCCAGCAATCATTTACCAGGCATGGGTGGTATTTTAGATGTTTTAGATAGTTTAATAACATCATTGCCGATACTTTATATTTATGTAGTTTATGTGGTTTAAGGATTAGATTTAATGAAGAATGTAGTAATTTTGGGTAGTACCGGTTCGATTGGTGAGAATGCCTTAAGAGTGGCCAATGCCTTACCAGAAGAATTTAATATAGTTGGATTAGCCGTTAATAGTAATATTGAGAGACTTTTAGAACAGGCAGAGCAATTTGGCGTTAATACGGTTGCTGTAGCAGATGACGTGATGGCAGAGAGAGCAGAAGAGCTTGCTCCATCACATATCAAAGTTTTAAAAGGGCTAGATGGTGTTACTGAATTATCAGCATTTGATGATGTTGATTTGGTTGTTTGTGCCATTGTTGGCATGACAGCAATCAGACCAGTATTGGCTGCAATTGAGAGGGGAACAGATATTGCTTTGGCAACAAAGGAGACTTTGGTTGCAGCCGGACATATTGTAAAAGTGGCATGTGAGACATCAACTTCTTCAATTATACCAGTTGATAGTGAACACTCTGCAATTTTTCAATGTTTGGCAAGACGTCAGAACAAAATATCTTTGAATCGAGATCCAGAATTGAAAAAGATATTTTTGACATGTTCAGGCGGTCCTTTTGGAATGAAGCCAGAAATTGATTTAACACAAGTAACGAAGCAGGAAGTATTAAATCATCCACGTTGGAATATGGGGGCTAAAGTTACAGTAGATTCAGCATCTTTGATGAATAAAGGGCTTGAGTTAATAGAAGCAAGATGGCTTTTTGATCTTCATTCAGAAGACATTGATATAGTAATTCATCCTGAAAGTATTATTCACTCTATGGTTGAATATGTTGATGGATCAACTTTGGCTCAATTAAGTATACCAGATATGCGTTATGCAATTCAGTTTGCAATGACATATCCAAATCGATTGGATGGTAAGCTGCCAGGAATGAGTTTGAGTGATATTGCGTCGCTGAATTTTTGTGAACCGGATATTGAGAGATTTCCAGCATTGCGTCTTGCAAAAGAGTCAATTGATGTTGCAGGCACTTTGCCGACGGTTATGAATGCTGCAAATGAAGAAGCAGTTGCTATGTTTTTGGAAGACAGAATTAAGTTTTGCCATATCTGGGAGATTGTTGAGAAAGTTATGGAAGAGCATAATGCTGTTCATGATTTGACAATTGAGGCAGTTTTTGAAGCAGAAGATTGGGCGAGAAGGAGAGCATCTGAAATTGCAAATTTCTAAAATTCGCAAATGCGAAAATAGAGGATTCCGCTGTAGCGGAAGAGAACTGAAGAAAATGCGAAAATGGTAGGGGCGAGATGCGTCTCGCCGGTACAAAAAGAAGAATTTTAAAAATAAATAAAGGGAAAATATGTTTGGAACAATAATAAATGGTTTTTTGGATGTTGTGATTTTGGTTTTGTTTTTTAGTTTTGCAGTATTTGTTCATGAATTTGGTCATTTTATTGCAGCGGTAAAGCTTGGATTTAAGGTAAATGTATTTTCTATTGGTTTTGGTCCGGCACTGTTTAAGTGGGAACGAAATGGCATTGTTTACAAATTTTCAGTAGTACCTTTTGGTGGATATGTTGCATTGCCACAGCTTGACCCAACTGGAATGGAAAAGATTCAGGGTGAAAATGCTGATGATGGAGAAGAGCCTGAAGAAGTTGAACAAATAGAAGATATTGCAGCTTGGAAGAAGATTATAGTTGCGGTTGCCGGTCCTCTAGGAAACATTATTTTTGCAGTGATTCTTGCATTTATTATCTATTGGGTTCCAACAAAAGATTTGGATGAGACATCAAGTGATTGTGTCATAGGCTATATTGATGAGAGTGCACCTGTTTCTGAAGTTGGCATAAAAAAAGGTGATTTAATATTGGCCGTTAATGGTGAGTATATTAAAAACTGGTATGATGTAAGCATGGTAAGTTTGCTTAGTCAAAGCACAACTGCTGTGGTTAGAGTCAGTTCAGAAGGAGTAATAAAAGAATTTGATGTGCCATTGACAATGACAAGTATGGGGGAATATCTTCTTGTAGGTCTAGCACCTGATGCTGCTTGTGTGGTTGGCGATGTGATGGAAGGTGGAAGTGCGGCATCAGCAGGTCTTCAAAGTGGTGATATTATTCAGAGCTTTAATAATATAGTTGTTGATGATGGTAATAGGTTTATTGATATGGTAGCCGAGCGTCCTGGTATGGAAACGGATATTGTTATTATTAGATCAGGCAAAGATATGACGTTTAAAGTTACACCTGCAATGAATGAGACAATTGGTCGAGCAGTTATTGGAATTTCAATGGGTACTTTTGGGCATCAGCCAATGCCTTGGATGATGTATAAGAAACCATCAGCTCAGCTCAAAAGTGATGCTTCTAGTATTTTAAGAATTTTGAGAGCACTTGTTACGCCAAAAGAGTCAGGCAAAGCTGCCAAAGGTCTTGGTGGACCGGTTATGATTTTTGTAACACTATGGTTTGCAATACAGGAAAGTTTTCTAAATGCAGTTGGTTTTCTTCGCTTTTTGAATGTAAACCTTGCAATATTGAATTTGCTTCCAATACCAGTGTTAGATGGTGGACATATTGTTTTTGCTCTATATGAAATTACTTTTAAAAGAAAACCATCACCAAAGTTTGTTAATATTATTGTAAATTTCTTTGCAATACTGTTGATTGGTGCATTTATTACATTGACTTTTAGAGATACCTTTAGGATGAAAAAGGCTTTCTGGCATGGGGATAAGAATGCGACCGTTGAGGAAGTTGAGCAAGTTGACCAGGCTGAAGAAGCGAAATAGAATTAATGTGAAAATGGCAGGGGCGACACATGTGTCGCCCGTACGGGAAAGTTTGCAAATGGTAGGGGTAAAAAATCTTTCGCCCGTATGGGAATTATAGGCTAGGCCTGCCTCGCCCGTATGGAAAGAATTTTGAAAAAATTAAAAGTAAAAGGAATTAAGATAATGAATAGTGATATAATTACAAAAGGATTAGAACGAGCACCTCATAGAAGTTTATTTAGAGCTGGGGGTATGAAAGATGAAGATTTCAAGAAGCCATTGATTGGTGTATGTAACTCATTCAATCAGGTGATTCCAGGACATGTACATCTTGATAAAGTTGCAAAGGTTGTCAAAAAGGCAATCATTAAAGCTGGTGGACATCCTTTAGAATTTAATATGCCTGGCGTATGCGATGGTATTGCAATGGGTCATGGTGGAATGAAGTTTTCACTGCCAAGTCGTGAGTTAATTGCAGATAGTGTTGAAACAGTAGTTAAGGCTCATCCATTTGATGCATTGGTATGCATTCCAAACTGTGACAAGATTGTTCCTGGAATGTTGATGGGCGCTTTACGTTGCAATATTCCAACAATAATGGTGAGTGGTGGTGCAATGGCTGCTGGTCACAATAAGGCTGGTGAAGCAATTGACCTTGTTAGTGTTTTTGAAGCAGTTGCTGAACGTAATGATGATAAAATCACAGATGAAGAACTACACGATATTGAATGTGCTGCATGCCCAAGTGCAGGATCTTGTTCAGGTATGTTCACAGCAAACTCAATGAATTGTCTTTGCGAAGCTCTTGGAATGGCTCTTCCTGGTAATGGAACAATTTTGGCTCAAACACCAGAAAGAGATAGTCTATACCGTAGAGTTGGTCGCAGAATAGTTAAGATGGCACAACAAGGTGGACCATTACCCACAGAAATAGTTACATTGAAATCATTGGATAATGCCTTTGCTACAGATATGGCAATGGGTGGAAGCACAAATACGGTTTTACATGCATTGGCGATTGCTGATGAAGCTGGTGTAAAATATAATTTGGATAGAATCAATGAAATTTCCAAAAAATGTCCAAACATTTGTAAAGTAGCTCCATCAAGCTCATATCATATTGAAGATGTTCATAGAGCAGGCGGAATTAGTGCAATTATGAATGAAATTTCAAAGGTTCCTGGTGTTCTTAATTTAAGATGCAAAACAGTTTCAGGAAAAACAATTGGTAAGACAATTAAAGAAGCTCAGATTTTAGATGATAAAGTTATACACACATTGGATAATGCTTATTCCAAAGATGGTGGTTTAACTATTTTATTTGGTAATTTGGCTACTCAGGGAGCAGTTGTTAAGAAAGCCGGAGTTGCAAAGAGTATGCTTGAATTTACAGGTACTGCAATTATATATGATTCACAAGATGATGCCTGCAAAGGAATTCTTGCAGGAGAAGTTAAGTCTGGCAATGTTGTTGTTATTCGTTACGAAGGACCAAAGGGTGGTCCAGGTATGCAGGAAATGCTTGCTCCGACATCATACATTATGGGACAGGGGCTTGGCGAGTCGGTTGCATTGATTACAGATGGTCGTTTTTCAGGTGGCACACATGGTGCATGTATAGGTCACGTTTCTCCTGAAGCTGCTGAAGGCGGTATGATTGGATTGCTTAAGAATGGCGATCAGATTTCAATAAACATCAATGAACGTTTAATTGAAGTTCTTGGTTTGTCTGAAGAAGAGTTGGCAGAACGTAGAGCAAATCTTAAACCATTTGTTCCAAACAATACAAGTCGCTGGTTACGTAGATATTCTAAGTTTGTTAAGAATGCATCTACTGGTGCCGTTCTTTGCGAAGATTAGTAGTAGTTAATGAAGACCGTTACATTTAAAACATTTGGCTGTCGACTGAATCAGGCAGAGACAGCCTTAATGCAAGCAAAATTTAAAGCATTTAATTATGAGATTCTTAATGATTTCAGAGCAGATGCAGATGTATATGTAATTCACACCTGCACTATAACAGGAAATGCTGAGAAATCTTGTGTTCAGGTGGCTCGTTCAACAAAGCGTAAGCATCCTAATTCCATAGTTGTTCTTGCAGGTTGTGCAGTTGAAGTCAATAGAGACGAGATACTTGAAAAGACAGGTGCAGACTTTGTTTTTGATCAATCAGAAAAGTATATGATGCCTCAATTGATAGAGTCTTTGCCTTTAAACGAGAACAGAGTTCTTCCATATTTTCTTTCCACCCGTGCATTAGTTAAGGTTCAGGATGGATGTAATTTCTTTTGTTCGTACTGCATTGTTCCATATACACGAGGTAAGCCAAAGAGTCGTCCACTTACTGAAATAGTTGATGAAGTTAAGGCCTTTGGTGACAAGGGTTATAAAGAGGTTGTTATTACCGGAGCAAATATTGGTTGTTATAGTGATGAAGGTAAAAAACTTGTCAATGTAATTGAAGAGCTAGAGAAGATTGAGTTAATAAAGAGGATTCGTATAAGTTCCATTGAATTATCTACAACCGAGAAGGATATAATTGACCTTATGGCTAATTCTGAGAAGTTCTGTAATTACTTACATTTTCCACTACAATCAGGTGATAATGATATTTTAAAAGCCATGCATCGTCACTATACTCGAGAAGAGTATTGCGAGATGGTTGAATATGCTCTCAAAAAGATACCTATGGTCGGGTTGGGTGCAGATGTTATTACAGGGTTACCTGGTGAAGATAAAAATGCGTTTTTTAACACTTATGACTTGATTAATTCTTTCCCTTTTAGTAATTTACACGTTTTCCCTTACAGCAAGAGAAAAGGAACGAAAGCGGCTGATATGCCAAATCAAGTTCCTGGAAATATTTCAAAAGAGAGAACATTGGAGCTGATTGAGCTTGGAGAGAAAAAACAATTGCAGTATGCTGACAATTGGATTGATTCAGGCAGAGATGTAGAAGTTCTAATTGAAGAGTTTGACAAAGATGGTAATGGCATTGGATGGACTGGTGAATATAGTAAAGCTAAAGTCTTGAAGAGCCCAGGGGTTTTGCTGGAAAAGAATACCATTGTCAAAGGGAATGTTGATAAATTTGAAGATTCAAGATTTGTAATTAATTTAGGAGTTAAATAAATGAAGTGGACTAATACAGTTGTTCCAACACTAAGAGATAATCCTCAGGAAGCAGAGATTCCAAGTCATCAGTTGATGTTGAGAGCTGGTTTGCTAAGAAAGCTATCTGGAGGGCTATATACTTTTATGCCATTGGGATTGAAGGCATTAAAGAAAGTTGAAAAGATTGTTAGGGAAGAGATGGATGCAGCTGGAGCATTAGAAGTTCTTATGCCGGCTCTTCAACCAAAAGAGATTTGGGAACAGTCAGGACGTTATGAAAAGATGAAATCATCAATGTATAGTGTTCATGACAGACAGGGAAGAGAAATGGAACTTGGTCCTACACATGAAGAGGTTATTACAGACTTGGTTTCAAGAGAGATTAGTTCCTACAAGCAGATGCCAGTTACATTTTATCAGATTCAAACAAAATTCAGAGATGAGATTCGTCCACGTTTTGGTTTGATGAGAGCCAAAGAATTTATAATGAAAGATGCATACAGTTTTGATGCAAGCTGGGGTGAAGCAGATGCCAGTTACAAAAAAATGTATGATGCATACACAAGGATTTTTGATAGATGTGGTCTGATTGTTAAGCCTGTAGAAGCTGATACAGGAGATATGGGTGGTAGTTGGTCACATGAATTTATGGTTCTTGCAGATTCAGGAGAAGATGGAATTGTTGAGTGTTCAGGATGTTCATATGCAGCCAATACAGAGAGAGCTACATTTAAATATGATGAAGCAAAGCAATATGATGGAGTTGAGAATGCACTAGAGGAAGTTCATACGCCTGATTCAAAGACAATAAAAGAAGTTGCAGAGTTTTTGAAATGTGTTGAAAAGCGTTTAATTAAGACATTGATTTACAAAGCAGATGATGAAACAGTTGCCGTTCTACTCCCAGG
>Ga0307987_1001733_pt1 | contig 11829 bp, 10 predicted proteins | sample EllFjometagen181_FD_203157 | JGI IMG/M metagenome (GOLD analysis project Ga0307987, IMG submission 203157) | Marine microbial communities from Ellis Fjord, Antarctic Ocean - #181 | ecosystem: Environmental > Aquatic > Marine > Unclassified | place: Southern Ocean | collected 2014-10-08 | reverse complement strand
GTCTTGTCGCGCTTGCGTCGATGAAGGAGTAGGCAACCCTGGCCAAACTCAGCTGACATCCCACAAGCGCCTCCACCGAACGTTGCCTCTGGGAAAGCCCAGTAGAACGGCTTGTGGTCGATCCACTCTGTTGTTCTGCCGCCGTTGGTTCGTGGTTCTCTGCTGCCGTGCGGGTTGACCGGGTTGCTGGGATCGCTACAGTAGGGACGTGCAACGGAAGGAATCTTGAACCATTTGCTCCACCGGGCAGGCGATCCTCTCTCCTCCTCTCCTCTCTTCCAAGCCCTGCCCGGTGGGGTTTCGTCTTCTGTCTGAGCTTGGTGACAGTGTGCCGGGGGCCAGACACGAGTGCGCCACATCACTCCGCAACTGATGGAGCGTGGTGCAAGGCCTGAGGTTGGCGGTCGGTTCGAAGGTTGATGTGGATCTGGAATCAAGGACCACCGAACCCGAAAGTTAAGGTTGAGTGGAATTGGTTTTCCCAGGCCCGCCAGGGCCTTCTTCGGTCGGTGCCTCGCCCGCCGACGCGGTTGCGCCCTGGATGCGGACAATCCCCCCGTGCATGGTGTGGCGGATGAGCGATTGTCCACCTGTTAGCAACGTGCTCGCCCAACTGAAGATCGTCGATTCTGAGGTATATATCACCATTTTGACTCAGGGAATGAACCCCCTGCATGGCTCCTGAAACGGGGTCTCGGGTAGTACCCCTAAAGGCAGCCAAATCGGCCAGCCTCGCTGACAGAATGCCTGCTATACAGGCATGATTCTGTCGTGAAGTGGCGGATAGTCCGTTCCTGGCCTTACTGCACTGATGGCTGACATAGCCCTCGTCTCGCCCAACCGGCGAGGCGGGGGCTTGTTGTGTTAGGGGGGGCAGTTCAGGGAGGCGGCGAACAGCCCAAGTCGACCAAGTGAATGAGACTCAACCCACAGCAAGGAGACGCCAGATGGTTGTCACATTGACGAAGAAGCAGGTGAATGAGATCGTGAAGAGTCTGGGGCGGGTGATGCCGCGCAAGAAGAAGGTCCCGGTTCTGGGGTATATGCTCTTCGAGCCGGAGGAGAATGGCCGGCTACAGGTGACGGCAACAGATCTGGAGCAGACGCTGACGATGCGGCTGGTTCCGGAGAAACTGGAGGGCGCGGCGGGTCGCTTCCTGTTCCCCATGACGGAACTGAAGACCCTTGCGAAGTCCATGCCGAGAGGCGGGACGGTGGCGCTGCAGCCCGTGTCGGATGGCAGCGTGACCTGCACGATGGACGCGAACGGTCAACCTGTGTCGCGGACCGTGGCCACGATGGCGGTCTCTGAGTTCCCGGAGGTCGCTGTGCCAGCAGAGCTTACCGAATGCGATCTCAGAGCATTCTTGCGGGCATATCGGGAGGCAGCATTCGCGGCGCACGCCGATCCCGGGAGACTTGTCCTGCATGCGGTCTTTGCCGACCAGGAGAAGCAGGTTCTGGTAGGCACGGACGGGCATCGCCTGACGCGGCATCCCTTGCCGGCGTTCCCGTTGCCCGGCAACGCGATCCTGCCGCTCAACAAGGTGCTCCTCAAGCACTTCCCCGAGTCAGTGCAGGGGCGCATCGGCCTGCACGAGAAGGACGAGATCCAGACACTGGTGCTCGCCACCGACGAACTGACCTACTCCTGCCGTTGTCCCGAGGGCACGTTCCCCAACTACGAGCAAGTCGTTCCGGACATGGGCGGCTTTGCCAACACGCTCCACTTTGGCTCTACCGACCTGGAGGCGATCAAGCCGCTGCTACCGTTCCTGAACCAGCAGCAGCAGTACGGCCTGTCCTTCACCGCCCGCGCAGATGGGGTGACCATCGGGATCAGCGAGGAGGAAGACGGCAAGACGGCCGTCGTCCTGCCCGAGTGCCGCCTGGAAGGCGAAGACCTCGACGTTGCTGCCAACGGCAAGATGCTGGCGGAAGCACTGGAGCACGGTTTCCTGACCATGCGGATCCGCGACTGCTATACGCCGCTTGCGTTCGACAACGGCCAGGGGGCATTGCACCTGCTCATGCCCCTCAAGCCAGACGAATCCCCCGCACCAAAGGAAGCGGCAGACCCCCAGCCTGAACCCATCGCACAGGCGCCTACCCAACCCACTCCCCCGGAGAACAACCCCATGCCTGGCTCCGAAACCACGACTCCCGAGACCGACAAACCTGGCGCTGCCACTGGCCCCACGACCGTTCCGGGCCGCAACCTGGAGCTGGTCGAGGCACAAGACCCGGTCGCCCGACTGGAAGAGCTTGTTGCCGAGAGCCAGGAGTCGATCAAGCAGGCCAACGCCAGCGTCCGTGAACTCAAGAAGCAAATCCGTACGGTCAAGACCCACTTCCGCGACCGCGAGAAGCAGATCGGTTCCCGCGAGAAGGAGATGGAGAAGAGCCTGGCGCTCATCCAGCGCCTTCAGGAGACCATCGCCGCCTAGTCGAGACGCCCAAGCATCCACACCAACGGGACGGGGCGCGTTGCCCCGTCCCGTTCTCTTCCCCCCAACCGTCCAACACAAGGTAGAACCATCCCATGCTCAAGCTCACCGCATCCTTTGGCAAGAAACTGCCCGTCGAGGGCATGGACTTCAGCTCGCAGAGCTACCACGCATCGGTCGAGGTCGAGATCCCCGAGGGCCTCGCCCCCGAGGAGTTGGACCGGCGCATTCACGACACCTTCGATCTCGTCCGGGGCAGCGTCGAAGCCGAACTGACCAGCGGGCCGCGCCCGGCCGGCTTCCAGGGCGCACCCACTGGCGGCCAGGACTTCCGTCCGGCTCCCCAGCGCAAGGCGCAACCCGCATCGGGCAAGCAACTCACCTACTTGCGCGACATCGCTGCCCGGCGCGGCATGACGCTGCGCGAACTCGACGACCAGGCCGTCGTCCAGTGCCGGGTCGACACCATCGACAAGCTGAGCCGCGAAGGCGCGTCCCATCTCATCGACTCCCTCAGCGGCGCATCCGCACCCCGGCAGCGGGGTCAGGCCGCATGAACATGCCTCTCTTCGCCAACCTGGGCACCGTCGATGAGACGGTGTCCAACTCTCCATCCCTCGCCTCGTTGCGTCGGCAACCCCACTGGTCCTTCAGCCGGATCAACGGGCTGGTCAACTACTGCTCTCTCGCATGGGCGTTCCGCTACGTCCATCGGCTGAAGCCACGGTTCACCCCCGTGTCGTTGGTCTTCGGCAGCGCCTTCCACAGCGCCCTGGCGTTCCAGGCGAGCCGCCGGTTGCACGGGCAAGAAGTCACCGTCGGCGACTGCCAGGAAGTGTTCGCCGACCTACTGACCGAGAACTGCCAGAGGGACGGCCCTCCGGTCCGGTTCAACGACAGCGAGACCAGCGACACCCTCGTCGCGCAGGGGCAACGAATGCTGGCGACCTATCTGGCATCGCTCGATCCGGAAGAGGAGATCGAGGTGGTCAGCATGCCCTTCTCCGTGCCGCTGATCGACGCCTCGGGCAGGTTGCTCGACAAGCCTCTGATCGGTGAGTTCGATCTGGTCGTCCGCAAGGGGGGGATTCGCACGGTCGTCGACTGGAAGACCAGCGCCCGCCGCTGGCCCAAGGGCAAGGCCGAGACCGACCTGCAGGCCACCTGCTATCTCTGGGCCGAGCAGCAGTCGCGGCATACCGGCAGCCAGTTCCGCTTTGATGTGGTGACCAAGACCAAGGTGCCCGTCTGCGAACGTCATCCTGCCGCCAGGGACGACGAGGACTTTGTCCGACTGGGCCAACTCGTGCGAGTGCTTGAACGCATCGTGGCAAACGAGTGCTTCCTGCCAAGAAGAGGCGGCTGGGAATGCGCCAACTGCCCCTACGCCAGCGCCTGCAAGGGGTGGCATCGGGAACGGGCCAGGAGCCATGTCGAGATCGGGCGGCGGGCGGCGGCATAGCCGTTGCCTCGCCTCGCCCCACGCCAGTCAACGGGCCATCAACCGGGGGAGCATCCCATGCCCACGCATCCGCACTACCCGACCCCGCCAAAGGACGTTCCCGACTACCGGACGATCATGGAGAGCTTCGCCGCCTACGTGGAGGCCGACCGCCCCAAGCTCGACTCCCCCGGGGAGGTGGCCGCGCTGTTGCGGCCGCTGCTCTCGGGCAAGGCCCAGGAGGAGTGCCATGTCCTCCTGCTCGACGTCAAGAACCGGCTCATCCGCGACGAGACTGTCACGGTGGGCCTCGTGGACCGCAGCCAGTTGCATCCCCGCGAAGTCTTCCGCGCCGCTATCCGCGAGAACTGTTCCAGAATCATCCTGGCGCACGGGCATCCGAGCGGGGACGCCACGCCCTCGGCACAGGACATGCAGGTCACCCGGCAGCTTGCCGAAGCCGGGAAGATCCTCGGCATCGAGGTGGTCGACCATGTGATCATCGGCAGGAAGAGCCCGTCCAGGGAGAGGGACTACGTGAGCCTCCGCGAGGCGGGGGAGATGTGATCGGGGGATGCCTAGCCATTGGGGTGGTCATTGCGCTCCGTCGATTCAGTCTAGTGGGCAATCCCGTTGATTGCTTGCGCAATTGCCGGGCGGCTGGTATTGTCCGGTGTCGTTCACAGGGTGTCGTTCACAGGGAGCGAACTGGCGATGAAATTCGGAATCCGGATACCCTCCATCAAGAAGCGCGGCGCCGCGCGCACCTCCGTCAAGCGCATGGTCCGCCACTCGCTTGGCCTGAAGGCCAAGCGCGGCTGGGGTTGGCTCACCAATCCTAAGAAGGCAGCCTACAATCGCGTCTACAGCCGTACCACCACGGGTTGCCTGGCCATGATCGTGGCAATTCCTGCCGTAATGCTGGGACTGGCCGGAGCAATCTGGTGTCTGTCCACACGGTTGATCGGGAGTTGGGCCAGTTCCTTGGTTGCGCCCTTCCTCGGACTTCTCCTGGCGGGTTGCCTCTCCATGCGGCCGGAGTTCGATCAGAAGCAAACAGCAGCAGCACGTCCTTTCTGTGATCCCACACCGAAGACGTATTTCCTGATTGTCAGCAAGTCCAAGGTCGCCGATCCGAAGGCGCAACAGCAGAGGGGCTTGGCTGCCGTGCGAGGGGTCGCCGAAGCGGCTGCGAGCCTGCGCCCTGCCCCGGTCATCGAAGCTCTCTCCGAGCAAGTCACGACCAAGGAGCTATTCCGAAGGGGAGACGTTCAGGAGACGGTGACGGGGGAAGCCTTCAGGCAATGCCTCATTGGACTCGCGAAGACGGCGACGCCCCAGGATACCGTGGTCGTCTACACCCATACCCATGGGGTGAAAAACGGATTCGAAGAAGCACAACCGTTGGGCGGTATCCGGATCGACTTGCCAGTGCATCGACTGAAGCACGCCGGAGTCCTCCCCTGGGACGAATATGCTGACCTCCTGCTGGCGATTCCTGCCAGGAACGTCGTGGTGCTGACGATGTCGTGCTTTTCCGGGGGGCTCGTCGAATACCTCAACTCGCCCCGGATCAAGGAGCGCTGGAAGGACCGGAGGCGGCTGGAGGGACGCAATCTGATCGTCCTGACCTCCCAGAACAAGGACCTGGTCTCGCCCCCCATTGTAAAGGACGGCGAGGTCATCAACCCGTTCACCCTCGCTGTGACGAAGGCCTTCGCGTGGGAGGCGGACGGCTTCGAGCTTATAGACGGAAAATCAGCGAAGCTTGGCCGCAATGACGCAAAGCTGACGGTGGCAGAACTGATCGACTACATCTTGTACACAACCGAGAATACAACATCCCAAGTACCACGGCGCAAGAACATCGCCAAGCCGCAACTGACCGGCAGCTTCGACCGAAGCGATGTGCTGTTTGAACGGGTTGATGTCCCGGTCTCCGATACTCGTCATGGCACCGCCCAACAAGCTGCTCCAGCGGATGCGTACAAGCCGCGCCGCTGAGCTTCGCCGTTCAAGCGGCGCGAAACGCCGCGCGGGATTGCCTGCCCTGCCATAGACACCCATGGCTCCGCATCCCTCGCCGACCCGCTCAAACCGGGACCAGCAGCGGCAACGTATCCCCTCCGGCTCCATAGACGGGCCAGAGTACGGATTCCATCTCCTCCACCCACGGGACGCCCTGTCCCGCGCTTCGTCGTGCCCCGATGGCGCGGCTCTGCCTGCCCCTTCCCCAAACCCCAACCATAGGAGAACCCTACCCATGTCCGACAACCGTCGTCTCGACGCCCTGAGCTGTCGGGGCGTACTGGTCAACGTCAGTGTCCGCTACTGGCGGGCGCGCAAGAAACTCAACCCCGAGAATCTCGGACTCTCGGCAGACCAGGTGAACGCCCGACTGATCGGCTTGGGTCACAAGAAATCGCTGCCGAAGGACTGCCTGCGAAGCCTGGCGCGGATCGAGAGCCGGGCGCATGCCCTCGTCGAAGAGAACACGTTCCCGTTCGTGAACGGGGTGGCGCGGTATCTGCCCAACGAACGCCTCACGGAAGCGGAAGCCCGACTGAGCAAACTGGGGACCATTTCCGCCACGAGCAGCGGGAGTTCCTGTGCCAGCACCCCACCTACCGCGTGGCGATGGGGACAGACTCCCGATCCCGTCAGGTCCCCGGGGCATGGAGCGCATCCCCTCCTGTGTATGGCACGCCCATGCGAAGGATGGGGGCCGCGCTCCTGCCTCTTTGCGGTGGTCGATCCCGGGCAGGCCGAGTGAGTCTGCCGTTGGGTACGCAGGAGAGCACGCACGAGGGCCAACTGCCAGTGATTGAGAGCCGAGGGATAGATCAGCCGAGAGTTCTGGAATCTTGTAGCGAAGTAGCCGTTCTTCCGCTATTCTACTCTCGAGGGCGAGCTTGGCAGGCCGCTCGGGTGGCCGAGGAGCCGGCTCTCGCCGCCAGACCTCCCCGAAAAGTGGATTCGAGCAGAACAATGTTGTTCGTCTGTGATAAGACAACAGCACGATATCGACGGCGACAAGTATAGAGTAACCCAACAACAGAAGTGAGAACATGCCAGTCATTACACTTAAATCGGGTTGTGCTCTCGTAATCATTTCTTTGGCCATGCTGACTTGTAGTACTGGACAGGCAAACGAGGTCCGAATTCATCAGGCAGGTAAGGTCCGTGTCCTATTTGAAACTGAGGGCCCGAATGCCATAAAGGCCGAGGATCGGGACCAAAACGGAGTCCCTGATCAAGTGGAGGACATACTGACTCAAGTGATGGCGGCCCGTGTCCTGTTTGTGGAGGTACTGGGATTTCCAGACCCACTTCAGACTGAGCGTTTCCGCTCAGCTAGCTTTCTGGACATTCATATTCGCAGCAAAGATATTCTGAAATCCAATGGCTTGGCCTTTGATGAGCTTCAGCGATCCAAGGGCGGGGACTGGATTGGCATGAAAGTATCCTCCTCGCTGAATGCGGCGTCGAACTTGACGCCCGCGCATGAGTTCTTCCACCTCATTCAATATGGCATGTCTTACTTCAAGAATAGGTGGTACACGGAGGGCACGGCGCGGTGGTCGGAACGCGGTCTGGGAATTGGCTCACTCGGTTCGGCTCAGAAGTTTGTCGCATGGCCACTTCCTCAAGAACAAGCGGCTGTTGTCTTTGCAATGTCTTACGGGGCCGCCAAACACTTCTGGAATCCGCTAGCGGCCAAACTTGATGCCAAAGGGGTGTTTCCCGATTCAGAAGCACTAAAGCGTCTCCAGGATATGAAATACACTGACGGCACCGCAGTTCTCGGAGACCTGAACCTTGCCGGATGGCGGTTCATCCGGGATGTCATTATCGAACTTGGGAAGACCGACAAAGTTGCCTTCCGTGAACTTGGCTATGACCGATGGTCTGAAGAAAACCAGTTCTCACCGAAGAACAACATCTATATTCTGAGAACAGTAGAGGAGGTCGTGAAGCGCAATAAAGGAAGATGACCTTGCCACGCACAGGCAGGCATACAAGACCAGCGAACGAATGGGTGCCGGCTGACACCGCACCACCGCCGGTCGAGTCCTCCCTCTGGCGGTCCAGCGCAGCGGACCCTCACGTTAACCCGTTCCCCTGATCCCTCTCGTTCTTCCCCGCCACAGCTCCCCATCCCCTGCCGACCCGTCTAGGCGGGATCTGTGGCGGCGACGTTCCCATCCGCCCCCAGAGGCGGCTGGGAGCGAGATTCCTTCTCCTCTACCCACGGGATACCCCTGTCCCGCGTTTCCGCGTGTCCCGATGGCGCGGCGCTGCTGCCTGCCTTTCCCCGACTTCCCCATCCCTAACCCAAGGAGAACCCTACCCATGTCCGACAACCGCCTACTCGACGCCCTGTCTTGCCGGGGCGTTCTCGTGAACGTCAGCGTCCGCTACTGGCGGGCACGCAAAAAACTCAACCCCGAGGACCTGGGACTCTCTGCCGACCAAGTGAACCAACGCCTGATCAGCCTGGGACACAAGAAATTGCTGCCGAAGGACTGCCTGCGCGGCCTGGCGCTGATCGAGAGCCGGGCGCATGCCCTCGTCGAAGAGAACACGTTCCCGTTCCTGAACGGGGTGGCTCGGTATCTCCCGAACGAGCGTCTGACGGAAGTGGATGCCTGCCTGAACGAATTGGGCGACCAGTTCCGCCACGAACAGCGTGAGTTCCTGCGCCAGTATCCCACCTATCGCGAAGACGCCCTGCGCGAGTGGGAGACCACCGCCCGTGAGCTGGTGGATGACCCGACGCGTCTGGTCGCGGTGATCGAGGACGCGTTTCCTCCAGCGGCGGTAATGGACCGCCACTACGGGTTCCATGTAAGCATGTTCCAGGTGGCAGTGCCGGAGATGCCGCAGGCCGACCTGATAGAAGCGGCCACGCAGAAGGACGTGATCGAGGCGCGATCCAAGGCAGCACGGGAAGCAAGAAGCAGGATCGAGGCATCCTGCGATGAGTTCATTCGAGATTGCACGGCGGAGCTGCGTGGGCAGACCGCCAAGCTCTGCACGGAGATGCTGCAGACGATCAACGGCACCGGCTCGGTGCACCAGAAGACGCTCAATCGGCTGGTCCGGTTCATCGACCACTTCCGGGAGCTGAACTTCGTCAACGACACGCAGATGGAGGGGCAGTTGGAGGGCATCCGCGGCGAACTGCTGGGTCGCACAGCCCAGGAGTACCGCGATAGCGGCACCGCCCGCCAGGAACTGGTGCAGGGGCTGGAGTCCCTCCGCGATCGAGCATCGAGCATGGCCCAGGAGGACGTCACCGAACTGGTGAACGGCTTCGGCAAGCTCGGCACACGCCGGTTCACATTGGCGGCCTGAAGAGGGGAAGACCCAGCCACGAAACGCGCGAGAGCCATTAAGTAGAAGAAAACGGAAATAGAGCCCCTCTGCCGAGCAATCGGCAGGGGGGCTTTTCTATGGTACGAAACTGACAGGAGACGCATATGGACAACAACAAGACGGTCGAAGAGGAGTTCGTGAAGGATGTCGAACGGGAACGCGCAAAGCTGGGTGGGAAGCGCCCGAACGTGCTGGTGTGTGGCTACACGGGCTGTGGCAAGACCTCGCTGATCCAGGCGGTCTGCGGGGACGATCTCGTGCTGGCGGATGCCATCGGTGATGCCGAGTCCACGACCACGGGCTTCGACGAGTACGCGAGCGAACACATCAGGATCTGGGACTCAAAGGGACTGGAGCCAGGCGAGGGCGAACAGGCGTTCGCCGCCATGCTGACGGGGTTCCTCAGGGAACGGCGCATGTCCCCCGACGTGGACAGCCACGTGCATCTGGTCTGGTATGCCATCCAGTCACCGGGGGCACGGATAACCGACTGCGACATCCGGCTTCTGACCCAGGTGCTGACCAACGAGCACGTGATCGTGGTCCTGGCCAAGGCCGATATCGCGCGGCCCGAGCAGATCGAGGCCATGCGGAACGTTCTGGCCGAAGCCGGGATCGACCCCGAGCGCATCGTCGCCACCAGCGATGCGAAGAGCGGGGCCATCGGCTGCAAGGAACTCGTGGCACTCAGCCACGCCATGCTGCCCGCTGCGTACCAAGACTCGTTCCTGGAGGCGCAGCGCATCGACCGGGAGGCACAAGAGAGCGCGGTTCTCGCCAAGCGAGGCAAGGCGGCGGGGATCATTGCGGCAGCTACCGCCGCCGCGACCGGCATCGGGGCAACCCCCATCCCCATCGCCGACGCAGCGCTTCTGATCCCGGTGCAGACCGGGATGGTCGCCGCGCTGGCGGCGCTCTACGGACTCAGACAGGAGGCACTGCAACACGCGGTGCTTCCCTTCGTGGCGCGGGTGGTGGGGATCTACGCCGCTTCCTCGCTCCTGAAGTGCTTCCCGTTCTTGGGGAGCGCAATCAACGCGGCTGTGGCGGGAGCCCTGACCGGGGCTCTCGGCTGGTTTACGCACGACCGCTTCGAGGCGATGGCTCTGGCCAAAGTCAGGGGCGAGAAACTCCCCGGAATGAACTTCGACCTGGAGGCGTTCCGGCAGTATTACGCCGCGTTCAAGACGGACAAGCAGTAGGAGACAACGACCATGGAGACGACACAGCAGAAGCAAAGCCCTGCCCCCACCCATTGTGACAGCGTGACCCTCTACTACCGGCAGGGGAGTTCGGACAAGGTGTACCAGGCCTGGGTCGCGCCCAAGGGAAGCGACCGATACGCGGTCGAGTTCGCCTACGGGCGGCGCGGCAGCACGCTCAGGACCGGGATCAAGACCCGGGAGCCCGTCACCCACGAGAAAGCCCACACGATGTTGTGGAAACTCGTGCGGCAGAAGATGGACAAGGGCTACACGCCTGGCGAGGACGGTACGCCCTACGCGGGGACAGAGCGCGAGGGACAGACCACTGGCATCACCTGCCAGCTACTCAATCCGGTAGACGGTAACGGACTGGCCGCACGGATCGCGGACGACCGCTGGTGCATGCAACGCAAGTTCGACGGTCGACGGCTTCTCGTGAAGCGCGACGGCGACCAAGTGACCGGCATCAACCGCCGCGGCCTGGAGACGGGCATCCCCGCCACCATCCGGGACACCGCACTGTCCCTGCCTGCCGACCGGTTCGTGATCGACGGCGAGGCTGTGGACGATCTGCTCCACGCCTTCGACGTGCTGGAATTGAGTGGTACCGACCTGCGGAGCCAGCCTTACGAGGCGCGTCTGGCGGAACTGGAGGGCCTGCTTGCCGGGCATCACGAAAGTGCCATCGTCCCCGTGGCCACGGCCTACGGACAGAAGCGCAAGGAGGAGTTCCTGCGGGATCTTCGCACGGGCAACCGCGAGGGCGCGGTGCTCAAGGATTTGGATGCAGCCTGCACATCGGGGCGTCCTGCCTCGGGTGGCAGCCAGCTCAAGTACAAGTTCTATGCCACGGCATCCTGCGTGGTAACGGGACGCAACCACCGGCAGAGTGTCGAGCTCGCGTTGGTGCGGGAGGACGGATTCATGGCGATGTCCGGCAACGTCTCCATCCCACCAAACCATGCCGTACCCGAAGCCGGGAGCGTCGTGGAGGTCCGATATCTCTACGCGTTCCGTGACAGCGGGGCGTTGTTCCAGCCCGTGTATCTGGGTGCCCGCGACGACATCGCGCCCGAGGAATGCACCATCGACCAGCTCAAGTTCAAGGCAGCATAGCACCCAGTACAACACGAAAGGAGGGCAGCAATGTCCCACTTCACTCAGATCCACACGAAGATCACCGACATCGAGGCGTTGCGCGCGGCCTGCACGGAGCTTGGCCTGGAGGTGACCGAGAACGCCCAGGCCCGGGGCTTTGGTAGCAACCAGCGCAGCGGTCGCCACGTCATCCGGCTGAAGGGTCCCTACGACGTGGCAGTCAACCCGACCGCAGACGGCGAGTTCGCGCTGGAGACCG
>Ga0307987_1001732_pt1 | contig 11833 bp, 6 predicted proteins | sample EllFjometagen181_FD_203157 | JGI IMG/M metagenome (GOLD analysis project Ga0307987, IMG submission 203157) | Marine microbial communities from Ellis Fjord, Antarctic Ocean - #181 | ecosystem: Environmental > Aquatic > Marine > Unclassified | place: Southern Ocean | collected 2014-10-08 | reverse complement strand
TACGGCTTTTTTATCAAGTTAATTATCTGTTTAATTTGTTTTTTTTACTATTAAACTTGAACTTAGAACCGTTGTTTGAAAAACCTTTTCAGATAACCTCTAGTTAACTAATAAACCCATATCTAATCATATAACAAAATGTCTTTTTCCTTAAATATTATCTTTTAATTCTTCTGGGAACGCTGAGCCCCTTTGTCGGGCCGTAGCCCAAAGGGCGAAGGCTGACTGTGTTGTGCATAGCTTGCAAAGAGAAGCATAAAACTCGGCAAATAATAAATACCGCTGGAGGCATTCATTAATTCAGCATTCATCATTTCTAATTCGTTCATGCCTGCTGAGCTATTCCACGATTTTCTTATCTCTTAATTCTTAGCTCTTTTTCCGCATCTTAACATTATGAAGTTTTATGTCCCTTACGTCCTTTTTGTCTTTTATTTTCGCATTTTCTAATTTACGAACTTTCGAATTTATTCCCTATTTCCAAGAGCTTCTCAATGGAACAATTTGATTAAACACTGGTGCTCCATCGAATGAATCAATATGATCAACACAAAAATAACCAGTTCTTTCAAACTGAATTCTTGTACCTTTAGCAAGTTCTTTAGCAGCAGGCTCAACCTTTGCCTTAACAACCTTTAGAGAATCTGTATAAAGATGATCTAAAAATGTTTTGCCATCTTTGTTATCATCAGGTGTTTCAGAATCAAACAGGCGATCATACAATCTGACATCTGCATCATAAGCATGCTTTGCTGATACCCAATGAATTGTGCCGCGGACTTTTCTTCCATCAGGAGCATTACCACCCTTTGTTTCAGGATCATAAGTACATCTCAATTCAACTACATTACCATCGTCATCCTTTATTGCCTCCTTGAACGCAATGAAATATCCATAACGTAGACGAACTTCTTTGCCAGGTTTTCCAAGTCTTTTAAACTTCTTGTTAGGATTTTCCATATAATCACTACGCTCAATATAAATTTCACGAGAGAAAGGAACTTCTCGTGTTGCTGAATTCTCATCCATAGGATTATTTATTCCACTAAGAATCTCCTCCTGATCTTCAGGATAGTTTTCAATGACAACTTTAAGAGGGTCAAGAACCCCCATATAGCGTTCAGAAGTAACATTAAGTTCTTCTCGAACACAGTGTTCAAGCAAAGCAATATCAGTCATACTATCAAATTTGGTAACACCAATTCTACGGCAAAACTCTCTGATTGATGCGGCTGTGTAACCTCTACGCCTAAGACCTGCAATTGTAGGCATCCTAGGGTCATCCCAACCGCTAACATAGTTCTCTTCAACAAGCTGTAAAAGTTTTCTTTTACTCATCACAGTATATGTCAGATTCAATCTTGCAAACTCATATTGCCTTGGATGACAGTCAATACTAATGTTATCAAGAATCCAATCATATAAAGGACGATGAACTTCAAACTCTAATGTACAAAGGGAATGTGTAATCTTTTCAATTGCATCTTCAATACAGTGAGCAAAATCATACATTGGATATATACACCACTTGTCCCCTGTTCGGTGATGTGATGCTTTCTTTATTCTGTATATCGCAGGATCTCGCATATGTAGATTTGGTGATGCCATATCAATTTTTGCTCGAATAACATATTCGCCATCATCATAAACGCCACCCTTCATATCTTCAAAAATTTTGAGGTTCTCTTCAGGTGTAGTATTTCTGAAAGGACTATCCTTGCCAGGCTCTGTTGGAACTCCACGGCACTCTTTGAACTCTTCAGGAGTCAATTTACAAGCATAAGCAAGACCTTTTTCGATTAGTTCTACAGCATATGCATACATCTGATCAAAATAGTCTGCTGCATAATAAAGATGCTCCCCCCAATCAAAGCCAAGCCATTTGATATCTTCCATAATTGAATCAACATACTCAACATCCTCTTTTACAGGATTAGTATCATCAAAACGCATATGGCAACACCCATTATATTTCAATGCTGTACCAAAATTCAAACAAATTGACTTTGCATGTCCAATATGCAGATACCCATTCGGTTCTGGAGGAAACCTGGTTATAACCTCTGTATGTTTCCCACTTCTCAAATCTTCATCAATAATTTCATGTATAAAATTATTTGCTACTATCTCTTCTGTCATTTTCTTTTCCTAAATTTTTCTTTGTTTTTTAAAATCGTTTTATGTCATTAACACCAAATTTCAAACCTACAACATTTTAGTAGATTACGTTTATCAAAATGAATTATCAACTCTTAGTTTTAGCCCCGTCTTCGATGTTTCAATCTTCGGCTGACACTGCCGTGGGCAGGAAAATTTTGTTTTTATTATCTTTCCTAGGGTTACACTCCCGTTGGTCGCTCACCCTAGGCTATAATCATATGCTCCTTCAGAGCATTTAAACTGTGTTGCTTTGCAACCTATTTAATAAATACCTGCAGAGCTATTCCACAATTAACCATTAACAACTATCTTTATATTTCCACTGATAATCTTTTGTAAATCTTTTCAAAGGTTTTCCCTTTAAAGTAATTTCATTTAACTCAAGCGTCTCTAAAGCATACTGAATTCTGCGCAAACACAAATCTTTGCCAATCAGAACCATGCTATCATACAAAGGCAAAGCAACAGTTGAACCACTAAACACAGTATAGCATAGAGGCATCAACTTTTTAATTTTCATATCTTCTTTTTCAGCAATGATACCAAACACATCTCCAACAGCATCTTTATTCCAATTATTTTTCTTCTCTATCTCCCACTGCAAGGTTCTAAGCAATTTTGGAGCCTGTTCATCCTCTTCAACTGTTGATGTGATTGCCTCAGAATTATAACTAAGCCTATCTTGAAAAATTTGTGTGGCAAGTGGCATAAAATCAGTCAACTGGTTCAACCTAGGCTGAGCCATCTCTGTAACTTCCAAGAACGTATCATCATTAATGAACCACTCTTTTAGACGCTGCCATAGTTTTTCAACAGATAACTTACGTATATATCTAGCATTGAAATTTTGAAGCTTCTGAACATCAAAAATTGGCCCACCTGCACTAACTCTATCAATATCAAAAACATCAACCATTTCCTGAAGTGTAAACTCTTCGCTCTCATCAGGCATACTATAAGATAATAGACCTAAAAAGTTCAAAACGGCTTCCGGCAGAAAACCTGCCTGCCTATAATATAAAATACTTGTTGGATTCTTACGTTTAGAAAGCTTGGAACGATCCGGGTTTCTCAACAACGGAAAATGTATAATTTCAGGAGCATCCCACCCAAAAGCCTTATAAAGCATAAAATGTTTTGGAGCAGAATTAATCCACTCTTCTCCTCGAAGCACATGAGAAATCTCCATCAAATGATCATCAACCACATTTGCCAGATGATATGTCGGAAAGCCATCTGTCTTCAACAAGATTTGATCATCAATTGTCTTCCATGGAATATTAATCTCTCCTCGAAGCCTATCATTAAATTTACAATCACCATCCTTTGGTGTTTTCAACCTAATCACATATGGCATACCAGCTGCAAGATTTTGTTCAACTTCATCCTTAGAAAGTGTAGCACAGTGACTATCATAGCCTAAAACATCTGACTTCTCTGCCTCTTGCTGCTTACGAAGTTCTGTAAGCCTTTCAGCCGTACAGAAACAATAATACGCGGTTCCATTATCAATTAGTTTTTGAGAATACTCTTTATAAATTTCAAAACGCTCACTCTGCCTATACGGACCTTTATCGCCTCCAACATCAGGACCTTCATCCCAATTTATTCCAACCCAATTCAAAGCATCAAAAATAGCCTGTTCAGACTCTTTTGTTGAACGAGTCTGATCTGTATCTTCAATTCTTAGAATGAAATCACCACCCTGACTTTTAGCAAAGGCGTAATTAAAAAGTGCTATGTATGCTGTTCCAATATGCGGATCGCCCGTCGGTGACGGAGCTATTCTTGTTCGTATTTTCATTGTAAATTCTTCTCTGTAGAGTTGAGTGGTTAATATAAAATTGTTTAATTTAGGATTATAAGTAATTTCAGAAAAATAATCAATATACTAAACACAATATTCACCTTTTTCTAAATGCACGACAAAAAATGTTAGATCTAAAACGAAAAATATACATCAAATCTCAAATTAAACAATCATCATGCGAGATATAGAAATTATGTTCTTTGCAAGCCGGGAGTGATAATGTCCCTATTATCATAAAACAAAAGAGGCTTAATTATTAATTTTAACTTTTAATAATTAAGCCTCACAAAATACTTAACACGTATTACATAACACGGTTTTCAAAGGTCACCATGCATAGCATGTTTATCTACTACACACTATGCACTACTCAGTATTCACTTATTTCACAAGAAAAGTACTCATCTGATATGGATACATGTCAACAGTAACAACACCTCCGACATTTGCAATAGCTTTGCCTGTCATTGCATCAAAATACTTTTTGCCAGCAGGCAACTTAATATCAACACTCTTGCCGTCATAACTCAAATTAACAGCATAGATATATGTTCCATCAGACGGTGTCTTAATCTGCTTAACAGCAACATCCTTATCTGAACATGCACCATCCAATGGCTCGCTTGCCATCGCAGGAAGAGACAAATATGCTGCATTAAAGTTTCGAACATACTTTGCAAAACCTCTATGATAATCTGTACCCGATAGATATCCAATAAGTGTTGGATTTCCATTAACCATTGAAATTGCTTCAGACATCATGCAATAAGGTCCTGCTCTCTCAACATCCACGCAGAAATACCCAAGAAGAGCCTTATCCTTTGCATCAAACATCATATTTTCATTCAAAGAAAAATAACGTACAATAGCAAGTCCGGCAGGCGATCTGTACTCGTCAAAAGTTTTTTCAGACAACACTGTATAACGCCTATTGAAACCATGAGTCAGCATAACACCATCAACATCTTTATAGTTTTGAGGATCATCAGCCGGATGAGAATGATTAACCTCATATCCACCCCAATTTTTTCCTGGAGCAAGAAGTGCTTCAAGATACATATCATCCTTCACAACATCATCTTCTGAATAAACAATAGTTTCTCCTTTATCCCCAATATGCTCTGGTTGTTTCAAAACTGGTCCCCAGACATCAGTATTGTCTGAAACCATAGCTGGTTTCCAATCTGTAAATCCATATCCTGGCTCAGAAGAATTACCTGTAAACAACATAATTGGATCTTTTAAACCATTATCAACAAGATATTGCTGCATTGATACAAGGAATTGCTTTCTCTTTAACTCCCACCATGCAATATAGCGATTGTAAAGCTCTTTATCTTTTTGAATATTAGACTTCTTTATCTTCTTTCCGCCATTTGCTTCATCAATAAAACGTTGAATTGTTTTTTCAGAAAAACTGATTGGCAACTGACTTCTTGGACGTAACCAGATGCCAGCAAAATTAACATTATTTTTTTCATTTATAACAGTCAAATCAAGCATTTTCTTGAAATCTGCATAAGTATCTGGATCCGTTATGTCAGCCGTTGCTGATTCCAACCACTTAATATGTGTATAATACCCATCTTCCCTATTCAATGGCTCACATCTACGCTGTGGACCTAATCCATTATAACCCTTACTTCCTGAATACTCATAATATGGTAGCACGTCAAATCCATACTCATCCATAAGCTTAACTATATTTTTCCAATAGTGCTTTATTGGACCTTGGAACACCCAGTCATTTCCACCATATGGTGTTGAATCCCAACCTTGATTTGCCCCGAACTCAAGCAAATCCTTAGTGTATGTATTCATACCAAGAAACTTCATTCTTTCAGCCTTAAATCTATACCAATCAAGGAAGTTCCCAACTCCCCAACCAATGTTTTCTTCACCCTCCTTAGGTGTCTTAAAACGATTATTTCCACCAAGCACACCATCTGCCATCTCTTCTCGCCAAAACAATCTTCTCTTTGGTAAATTATTAGGAGGATAATTAATATCCAATGTCAAATAATCAGGTTCTGGAACTGCATACAAACTAATTTTTGAAACAGCTGCACCAGCCGACATTGGCAAATTTTCTTTAGAGAACTGAGCAATGGTCACATTAAATCCATCTTTAGGAACTAAGACTCTTGGTTTTGCCCCTCTCGGTAATTTGTCATATTCAACAAAACGATCATGAAGCTGAAACAATTGACTCCAGTTTTCCCAATTACCAGTTAAAGGAATATCCAACGACTCATTTAGATTATTAACATATTTAGGATGAAAAGCATCGCCCACTGATAATCCAGTCTGAATTCCTCTAACCGACTCTGAACCATTATTAATAACAATAGTCATTCTCGACTTATCTTCCGGGAAATTTACAACCAGAAGATATCTGGCACCAGCCTGCAATTTTTTGCCCTTACCTAATCTATATGTGAAATATGACCCGCTTTTTGGTACAAGAGGCATAACGCGACAATCTTTACCCAAAATTTTCTCTACCTTACTTCCATCTGCAGGATACTCGGCAAACATATGTCCGACATCTTCTTTAGCACAATCAATCTCATCTACAAGATAAACCTTTCCATATGGTTCACCTAGATCAACAACCGGATTTTTCATCACATCTGCTTTTGCAAGTCGCATCAGTTCAGCCTTTTCAGCGGCCTCTTTGAATAATTTTGCATTTTCCGCCAACATTGCTTCATAAGCCTCTTTAGTATACTCATATACCGCAATCTCTGAAATATTTGCACCTTTATCAAGCTTGGATAAGCGAATGTACCTAGTGGTAACATCCATTGGAATCATTGCCCACTTTGAATCCTTATTGCTTTCATATGTTGTTACTTCCTTCCAAGCACCAGGTGTACCAAATGATATAACAAGATTTCCTTTGCCTTCTACATCATACAACCACAACTTTGACAAATTCTTTGACTCTTTCAAATCAAAAACTGCGTGAGCCGGAAACTTCTCTTCTCCACTCCAAGCAGAAATTGGATTACCAATCGGTGAACCTACAATCGCATCCTGCTCATCAATAACACCAATAACCTGACTCCCTGCAACCGGTTCACTTATTATCATATCAGAACTTAAAGACACACGCTTGAAATCCTGAGAAAAAACAAACTGTGCCATAAACAGAACTATAACCAAAAATCTAAAACTACTTTTCATACTATCCCTTTCATATTGTTAAAACTCTACAAATTGTCTCAAAAAAAATATCACACGTCAATGAAATTTTTCACCAAGTGCGAAAAAAGAAGGTAGAACAGTGGTTTATAGTAGCATAACCTTCCAGGTTGTAGCATTCATGTCTTGCATTTAATGGCTACAACGTTTAAAAACAAAGATCATCCATGCGTCATGAGTCATGCGTCACAAGTGCAAAAGCTCCTCCCTCTTTTAGGGGAGGTCACCTCGCATGCAAGGCGGGAGGGGTTATGTCATTCAACATTGAATATTCGATGTTGGACGTTCCTCTTCCTCCATTTTCGAATTTCCGCATTTATTTAATTGATTTGCTACCAAACTTACTCCGAACTTTATCAACAGTCCTTGAAAGTCTTTCTCTTTTCTTTATTTGGTGATCATCAAATTCAAAAAGATCTAACTGTGGTGGCTTTGGATTATCAGTTAATTTTGACACGCCAAAACCAATTAGGCGCACTCCGGAAACAAGTTCAATTTGTTCAAAAATTTCATTAGCAGTCTGACGTAGCGTAAAGTCATCACAAACAGGCATGCTAAATGTTTTTTGACGAGTAATGGTTTTGAAGTCAGACCATCTTAATTTCACTTGAGCTGTTGTAGCATACTTACCACTTGCACGAAGTCGTCCCCCAACCTTGTTGACAAGTTTATATAATGCTGCAAGTATCTCGTTTTCATCAAAAATATCACTATAATAAGTACTTTCATTTGATATACTTTTATCAACATGCACAGTTTCGACTGTTCTATCATCAATTCCTAGTGAAAGATTCTTTAGGTGAGTAGCAGTATGTTTTCCTAGTGCATTCACCAATACTTCTAACGAAACATCCTGTATATCCCCTATTATTTTGAGGCCTCTGATTCTGAGTGCTTCTCCTGTAACTTTTCCAACTCCCCATAATGCAGAGACAGGCATAGGTTTTAAGAACTCAATAATATTTTCAGGAACAATAGTTAAGCCATCCGGCTTATTCATATCACTTGCAATCTTTGCAAGATACTTTTTAGATGCAACACCAGCAGAACAGGTTATTCCTAAGTTATTATATACATCATCTTTAATCTTTTGTGCAATTTCCACAGGAGAACCAAAAAGAGAGGTAGAACCCGAAACATCCAAAAATGCTTCATCAATAGAGAGTTTTTCAATTATAGGAGTATAATTGTAAAAAATATCAAAAACTTCACAAGATATTTCTACATAACGCTCCATTCTGACAGGGACAAATATTGCATCTCGACACAACCTTCTGGCTTGAGCAAGTGGCATTGCAGAATGCACCCCATACTTTCTTGCCTCATAGGAAGCTGCAGATACCACCCCTCTAGAAGCGAGACTACTACCTCCTACAACAACTGGCTTTCCTTTTAAACTAGGATTATCTTTTTGTTCGACGGATGCAAAAAATGCATCCATATCAATATGTAAAAAATGCTTCATATTTTTTTATAACCAACAATAACTAATTATGTAATAAAATCTGTAAAATTCTCTCTATTGATTAAATTGTATTCAGCACTTGGATATGCCTTAACCCACGAACTAGGAGCTTTAACTTTTTTGCGCCCCCATTTAAACTCATAGCCAAACAAACTACCTTGTCGATCTTCTACCCAATCAATCTCCTGATGTTCATATGTTCTCCAGAAATAATTGTTTGAATATATAGATTTATAATTCTGTTTCTTCAAACGTTCGATGGTTAGAAAATTCTCCCATAACATTCCTACATCATCTCTAGAATCAAGATAGTTAAAATTATTAATCAAAGCATTTCTAATTCCATTATCCCAGAAGAAATATCGAGATGTTTTTGTCACTTCCTTATGCAAATTGCGAGAAAATCCGCCAACCTTTTTGATAATAAAAGACTTTTCAAGTAGGTCAATATACCTTTCTACAGTTTGTTTTGCAATTCCAAGTGAATTACTCAACTCATTTAGAGAAACTTCTTTTCCAACTTGAAAAGCAAGTAACTTTAATAGATCAGCAAGCTTGGATGAGTTACGTATATTTTCAAGTTTTAATATATCCTGAAAAAGATAAGAATTCGATAACGTCATCAAATATTCTATCTTATCAGCAACTCCTTCTGTAGTGATTACTTCCGGATAGGAACCAAATATCAGAAGCTCTTCAACCTTACTTAAAGCATCCATATTACCATAAAATTCTGCCAACTCCATATAAGCCAGAGGGAAAAGTTGCAAAATTCTTTGGCGACCTGTTAACGGCTGCCCAATTTGACTAGACAATTCAAAAGATGAAGAACCACTCACAATAATCTTTTTATCAGGCATATGATCAACCATAATCTTCAAAGCCATTCCAATGTTTTTCACATATTGTGCTTCATCAATCCCAATCAAATCATAATTTGAAAATGCTGACACAATTCTTCTCACATCACCTGATTCTAAAATTTCTTTAAGCAACCGATCCTCACCTGTGCCCCAGTAATACTTTTTCTTATAATTCTTTAAAAAACCTTTTATTAGAGTCGTCTTACCAACTCTTCTAGGACCATATATAACCAATACTTTTCCAGGAGCAACCTTATCATCAATTTGTGAATCATAAACTCTATTTATATGCATTATCTATCTCCATTTATTATTCATAACATTCACAATATAGTTGATTTTTCTTAATTTGGCAAGTTAAGCTTCCGTATTTTGCTTAATTTGGCAAGTTTGAATATAAAAAAGGGCGTAGTTTCTAGCAAAAAAGACAAAGCCAACAGAGCTAGTTACGATATAGGTCCTCCTATTCAGGGCCTAAATTATCTTTACCTCTGTAACCCTGACAAATCATAAATAGTAAACTGTAAACTCAGGTGTTACATAGCAACTTATCTATAATAAATACCTGCGGCCTGTCGCGCCGTAGAAACGTAGGCGGAAGCTTTTCCACAACTTACGCATTTTCGCACTTCCGCATTTTCGCACTTATTCTTTTCATTGACCTATTTTTTTAAGAGCAACTCCATTCATTAAATTTTCTTCAATCTTTTCAAGAGATGCACCTTTTGTTTCTGGAACAAACAAAATAAAGAAAATAATAAATAGAATTTCAATAAAACCATATAGCAAAAATGTATTGCCATGCCCAAAGCCATTAAGCAGCGACAGAAATGTCATGCCTACAATTCCATTTATAATCCAATTTGTACAAGTTGTTACAGTTATACCCAGATCTCGTCCTGCCAATGGAAAAATTTCTGAACACATAACCCATATTATAGGACCAGCACTTCCAGCAAAACCTACAATAAAGAGTAATAAGAATCCAATTGCTATAAATGACAAAGTATTATTAGTCACAGCATTTGCAGTAGCACCTACAATAGCAGGATGATTTTCAAGTCCAACCTTAAAACATATACCAACACCCAACATCGAAAGCCCCATAACAACAAAACCACCAAACATAATAGGTTTTCTACCAATCTTATCTACAAATGCAATGGCAATAAATGTTGCAAGAACATTAACACATCCCACCAAAACAGTTCCCCACATCTGCTCCGCATGTGTATTAAACCCGGCAATCTTAAAAATAGTCGGAGCATAATACATTATCACATTAATTCCTGTAAGTTGCTGAATAACCTGCAACCCAATCCCTAGAAAAATAACTTTTCTAAAATTCTTGTTTGAAGTAAGAAGCTTTAGTCCATTCTGCTTAACTTCAAAACTGGCTTCAATCTCTGCAATTTCTTCATCAACTTCTGATTCTGAATTTCTGATTTTCAGCAAAACTTCCTTTCCCTTAGTTTTAAAATTCTTAAGAAACAGCCATCTTGGACTTTCAGGAAGGAAAAACATTGCAAGAAACATTAATGTTGACGGAACGACCAGAACACCAAGCATTAATCGCCAATGACCACCGGTAACATTATCAAGTTTCAAATAGTTGGCAAAATATGTGTCGCTCGAAAAGGCAATAACAATTCCAATTGTTATAAGCAACTGATACATTGATACCAAAGCCCCTCTTATTGCTTTTGGTGCAATTTCAGAAAGATACAAGGGAGCGGTAAACGAGGCAATACCAACTGCAATTCCAAGGACAAAACGCATGGCAATTAAGATACTAGATGTTGGAGCCATGGAACATGCAAGAGAGCCAATAGCAAAAACAACTGCACCAATCAAAAGCGTAATCTTGCGACCAAACCTTTTAGATATAAAACCACTTATTAAAGCACCAAATGTTGCCCCCCATAATAGAGCACTAACAATCTCCTCCTGCTGCAGAGCTCCCACACCAAAATCTTTCTGAATAAAAGGCAATGCTCCAGAGATTACACCAACATCAAGACCAAACATTAATCCTGCCAAAGCAGCTGTTCCAGCAATAATATACACAATTGGCTTATACTTCTTCTTTGCACTCTCGGTCATAAATACTCTCCATACTTTTTTTGTTACAAAAATCTACACCAAAATCTATATCATTAATATATCATTTGAATTTAACTTTGTAAACTTATTTTTCTAGTTAGGGCTTACTGTTTAATGTGAGATTGCGTATATTTTTGTACTAAGACGTGTTAGCCTTTAGTTCTCTAAAGGTAACCCGTTGCAGTGCAAAAAGATGCGTGATATCGCATTACAAAGTCATAAATT
>Ga0307987_1001730_pt1 | contig 11836 bp, 14 predicted proteins | sample EllFjometagen181_FD_203157 | JGI IMG/M metagenome (GOLD analysis project Ga0307987, IMG submission 203157) | Marine microbial communities from Ellis Fjord, Antarctic Ocean - #181 | ecosystem: Environmental > Aquatic > Marine > Unclassified | place: Southern Ocean | collected 2014-10-08 | reverse complement strand
TTGTTCGATTGATTTGTTCGATTGATTTGTTCGATTGATTTGTTCAGGGCGTTTTGCCGTCTTCTATTTGATCAGATAAATATCCACCTTGGTTTGCTGGCCCTTTATCAGGACTTGGGGATATGGTACAAGAATGTTTCGGGTGTGGTTTTCCGGAAGATATTGTTTTGTCTTTGCAGAAAGAATGATGCGGGCATCCATTTCCCGGGTAAGCGTTTGGAGACGGGAAGCCAGGTTGACCGCATCTCCTAGCAACAGGTAGGATAAGCGGTCCGGGCTTCCGATATTGGCGGCCAAAACCTGGCCGGTGTGGATGCCGATGCCATGGGATAAAGGCAGTCTTCCTTGTTGGACAAAGCGTTTGTTTAAATCTTTGAGTCGTTTTTCCATATCAAGGGCCGCAAAAAATGCATTGGACGGGTGATCCTTGCACGAGACAGGGGCACCAAATACCGCATAGATTTCGTCTCCAAGGAACTGGAGAATCAGGCCGGATTTTGATTTTATCGCCGCACTCATTTCCTTGAAATAGTCGTTTAAAATCTGAACCATCTCCTTGGGATCATTGGCTTCGGTCATGGGCGTAAAGTCTCTCAGGTCTGCAAACAAGACAGTGACATCTTTGAATTCTCCGTCCAGGGGGATTCGTCCGGATATGATTTCATCCCGGACCTCGGGGGCAACGTAGCGTCCAAATGCATCCCGCAGCAGCTCTTTTTCAGCCAGGCTTTGAATCATTTGGTTTGTGGCATCCCCGAGAACTCCCACCTCATCATTGGAGACCACATTTACTCGGGTCTGGTAGTTGCCTCGTTTGATTTCCTTCATGGTATCGAGCATGCCATTGATGGGGTCGGCAATAGATCGGCTGATCAGCCGGTTCAATATCCCTGACCCCAGAAAAAAAAGGATAAAAACCACCAGGGAAAAAATTAGAACGCCCTGGCCATAGGTTTTGGCTGAAACCGTCTCAGCGTTCACCTGTAAATAGAGTATAAAGAGGGTCAGAACAATGTTGGCAAGGGGAATCAGGGCTCCGATCCGGTAAAATGCCCGGAGGCGTTTTAAAATGGAAAGCTTGGCAGTTCCCTCCACAAGGGAGAGTCCTCCTTTGGGAAAGAACAAGGGGATCAAAGCCTTTCTGGTATGGGACTCAACCCCGAAAAATATGATGGCAGAGGAAACAAATCCCACCATGGTTGACCGTATGGAAAAGGTGACGGCAGTGGTTAGGTCGATTCGTTTGATGGCAAAGGTGCCGCCGAAAATAACCAGGGGGATAAAAATCCAGAATAAAATATTTAAGGGGGCCATGATAAAGGGCAGATTGATCAGCCGTTGTTTAGCCTTTAGCTCAAGGGGCGGCGGCAGGGTCTGGTGCTGATTTTTTAGAGACAGGCATTGGGAAATAGGAGTGAGAACGCGTCTTAAAACCACCAGGAAAGGGACGCAGGCAAAAGTGGCCAGCAGGCAGAGAATGGCAAATCGGTAGGCAACCACATGGATCCAAAGGAAGTCCCCTCCCTGGCGGAGTGCCTGGAGCCGGGCAATAATAAATTCAAGGGGGGTGGCCAGGTTCAGGATGGCAACGACCAGGATACCCACGATGGTGGCTACCACCCCGGTCAAATAAAATCTTGAAAGCAAGGCTTTGTGGGGGGATATCATGGGATGTTGATCTTCCTATCGAACCGGTACCACTTCAAGCCAGTATCCGTCGGGATCATTGATAAAATAAATGCCCATTTCCTTGTTTTCGTAACAGATACAATCCATTTGCTTATGAAGGGCATATGCGGCATCAAAATCCTGGGTTTTAAAAGCGATGTGAAATTCTTCATCCCCCAGATTATAGGGGATTTCCTGGGATTTGAGCCAGGTAAGCTCCAGCTTGCTGGCAGCAGTGCCATCGCTCAGGAACACAATAATATAGCTGCCATCCTCTGCTGTTTTTCGGCGTTCCTCTTTCAGGCCAAGTGCTTGTTCGTAAAAGGTCAGGCTTTTTTCAAGGTCCAGTACATTGATATTAAAATGGTCAATGGTAAATTTCATTGTTTTTTCCTCTCTGGGGTTACAATTGCTGATTAACCATCGCAGACCCCGGGCTTTGGGTCAAGATAAAAATAACGGGGTCAGGCTTGCGTTATTGTGCTTTTAACAAAAGCACAATAACGCAAGCCTGACCCCGTCCGGAGGTTTTAAATAAATATAGTCTTTAGTTTCTATGCGAAATAATATACGTTAGTAGGGTTATAATAATATGCAATACCCGTAAAAATATTTTAGTTTATTGTCCAAATCGGGTAAATATTGTGGAGGGGTTCGATCATATGAAAAGGGGGACTAAGGGTTAATAATTCAGATATAAAATCATTGAAATCCCGTTGGAATTAAAAAGATCCGAAATTTGACGGTACCTGCCGGGAGCATATGGTTCATACCTTGAAAGCCGATTGTTATCTCGGAAATCGTCAACGACCCCTGAAATTGGATTTGCGGGGAATAAGCTTGGACAACGAAGATTTGTCAGGGCTTGATCTTTCCGGATATGATTTGTCCTTTGCCAATATGAACCGGGTCAATTTTACCAAAACCAATCTTAGTTATGCCATTTTACAGGGGGCCAGCCTGGAAAAAGCCCTTCTGGATGAATTCGAATTTATTGGTGCAGATTTGAGCCATGCCGGTTTAAATGAATGCAGTGCAAAGATGGCAGGGTTTGGCGGGGCCAACCTTTCCCAGGCAAGCATGATTAACGTTGATCTAAGTGATTCGGTATTGAGCCGTTCCAAACTTGTGGAAGCGGATCTTAGGGCTTCAAACCTGTCCCGGGCAAGACTGTCTGAAGCAGATTTGTCCGGGGCGGTTTTTACCCGGGCGAATTTGGAAAAGAGCGATTTAAAGTACAGCAATGTGGAAAACACCAATTTTGAGCTGGCCAATATGCAGGGCTGCCGTCTGCTGGGAATTAGAAATTTCAAAAAAGCCGACTGGATCGGGGCGGATATCCGGGGGTTGGATCTTCGGGGGGCCTATCTTGTCAGGCGGTATATTGCAGACGAAAATTATTTGTTTGAATTTCAAACCCAAAGCCGGTTGAATAAACTTATTTATTGGATCTGGTGGTTTACCTCGGACTGCGGCAGGAGTATTTTTCGGTGGTTTGTGTGGCTTGTGGCCGCCACCTTGATATTCGGGTCCATTTATACGATGGTTGAGATAGATTAAGGACCCCACGAAACCTGGTTTTCTCCCATTTATTTCAGCTTTGTGACCCTGACAACTCTTGGGTATGGGGATGCAGTCCCGGTGTCCCTGGCCGCCCAGATCTTTGTTTCCCTCCAGGCGATCACCGGATATATGGGGCTTGGGGGATTGTTAAGCATATTGGGAAATAAAATGGCACGCCGTGCTGAATAATCAATGTCTGAATAATCAATGTCTGAATAATCAATGTCTGAATAATCAATGAAGGTTAAGATATGTTCTCTTTCCCTTGATCCGGGAATATCGATAAAAGTGTTGGGAATCGCCAATTCTGCAGCCTTTTCCCCCAGCAAACGAGTGGAAAATCTTACCCAGGCCATTGCCCTTTCTTGCCTGTCACAGGAGTGAGGAATATGACCCGATTTTTAAACGCTGGCATCTTGAGGGCGGGGACCTGGCTGCAATAGAAAGGGAACGCCTGGCCTGGGACCATGCCGAAGTCGCTTCCTGGATCTGCAGTGAATGGGGGCTTCCGGAAAATATCGCTGCGGCTATTCGAGGACACCATGGGCACTCAATTGAAGCGTATGAACCCTTCGGACCTGTCAGGCTTGTGGCCATACTCCGGGAGGATGACGATAATTCCGGTATGGAAGAAATGATTGCCGAGACCAAGGTGTCCCATGGGGTGTCTGAAGAAAAAATGCTGGCCATTATTGAACCTGGATTTGAAAAGGCAAAGGAGCTGGCGCGCCTGATTATATAAATTACCCGGTAAAATGAAAAAGTTCCCGGGTTTGCTCCTGTTCCGTCAACCGGATGGAGTCTTGCCGTAACCCAGAACAAAGATGAGTTCATGACGGCAGTGGAGGAGCAGTCTTCTGCCACACGGGAGATTTCAGAGAATATTTCCCAGGCCTCCCAGGGCATTGAAGAAGTGAACCAGAATGTAGGTCAGAGTTCCATTGTGGCCGATGAAATTACAAAAGATATCAGTGATGTCAACCAGTCATCCAGCGAAATGGCTGACAGAAGCGGTCAGGTAAGCCTGAGTGCTGAAGACCTGTCCAAGCTTGCAGCCAAGCTTGATGAGATGGTGGGCCGGTTCAAGGTGTAACCTTTACTTTAAATTTTATGGCCGGATTATTTCGGCCATAAAATTTTTTTGTGATTAATAGTTTTTAATTTGTGATCCCCCTGGTATAGTGGTGGCCATGGAAAAACTTACCTATTTAAATTTTCAACTAGAATCATGTATACCAGAAGTATATCTCGTTGATGCTAGTAACCTGTAATTTCACTGCCGGCAGATGGATACGGTTATGGCTAATTATTTTTTGTCTCCAGGCAGCCGCTCCCTGTCTGTCAGAGGGATACAGCCAGTCTCAATACCAGAGATTTCAGGATAGACTCATTGATCATCGTTCCCGCCTGAACTCTAAATTCAAAAAGAAGATACGTCAAAAGACCCAATATATTATTGTCCATACTTCGGAACTGGGCCTGGATGCAACCTTGCGGGTGGTATCTAAAGGGAAACAATTTCAAAGCGGATATAAAACACCCGGGGGGCATGCCAATTATGTGATTGCAAGAAACGGGCGTACCTACAGGATCTTGGATAAACGATATCGGGCAGACCATGCAGGCCGCTCCATGTGGAACAATAGGACAAATATCAGTGATGTATCCCTGGGCATTGAGTTGGTTGGATATCACACGGCTCCCATCACGAAAAGTCAATACCGGTCTTTGGAAGTGCTGATTCAAATTTTAGAAAAGGTTTACGGTCTCAAAGATCAAGATGTGCTGACCCACAGCCAGGTGGCTTATGGAAAACCCAATCCCTGGTTTAAGAAAAACCACAGGGGCCGCAAACGGTGTGCTAAAAATTTTAATCGTGCCAAGGCCGGGCTGGGCAAGGGCTGGAGATATGATCCGGATGTCAGGGCAGGAAGGCTGATGGCAGATCCCACATTGGTAGGCGTATTTTATGCGCCTCTCTTTAAAGTCCCCGTCCCTTTGGCTGCCCCCCGGGAGTACGGATCCAATATCATATCAGCCACCAATTCTGCCTGGTCCATTGCCGGAGGGGATTACGATGAAAACACCACGGTTTATCTTCTTCCCGACGGCCGGGCTCTTCCAGGCGATAGGATCAGCAAAACCATCGGTTGGGCCCATTTGCCTTTGAACACAAAGGTGATTCTCAACCAGGATGTCGCACCGGCTGTTATCCAGGTTCAGACCGGGACCCCTGTTAAAATCATTTCCAATAATATGACGGCCTGGTCCCATGCAGGGGTGGCATATCGGGAGGATACCACTCTTTATTTCCTGCCTTCGGGCCGGGTTTCTCCCGGCTCAAAAATTTCAGACTGGGATGATTTGCCCCTGGAGACCCGAATGCTGGTGGGGTATAAAGGGCCTTTTTCTATTACCCGTACTCAAACGGCCTATAAAATTGCCGGGCAAAAATATAAAGCACCTGAAACCATTTATTATTGGCCGGGAACCCTTACAACCGGGGACAAAATAATCGATTTTAAAGACCTGCCAAGGGGAGTAAAGATTTATTTGCCCCTAATCCTAAAATAGGCCTAATCCTAAAATAGGCCTAATCTTAAAATAGGGCTTAAATAAACCCAAGGATTTTCCAGGAAGCGTCACCATAACATAAATTGTAACCAAGAATTCCACAAGGGGATCAATAGGCATAAAAAAGATCCTGGACCTGTTGGAAGCTGCGCTCCTTTAAAAGGGCCAGCATGAGCAGGATTCTTGCCTTGGCCGGGTTTAGTTCATCGGAAACGATAAACTGATTGGTATCATCATCCACTTCCATGTTTCGGCCCACGGTTCCCGTGGGCACCCGGGATGACCGAACAATGAAGATTGCGCGGTTTGCCATCCGAACGGCCTTTTGCAAGGTGGTTTTGTTCATGTTTCCATTGCCGTGACCGGCAATGACAATCCCAACAGCGCCGTTTGTCACGGAGCAGTCAATGAGATCCGGGGGCATGTCTGCACAGGCGTACATGATATCCACCCGGGGAAGGGAGGTGACCCCCTCAAGGGAAAATTCGCTGAGGTGGGTGTGTTTTCGAAAAGGACCCCTGAAATATTGAATGGCCCCGTAAATCACGGTGCCCATGAGCCCGTTTACCGGTGACAAAAAGGTTTCCACCGAGGTGGTATTGGTCTTGGTCAGGGAATGGGCACCATGGATTCTGTCATTCATGACCACCATCACCCCCCGTTCGATGGCATCGGGGTCAGCTGCCACGGCTACGGCATTGTAAAGATTTAAGGGGCCATCGGCACTCAGGGCTGTGAAGGGCCGCATGGCACCAGTCATGACAACTGGCTTACTGCTGTTTATGGTCAGGTTTAAGAAAAAGGCAGTTTCTTCCATGGTGTCGGTGCCATGGGTAACCACCACCCCGTCTGTTCCGTTTGTTGCCAGAAGGGCATTGATTCTGCGGGCCAAATTGATCATGATCTCAAAGGACATGTCCTGGGATCCTACATTTGAAATTTGCTCGCCTTCTATTCGGGCCAGTTTTCCAAGATCGGGCACTGCATGGATCATGCCCTGGATGTCAATTTTCCCCGAGGTATATCCGGGCTGGGTGGGGGAGGGGGCAGACCCTGCAATGGTGCCGCCGGTGGCCAGGATGATGATATGGGGTAAATTTTTCATCTGTTTTTTATTGATATCTCCCTTGTCCTGGATAAATCCGCCGCCAATGGAATAGTATTCCTTTTCCAGCAGGGGAGAATTTTTTTGACTGAGTTTGAACTGGAGGGGCCGGGCCCTGTCTTGAAAATATCAAAAATTGAAGTTGTAATACACATATTCATCATCATCATCATCATCATCATCATCATCATCACCTAAAAGGAAAAATGGAAAGGTTTGGGTTCACATCGGAACCAATTAAACGTCAAACCAGCCCCGGAAAAGCCGTGTCAGCTCTTCGTTGTCTTGATCGCTCAAGGAGTCGGCAAACACACCAAGGCGGATGGAAATGGTCTTGCCATTTCCCCAGGGCCACCAGGCACACAAGAGCAGTCCATCCTGGTTTGGGTTTGATGTAAGAAGTGTCTGCCCCGGGTTTAGCCCGCCGAAATAATCAATGATCGTCTGCACGACCCTGGGGGGGCTGGCATCCTGATCGTGTGCCCAGATCTTGCCCATGTGGCGGGTGAGATCTATGTGAATTTTTTCTTTGTCCGTGACGCTGAACTCTGCCAATACTGTTTCAAACCGGTCGTCCCACTTCCAGGTCAATCTTTTCCCAAGGGTGCTGATAAGAAGGCTGCAGTCTTTTTCAAGGCGGGTGGTATTGTAATTAAACATTCTATTAATATCCATATAAAAGGTATTGAACAGACCATCGTTCCATGGGTTTATTCAGTTTAACAGATTCTCTATCTTTCCACCATGGCCTATTTAATGCTATAATGACAAATTTAGCAATGGAAACCCTCTGTATATCAGGCGATGAACTGAAAATTTTTTTCAAAAAAATATCCACACCCTATACCGATACCCATACAACAGGAGCCCCTTTATAGTGATCCCCCAAAAATTAGAACTTTTGTCTCCGGCAAAAAACAAGGAATTTGGTATGGCTGCCATCAGCCATGGGGCAGATGCCGTATACATCGGGGCGGACCGGTTCGGCGCACGGTCCGCAGCCGGTAACCCGGTTTCCGAGATTGAAGAACTGGTAGCCTATGCCCATCTTTACAAGGCAAAGGTTTATATTGCCTTAAATACCATCCTTTTTGACAATGAGCTGGCGGATGCCCAAAAATTGATAGACCGTTTGTGGAATGCCGGGGCCGATGCATTGATTATCCAGGACATGGGACTATTGGAAATGGATCTGCCCCCCATCCCCCTTTTTGCCAGCACCCAGGCAAACAACCAGACCCTCGCCCGTGTTCAGTTCCTTGAGGCTTCCGGGTTTGAACGGGTGATCCTTGCCAGGGAACTTGGGCTTAGCCAGATTGAAGAGATTTTCCAGTCCACCACTGTGCCCCTGGAGGTCTTTGTGCACGGGGCGATCTGCGCTTGTTACAGCGGACAGTGTTATTTCAGTGCTGTCATTGGTAACAGAAGTGCCAACCGGGGTGAGTGTGGTCAACCCTGCCGTCTGCCCTGGAATTTGATATCTCAAGCAGGCCATAACGTTGAAACTCAGGGATCTGAAACCCGGATATTGGAAAAAGAACGGCATCTTCTTTCCCTCAAGGATATGAACCGGTCCGACCACCTTGGCCGATTGGCTACCGCCGGAATTACCTCGTTTAAAATAGAGGGGCGCTTGAAAGATCTTGCCTATGTGAAAAATATTACGGCGTTTTACCGGCAAAAACTGGATTCTTTGATGACAAGCGGGTCTGTCTATGCCTCTGCTTCTTCGGGGCGGACCACCTTTTCCTTTGTGCCCGATCCTTTAAAAACCTTTAACCGGGGAGAAACCGATTATTTTCTTTTTGGACGAAAGGGAAAAATCCATTCCTTTGACACGCCCAAATCCCTGGGGGAGAAAATCGGCCAGGTGGATCGTATTGATACGTGGTATTTGACCCTGAAAATATCCCATGACATTCAAAATGGGGACGGCCTTTGCTACATGGACCAAGGGGGCCGCCTCCAGGGATTTCAGGTTAATTCAACAAACCAGGGTAAAATATACCCCTCGGGTCGCCTGAATCTTAAAAAATCTCCCCTTTTTTCCGGTGCGCTCATTTATAGAAACCACGATCACCTTTTTTTAAAAAAACTGGGGGGTGCCTCTGCCCAAAGGCGAATTGGTCTTGATCTGGCCTTTCACGAAACCCCGGAAGGGTTTGTGCTGAAAGGACAGGATGAAGATGAAAACCGGGCCGAGGTAAGGCTTGATATGGAGAAAATTTTTGCCCAGAACGAACCGGCTGCCCTTGCAACCTTGAATAAACAGCTTGGCAAGCTGGGGGCTTCAATCTTTTATCTTCGGCAGCTTACCCTCCATTCGAAACCGTATTTTATCCCCACCCGTGACCTGAATCAGATCAGGCGAGCCCTTTTGGAGCGGATGGCCCTTAAACGGGCAAAGGTCTACGACCGGGTGGTGGCAATTCCAAGACCCTTGCCGGCACCCTATCCTGAAACCCAGGTGGATTTTACGGCCAATGTCGCCAATGAAAAAGCAATCCAATTTTACCGAAAACGGGGGGTCACCAGGGTTGCTGCTGCTTTTGAGTTATCACCTCCCGGGCCGGGGACCGTTGTGATGACCCTCCGCCATTGTATCCGCCAGGCCCTAGGGGCGTGTCCCAAGGAAACAAAAACACCCCCCGGGGTATGGGATGCCTCCCTTTTTCTTGAAAATAAAAAGGGCCGTTTTCAACTTGTCTTTGATTGTAAACGCTGCCAGATGAAAATTTTGACCCTGTGAAAATCCATGTCCTTATTTTTTTGTATATCTGCTGTAATGTTGTTTTTATTTAATTAAGGTGAATGAATGGTTAATTTGAATATTGTATTGTTAGAGCCTGAGATCCCCCAGAATACCGGAAATATTGGCAGGACCTGTAATGCCATGGGCGCAGTGCTGCATTTGGTGGAGCCCCTGGGCTTTTCCATAGAAGATAAGTATTTAAAGCGTGCCGGAATGGATTATTGGAAAACGCTTAATGTGAAATATTATAGGGATTATGGAGATTTCCTTGCCAAAAATTCCCGGGGACAGAAAGTATTTATTTCTAAAAAGGCTATTCACAGATGTGACCAGTTTTGTTACCAAGAAACGGTTTACCTGGTTTTTGGCAAGGAGTCCGTGGGATTGCCCGAAGAGATGCTGTTGGAAAATCAGGAATGTTGTGTGAGAATACCCATGTCTGAGAATACCAGATCCTTAAACCTGGCCAATACCGTGGCCATATTAAGCTATGAGGTCATGCGGCAGCACGCCTTTGCCGGGCTTAAAATCGCAGGGTGTTTGCCGCCTGCCTGAAATGAATTGAAAACGCGATCAATTTATGGAGAATAAGATGGTAAAACAAGTTAAGATGATCGGGGTAATGCTAGGTTTTCTGATGGTTCTTTTTGGCCAGACATTGGGAGCGGCATCACTTGCAAAACCTTCAGGACAGCTGGTCAACGGTTTTAGGGTGTTGTCGGTCAACCTGTCAGGTGAGTCGTTGGGATGGACTGTCTTCCGTGGGGATTATATAAAATTTAATATTGGATCTGATTTCAAGGATCCGGTTCTCTCTATTCCGTCCCTGTCCATTGAAAAATCCTTGGTTTCCGATCTTGCACAGGCCCCTTATTTTAAGATGAAGAAAATAGGGAAGTTTGAATTTTTTATTGGTTCCCTTGTCGGCATCCTGAAGGTTGTCGAATACAATCAGGTTCATTACGAAGCTGTTTCCGCCCCGCAGGCCCAACAGGTAATCGCTTCATTCCATCCCATCATCCTGGATGTCAGAACCCCGCGGGAATTTGCAAGGGGACACCTTGAAAATTCAGTTTTGATACCGGTCCAACGACTGCAGTCCCGCATGGATGAATTGGCAGGGTTTTCCGATGAACCCATCCTGATCTATTGTGCCACGGGAAATCGCAGCACGGTTGCAGCTAAGATTCTTATCGATAAAGGGTTTACCCGGATTTTCAATCTGCGCCATGGCATTGCGGACTGGGTTAAAAATAAGTATCCCATTGTCAAGTGACCTGTTGTTAAGTGACCTGTTGTTAATTTTCATAATATCAAAGGGTGAAAATTCTCCCTGGTCGTTGCAGTCCCGGTCCCTGACCCCCAGAATGGTATATCTCATCATCTTTGATCCGCCATACTTTGACAAAAAAGCAGACGGGTATGGTGAAAAGAGTATCTCCGGTTTGGCGAAATTTTCAGAGCAGGCAGGCAATAGAAGAAACAGGCAAAAGGGCAATAATGGTAGATGATTATCTTAATATCCTTAAAAAGACAGGGTGGCACCGCAGTCACATCATCCAGGCCCCCATGTCAGCCCAGCGCTTCACCGCAGTGGTTGTTTCCGCAATGCATAAAAAACGAATACTGGGTACTACAGGCAGGTATGTGATCATTTTAAAACAATAGGCTATTGTTCCAATAATACATTGGCTTTAGGCTTCAAGGGCCTGTAGCAAAAGCGAGTTTCCGTTATTTTCCAATCTATTTGGCATGGCAATAATATTGCCTGGAAGTTCCCAGCGAGTTGTTAGTTCTTGGAGGAATTAGCTTGACTGCCTTACCGTCAATTTCAGTGGTAACTATAGGGACATGAAGATCTTTACCATGCTTTTCCAGTTGTTTTTGGAATCTTTTCAATACTTCCGTTTGAACTGAGTTTTTACAGGTGTCCGGTCGAGAGCTAAGGTTGGATAATTCATTTTCTTGCCGCAGGTCAAACAGGATTTGTATTTATTTGGAAATGCCAATTTTAAGAATGTCCTCCAATTCCTCTCTGGAAACCCCTTGTTTACTTTTGTCGATCAGCTTTAAGATAGACTCAAAGCTGTTTCCGTATTGAGAAAAGCCAATCTCATGGAAAAACCAAATGCCGTTGTTGTCAAAACAGGGGATCTTGGGCAATGTGATGAACT
>Ga0307987_1001729_pt1 | contig 11841 bp, 9 predicted proteins | sample EllFjometagen181_FD_203157 | JGI IMG/M metagenome (GOLD analysis project Ga0307987, IMG submission 203157) | Marine microbial communities from Ellis Fjord, Antarctic Ocean - #181 | ecosystem: Environmental > Aquatic > Marine > Unclassified | place: Southern Ocean | collected 2014-10-08 | reverse complement strand
GGTGCCGGCGCAGCCCGCTCGCGACCTCTTCGAGGGGCTCCAGGCCATCGCCTTGATCCAGCTCGCGCTGACCGTGGAGGGGCACAGCATGTCCGTCTCCATCGGCTTGCCCGACCGCGTGTTGGGCCGCTTCGTGAAGGGCGCGTTCGATGTGGACCCCGTCGCCGATCTGATTGGGGCATTCATGCTCAAGGTCACTGCCAACTCCATCTTTGGCCGGGGCTCCAAGACCCAGGCCATCACAGTCGGCGGTGCTGACCACACCGGCAGGGACTGTGCCAACGACCTCACCCTCGCCTTCCTGGAAGGCTGGAACCGGGTCCGCGTGGGCGATCCCCACGTCTTCCTGCGCTGGCACGACGGCCTCTCCGAAGCCGTGCGCCAGAAGGCCATGGCCATGCTGGCCGCTGGCTGCAGCATGCCCTTGCTCATCAACGACGCCCCCACCGCCGAGGGCTTCGTCCGCGCCGGGGTCCGGGTCGAGGATGCCTGGGACTACTGCGTGGTCGGCTGCAACGAACTGGGTATCCCCGGACGTTCTGCCGACTCGGCCACCGCCGCCAACGGCACCGTCCAGCACCTTGCCCTGCTCAACAACCTGTTGCTCCAAGGAGACCCGGCCCGTTTCACCTCCATGGAGGATATTCTGATAGGCATGGAAAGGCAGCTTGCGAGCAATCTGTGGGAATCTCGCGCCAAGGCCACCCTTCATGCGAAGCACATCGCCACCAACCGCCCCATGTCCTTCACCTCCGCCCTCATGCGCGGTTGCGTCCCAGCCGGGAAGGACTTCCGGGCGGGCATGCCCTACCACATTGCCGGACACTACGAGCGACAGATCAGCAACGCCGCCAACGCCCTCGCCGCCATCGAGCAACTGGTCTTCGTCGAGCGACAGGTTACGCTGCCCCAGTTGGCCGATGCCCTGCGCGCCAACCACACCGACACCGCCTTGCGCGAACGTCTTCTCACCTGCCCCAAGTGGGGGACCGACGCTGAACAGGCCGACCGCTGGGCCCTGCGCCTGCTGGAGATGCGCGAGCGAATCATGCGGCAGATCGACCAGGAAACCGGCCAGCACCACATGGTCTGCCATGTGGTCCGCAGCCTGCATCACCTGGACGGCAAGCGGATCGAGGCCAGTCTCGACGGACGCTTTGCCCACACTCCTGTGGCTGACAGCATCGGCACCGTTCCCGGCTCCCCGAGCCAAAGCCCCACCGCCCTGCTCAACAGCGTGGCCAAGATCGATGCCGCCCGCTACTACGGCGGGGGCTACAATCTGAACCTCACCTTGCCCGCCGGACGCAGCAATGCCGCCACCATTCGCGCCCTCGCCGAGGTCTTCTTCGGGCAAGGCGGCCAGGAACTCCAGATCAACTGCCTCGACCCGGAGGCCCTGCGCGACGCCCAACAACACCCCGACCGCCACCCCGACCTAGTGGTCCGCTTCGCTGGCTTCAGCGGTCGCTTCGTGGACATGTCGCGGGTCGAGCAGGACGAGATCATCGTCCGCGCCTGCAACGCCACCTGCTGACCTCCCTGCAGCTGCGAATGGCCATGCTCTGAGAGGCGTGTATACTGAAGGCGTCGCCTTGAGAATACTGACGGCGTTCAGGAAACCAGCCCTGCCGAGCAAGGAGTTCTGCCATGCGCATGCGTGTCCCCGCCATTATGGTATCGAGTCTCATCCTGGCCACCGGTTGCGTGTGCCTCGCGGGTGACCTGCCCGGACAGGAGAAGCTGTCGGGAACCGGGACAAGCTACACCTTCTTTGCCGACGGCAAGCCAACCTGCGTTCTTGTCCTCCCGAAGAAGCCGGAACCAGAGGAGAAGGAGGGAGCCCAGCTCATCGCCGACTCCTTCAAGGTCATGTGTGGCACGGCGCCCCAGATCGTGACAGCGGGTCCGGAATCGAGCGGGATCTTGGCCATCCACGTGGGCCGCACGCCGCTGGCTATGGAGCGGGCTGCCCTGCCCGAAGGACTGGATGCCGATGGCTTTGTCATCCAGCCCGTGGATGCGCAACGGCTCGTCCTCCTCGGCGGCCGGTCGGTATCCACCTACTATGCAGCCACCGAGCTTCTGGAACGCTACGCCGGGGTGCTCTGGGTCTGGCCTGGCAAGGGCGGCACAGTCTTGCCCAAGCGCCAGACGCTCACTGCAAACGTCCAACGCCAAGTGTCCGAACCCGCCTTTCGCGCGCGCAAGTTCTCGGGGATCAGCGATGCGAAGATGAAATACTACCGCATCCATCAGCGCCCGCGTGAAATTCGCAGCCGCTTCCACCACAACATCCATCCCGTGCTCAAGGCAGCGACATACTGGGAACCCCACCCGGAGTACTTCTCACTAGTGGGTGGCGAACGCCGCAAGCCCACGCCCAACCGCAGCAACTGGCAGGCCTGCACAGCCAATCCAGAGGTGGTCACCGTCTTCGCGGAAGAGGCCAAGAAGCGATTCCGGGCGACGCCTTGGATCACCAGCTTCTCGGTCTCCCAGAACGATGGCCGCGGCTTCTGCGAATGTCCCAACTGCCGCGCTCTCGACCTGCCCGGCGTGGAAGGCATCAGCGACCGCTACTACACCTTCGTCAATGCCGTGGCCGACCAGATCCGGGACGAGTTCCCTGCCTACCGGGTCAGCTGCCTGGCCTATGGCGATGCCACCCGGGACGTGCCCAAGCAAGTGGTCCTGCGTCCCAACACCATGATTTACGCGGTGATCCCCACCTTGCGGGACGTGCACAAGGACATTCGCAGCTGGAGCAAAGCCGCACCGGCTCTGGGTGCCTACTTCTGGCTCCATGGCAAAGCCGTGCCCAAGTTCTATCCCCGGCGCTTCGCCGAGTACCTGCGCTTCATGCGCAAGAACCATGTGCGTGAAGTCTATGCCGAGGTGTACCAGAAGAGCCCGAAACGACTGGCCAGCTGGGAACTGGATGGGCCAAGAGTCTGGATCACCGCCAAACTCCTGTGGGACCCCGATGCGGACACCGATGCCTTGACCCGGCGCTTCTGCGCCGGCTTCTATGGCCCTGGCGCGGAACCGATGGTGCGCTACTACCAACGGTGCGAACAGGCATGGGAACGACGCGAGGATGTATCCGACTTCGGGGCCAAGTGGACCGACCTGGAGTTCGATGCCTACACCGGCACAGACATGGATGTCCTCGAACAGTGCCTGGCCGAGTCGTTGGCTTTGACCAAGACCGCGCCAGAAGCACATGCGCGCCTGGTGCGCCAGCGCGATGCCTTGGCCAAGGTGGCAGGCCATGTGCGCCTCATGGGCCTCCCGGCCAGCCTAGCCAAGCTGCCGCTCGGAAACGAGGCCGACGCTCGGCAGCTTCTCAAAGCACTGAGCGAAGCCTGCCGCCGGAGTGACGAATTGGCCACACAGGGTCTCTCCCTGATGGGCGGGCTCCCGCCAGTCGCCGAGCGAGCGGCCGACCTGCGGTGTGCCGAGATCTCGCAACTGCTCGGGGACCAGGCCATCGCGTTCTGGCAGGAATTCGGCAACGCCCCGGAACTCCGCCGCTTTGCAGACCCGCAACTCCATGCCCTGCGCGGCAACGCGCCGAACCTCCTCCCGAATCCAGGCTTCGAGACCCGCGCCAAGACTGCCGACGCCACCGCAGAAGCGCTCAATTGGGACTCGCTCGACGCTCCCGGTTGGAGCAAGTGGGTCCGCCCCGGCACGCCTGGAGGTGTCGCGGTCGACCGCACGGCTGCGCGCGGAGGGAAGCACTCTCTCGTGCTCCGTGGCGTCGAAGCCGCTTGCGGCATCTTCTCCTGCCCTGCCAAGCCCGGCGAACGCTTCCGCATTGTATGCTGGGCAAAGACCACGGTCGATCCCGTGGCGGGAGAAGCGCGCCTGGGCGGGAAGCTCACCGCCAAATGGCAGACCGCCGCCGGGAAGTGGTTCGAAGGTCCCCCGGCCGCCGTCCTGGAGCTCGCCCCCGGCACCGGAGACTGGACCAAGCTCGAACGCATCGTCACCATCCCCGCCGGAGCCGGCAAGCTCGTGGTCCTCCTCGGGGCCGACAAGCAGCACGCCGACGAGAAGACCTGGTTCGACGACGTCACCGTCCAGCGTGTCCATCAACCATAGTCGCCATGGGATTGTCTACGAAGGAAAGCCTTCGCGTTCGAGGCGTTGGCCAACGGCGAGCAGAACCTTGACGTCTTCCTCGTCAAGCGATCCGTCAGGCAGCGGGCCGGTGTTGAGCAGCAGGTTCGCGCCGTCCGCGCCAGCCTGCTTGAGCTTGGCCCAGACGTCGTCCTCGCTGAGATGGCTGCCAGTCGTGTCCTTCTTGTAGCCCCAACTGCCGGGTGCCATGGTCGTGCAGATTTCCATGAGCTTGCCCGAAACATCGCCCAACTCACCCACCTGGCGCGGCTGGTCGCTGGCCTTCGGCACCCGATGCTCGGGCGCGAAGAAGTCCTCCGTGCCCAGTAGCCCCTGCTTGTAGGCAACAAGAACCTGCGGCTGGAGATCGTGGACCATGTCGTAGAGCTCCTGGCAACGGAACTTGGTCTTATCCCCCGACAGAGGCACCGCAATCCCGTCGAGCCAGATGGCTGCCACGGGGCCGTAGTTGGTCAGCAGTTCACGGATCTGCGCGGACATGAAATCCAGGTACTGCTGGAGGTCATGCTGCTCGCCGTAGGCGTAGGACTCCTCCGGGGGATCGTACTTGGGCCGGGGGCTGCCACCCCAGTCCGCGTTGTCGGGGGCGTGGGGATGCTTCCAGTCCCGACCGTGAGAGTAGTAGAGGCAGAGGCCCAGCCCATGCACCTCACAGGCGACGGCCAGTTCGCCCACCAGATCCCTCTGGGCCGGGGCCTTGGCGCTGGTGAAGCCCCACTCGGAGCTGTTGAAGAGGCAAAAACCGTCGTGATGCCGGGTGGTGAGATTCACGTACTTCATGCCCGCCGCCTTGGCGAATTCAGCGATGGCCATGGCATCGAACTTTTCGGCAGTGAACTGCTCGGCAAGCTTGGCGTACTCCGCCAATGGAATGGCTTCCCTCAGTTGCACCCACTCGTGCCGGCCCATCAGCGAGTAGAGCCCGTAATGCATGAACAGCCCGTACTTGGCATCGCGGAACCACGCTCGGGCAGCCTCGCGTGGGTCCTTCCTGTAGAGGTCGCGGTAATCGCTAAGGTAAGAGGGCGTGGTGTCGATCATGATGCATCCTTGTACGAGGTGGGTCCGGGGCACCGATCACTCTATCCCCGGCGGCGACAGGGGCAACTCGCACGCATGAATTGTCGTTTCACCACGCTCACAGCACCCCTCGGCAGTGGACGCCGCCTGTGGTTGGGGATACACTAGCTCATACAGTCGCCGCGTTGGGCAGACTGCCTCATCCGGAGTCGTAAGGATCACCACCATGCTGTTGCGGTTCCCCTGTCCGCAATGCAATACAGAGATTGAACTGGACGCCACGCGTGCGAACGCGGACGTTGCCTGCCCCTCGTGCAGCGAATCGGTCGCTCCGCCACCACCCCAGATCGGTCCCAGCGTCACCCTCGGCAACTTCCTTATCGAGAGACGGTTGGGAGAAGGGGCGATGGGGGATGTGTTCCTGGCCCTCCAACTGTCCATGGACCGGCTGGTCGCGCTCAAAGTGCTGCCCCAGGCTCTCACCCGAGAGGCCCGGATCATCGCGCGCTTCCGGCGTGAGGTCCGCATGTCTGCGCGGCTGGAACACCCGAACATCGTCACTGCATTCGAGGCGGGCGAGGATTTCGGCCACCACTTCCTTGCCATGACCTACGTGGAGGGGGAGAATCTCGGTGCCCTGCTCGAACGGGACGGGGCGATGGACGAGAAGAAGGCCATGCAGATCGGCCGTCAGATCACCGAAGCGCTGCGCTATGCGTGGGACGAGCACCAGATGCTCCATCGCGACGTGAAGCCCACCAACATCATGGTCGAGGCGAGCGGCAGAGCCCGCCTTATGGATCTGGGGATCTCCATCTGCCTGAACGAAGCGCAGTCCACCTTGACCTCGGCCGGCATGGTCGTCGGCACCCCGCACTACATGAGTCCCGAACAGATTCGCGGCGAAGAACTGGATTGGCGAGCAGACTCCTATTCCCTGGGTGCGACTCTCTACCACCTCGTCACGGGGGGGACCCCGTTCAAGGGAACGGGCAGCGTGGAAGTCATTAGCCAGCACCTGAACAACCCGGTCGTCCCCGCCCGCGAACGCCGGACAAGCCTCTCGGTCGGCCTCTCCCTGCTGTTGGAGCGGATGATGGCCAAGGACCGCGGTCACCGGCATCGCTCCTGGGACGACCTTCTGCGGGACTTCGATCTCGTGCTGGCCGGAAAGCGTCCGCCCCTCGCCCCGATTCACACCGCCCCGACTGCTGGCTCCGTGCAGGCGTCACCGGCGGCGACACGCAAGAAGGACCCAGCCGCAACGACCGCGCCGGCGCCCGAGCCCACCAAGGAACGGGTCCCGCCAGTCATCGACTTTCATCCCCGGCGGCCGACGCGGCTGACCAGACGCCGGGTTCTGATCGGGCTCTCCCTGGTGATCCTCGTGGTCTGTCTCGCCATCGCCATCTGGCGAGCCTGGGTCAACATGAACAAGCAGGACGAGGGACCCGCCTCGACCCATGGGGTTCTGGAACCAGGCCGCGCTGCCGAACCTCCGGAAACTGCCGGACCAGGCGGGGCTGACGGACCTGCCTGAGTCAGAACTGGGCCATGGTATCGACCAGATCGACTGTGTAGACGCCTCGGAAGCCCTCGCAGGTCCCGTCCAGTGAGATGGCCGTCCCGGCCCGGTTCCAGCGGGGGTGCAGATCGCAGCGGATGTCGGTTACGGTGACCGGCTCGTCGTGCAGTCCTGCTAGCGTCTTCCCACGCTTCTGCACAAGATCATAGAGGTACAGGTGCCGGTACCCGTGGCTTCCGGGATAGCCGTCATACAGCATCCAGCGCCCATCGGGCGAGGTGCTGCAGTGTCCGTCGACGGGGAAGAACTCCGCGTCGATCACAGTCTGCTCACCCGTCTCCACGTCCACGAAGTAGAGCTGGTTCCCCTCTGGCCCACCCGCAAAGAAGACGAGCGTCGTGTCGTCGCTCCACCAGTAGTGGGATGCCATGCAGGCGTCATAGAGCGGCGCGCTTAGATTGCCCGCCAGGTCACTCACAAACACGGTGGTGGCCCACCGGTTCACGTCGCCTCCCCTGAAGTTCCGAGCCAGCAGCACGAACCGGTCCGCAGCCGGATTGAGGGTGATGTGATTGATGCAGATCTTGGCGTCCGCGCCGTCGAAGCCATGCTTCATCGCGTCCCAGATCCCATCCATGGTCAGCACCTGCTTCGCGGACGCCTCGGGGATATCCACCAACCAGACCCCGTCATCGGCAGAGTGCTTGTCGCCGAACCACGGATCACGCTTCTGGCAGTACCCGTATCCCGGGCGAAAGTCGAAGACGCGGTCGAAGTTGATGCTTACCCCGCACGATCCGTCCCGGGCCACGTTGGCTAGAGGCATGGGAACTTCGCGGGTACTTCCAGAGGCCAGGTCGTGGACTACGCCCAGGTACTCGCCGGACGCCCTGGCTGCGTTGTAGAACACCGTGTCAGCCTGATCGCCCAACCACTGCAGCATAGACCCCTGCTGGAAGTTCCATGCCTTGGTCGTGGCAAAGGCGTCCATCTGGCCTGACGCCAGATCCACCGTGCACAACTCGGCCACGTCGCCCGGCTCCTGCAAGCGGTCTCGGAACGGCACGCGCTGCGCCAGATGACGCCCGTCGTTCAGGTCGAACGCGGGGTTGTCGTAGTAGCCAAAGAAGCACTGCTCGCCGGCGGGCGTCACCCGGACCAGATCCACCATGCAGTCAATCAGCTGTTCCATCAGTCAGGCTCCTCGGTACAGTCAAGAGGGAAAACACGGATCGTCAACGGGCAAGATGCCCCCTCTTGCCGCCCCTTCAAGGTCGTCTAGCGCACGGCCAGATGCAGGCCGTTCAGGTAGCGCCCTTCGGGGAAGGCAGTGGAGACCACATGATCCGGAGCCTGGCGCAGCTCGTGCAGGACCACCACCTCCCGGCCGGCGTCCAGCGCCGCATCCGCAACAATCTTGTGGAACAGCTCCGTCGTCATGGCGCCCGAGCAGGAGAATGTGAACAACTCGCCGCCGGGCCGCAGCAGCTTGAGCCCCAGCAAATTGATATCCTTGTAGCCACGACTGGCCCTGTCCAACTGCCCCTTCGTGTCCGCGAACTTCGGCGGATCGAGCACGATCAGGTCGAAGTCCTGCCGGGAATCCCGGAACCTGCGCAGGGCCTGGAACACATCCGCCCGCTGGAACTCGATGCTTCCCGCAGCCAACCCATTCCGTTCCACATGGGTCGCGGCCAGGTCGAGAGCTTCCTGGGAACTGTCGATGCTGACCGCACTCGTGGCTCCGTTGGCCAGGGCATGGAGGGTGAACCCCCCGGTGTAGCAGAAACAGTTGAGGATGTCCCGACCGGCACTGCGACTACCGACAAGGCGACGATTCTCCCGCTGGTCGAGATAGAATCCTGTCTTGTGCCCAGACCGGATATCCACCAGGAAGGTCAGGCCATCCTCGCAGATCTCGATGGTGCCGGCCGGGGCGTCGCCCCAAATCGAGCCCACCTGCGCGGCGAGCCCCTCCCGCGTGCGGGCATTGGTATCCGAGCGCTCGAATACGCAGCGGCACGGCACGGCCTCGCGCAGGGCGGCCGCAAGCTCCTCCCGGAGCAACTCCCCACCCCAAGTGAGAAGTTGCACCACGATCACCTCGCCATACCGGTCTGCAACCACGCCGGGAAGTCCGTCGCCCTCGCCGTTCAGCAAGCGGCAAGCCTGCGGCAACTCGCCACCGTAGATCCGCCGACGCAGATCGACCGCAAGGGCGACCCGACGAGTGCAGAAGGCCGCATCCAGCGGCTCGTCGCGGTCGAAGGTCCAGACCCGTGCCCGGATCGCGGATTCCGGCGAGTAGGTGGCCCGCGCCAGCCATTCCCCCTTGCGGGAGAGAAGATCGACGGCGGCACCGGGTTGCGGATCGCCGCGGACCTCCTGGATCGACCCGGAAAAGACCCATGGGTGGCGACGGAGTAACGAGCGCTCGCGCTTGGCGGCAAGAACGATGGCGGGCATGGACTGGGCTCCGAAGCGGTGATGGTTTTCGCAAATGTAGCCCGTGGGCACGTCTCGGCGAACTGCGGGGCCAAGGCAGAGCGCCCGTGAACGCCGAAACGACACCGAATCAATCACCATTAGCCACGCAACCATTACTGCGTTGGGTGGTCTTATCGCCAACGACGCCCCCAGACGGGGGACGCACAAACGAGATACCATGGGGATTCATATCATGTCCGACAGAACTGGTGTTGTTACTCTTCTCGGCAATCCGGTGACCCTCGCCGGCTCGCCCGTCGCGGTGGGAGACGCCGCCCCCTCGTTCACGGTCTCGAATGGGGATCTGGAGCCGGTCGATGTGCTTGCTCTCCCCGCCAAAGTGAAAATCCTGGTGGCCGTTCCCTCCCTGGACACCCCGGTGTGCGACCTGGAAGTCCGGCGCTTCAACCAGGAAGCCACCGCCCTCGGCGACGATGTGGCTGTGGTCGTGATCAGCATGGACCTCCCCTTTGCCCAGGCTCGCTGGTGCGGGGCGAACGGGATCGACCAAGTCACCACCTACAGCGACCACAAGGACGCGGACTTCGCTGGGAAGTTCGGTCTCTTGATGAAGGAAGTCCGCCTCCTGGCCCGGGCTGTGTTCGTCGTGGATCAAGCAGGAACGGTGGTCTACGAACAGATCGTTTCCGAGGTGGCCGATGAGCCAGACTACGAGGCAGCCCTAGCCGTGGTCAAGAATCTGGTCTAGAGTACGTCCAGACGACAGTTGAGGTCGTCCGGGCATTCCCTTCAGGTAGTATCACGATCCCACACCCACGAGGAGTCTCACCCATGGACAAGTACGAATGCACTCTCTGCGGCTGGATCTACGACCCGGCAGTCGGCGACCCCGATGGCGACATCGCCCCCGGCACGGCCTTCGAAAACATTCCCGATGACTGGGCTTGCCCAGAGTGTGGCGCGACCAAGGAAGATTTCGAGAAAGTTGGCTAGTCGCGCCGGTCGGCCGTCGATGCCACGAGGCGTGGGCGGTCGGCCAGTCTCCCGACCCCACGATCCCCCATGACCATTACCGAACCCGCACTCAAAAGCCTCCGCAACCTGGCCCGACGAGCCGGTGGCAACTGCCAGGGCTTCCGTTTCGAGGGTGTCGTGGGCAGTTGCCGGGCGAGCGTCCCGATACTGAAACCGGCTGAGGTCTGTGGCAAGGGCGAGATTGAAGTCCAGGCCGGGGAGATCCGCATCTTCATCCCGCTCGAACACCAAGAGATGATGGAGGCAGCGACGTTGGACTACGACACCAGCCTCCTCTTTGGGCGCGGCCTGAATCTGACCTGGCCACACGGCGTGCGTGGCTGTCCGGCATGTGGGTGAGGTCAAGGTGAACCATGGCTGAAACGGCGGCAAAACCAACGCGCAAGAAACCGCGCTTCCGGCAGCAGAAGATGATGCGGAAGGTGCTGTATGCCCTCGCCCCGGCCTTGCTGGGCGGCATCTGTTTCTTCGGCTGGCGCGTTCTGGCGATGGTGCTCTGGGTTGGCATCGTGGCAGCGGCCACCGAGTACTTCCTAGCTCGGCGACGCGGCGATCCGCTCACCGAATCCTGCTTCGTGACCGCCGCGCTTCTCTCCCTTTCCCTACCCCCCACCCTCCCCTTTTGGATGGCGGGAGTAGGAGCAGTTGTGGCCCTGTCCTTCGGCAAGGAGTTGTTCGGAGGGTTCGGGCGGAACGTCTTCAACCCGGCCATCGTGGGCCGCGGATTTCTCTACGTCTGCTTCCCCGGCGAGATGACGGCCGGGTTCGCGCCCGCCTACGGGCGCCTTCAGGGGCTGGCCCACTGGTCTCCCCAACGTCTCTGGGAAGGCGGTGTGGATGCGGTCACCGCCGTGACTCCCATGTGGGCGCGGCGCGACCACGGCGAAACGATGGAGCTTAGCCGCCTGTTCCTCGGCAACATCGGCAAGCTGATCCAGGGCTCGGACGGGGCCAAGCACGTGGTCTCCGCCGGCTCCATCGGTGAAGTATCCTCGCTCCTTCTCCTGATCGGCGGCAGCTACCTGCTGTGGACCAAGACCGCCAACTGGCGACTCACCGCCAGCACCCTCGCCGGCGCGGCCGTGGCCGTGATCGTCTTCCGGCACCTGGCCGGCAATGCGGAGGTCCCTCCCCTGCCTTGGACGCTTTGCTCCGGCGCCTTGCTGTACGCGGCTTTCTTCATGGTCACCGACCCGGTCAGCGCTCCCCGGGACCAACGCGCCCAATACATCTATGGCGCGTTCATTGGCTGCATGATCGTCTTCCTGCGCTGGCGCGCCGTCTTCGCCGGTGGTGTCGCCTTCGCGATCCTGCTGGGCAACACGGTTGGCCCGACCATCGAGCAGGTCAGCGTGGCGCTCAAGAAGAACGCCAAGGGGAAGCGCAAATGAAACAGGGCTTGCGGACAGTCGGCTTCATGGTCCTGATGGCCACGGTATTCGGGGCCGGGGTCACGGGCATTCGCCTCGCCACCCGCGAGACGCTGAAGCGCAACAAGAACCTCGCCTACCAGCGCGCCGTCGTCAACGTCTTCCAGTTGGCGGACGGGGTCACCGATCCGGATTTCGCGGACCTCTTCGCCAGCCGGATCGACGAGCATGCCCTCACCGACCCGGACACGGGCCAGAAGATCACCTGCTACAGGGCCTACGCCGATGGGACCA
>Ga0307987_1001728_pt1 | contig 11843 bp, 6 predicted proteins | sample EllFjometagen181_FD_203157 | JGI IMG/M metagenome (GOLD analysis project Ga0307987, IMG submission 203157) | Marine microbial communities from Ellis Fjord, Antarctic Ocean - #181 | ecosystem: Environmental > Aquatic > Marine > Unclassified | place: Southern Ocean | collected 2014-10-08 | reverse complement strand
GGGCTGTTCACGTCGAAGGCCCCGTGGATCAGCTCGACGCCGGGGGTGGTGGCCAGCCGAGCAGCGAGAGAGGCGTGGCCCAGGGGAAGGCGTGGGTCCTTGGGGCGGTGCCAGTCGAGGGCGATAAGGATGACCCGGCGTCCGGCATGGTTGCCGGGCTTCGTGGCTGGGGTCAGTGTTCCGCGATGCGTGGCCATCGTTCACCTCTGATGGGGGAACGATGGTGGGGTGGGTATGCGGACACTCCCTGGTTCGTTTTCGAGATCACCAGGCCAGGGGGGCGGTCAGCTCGAGCAGCCTGGTACGAATGGCTGCGGTGTCGATCTGCCCCATGAGCACCTGACCGATGGTGTCGGGCCATGCCTCGAGCTCGCTATTGAGAGGGATGTCCAGCCCTTCGAGGGACTTCATCAGCACATTGAGCTGCCTCGATGCACCCCACTCTGGGTGTTCCAGGAGGCGGCGACCCTGTCTCTCGTTTCGGTTCCAGGCCAGTGCTGCAACCTCGACGTGGGCCGCCAATACGATCAGGGCCAACAGGGGTTGTCCGCGCTCCAGCGGAGTCAGCGCACGGAGATGTCCGAGCACGCTCTCCGCGCGGTCCAGTTTTCCCTGTCCGGCGAGGATCACTGCGCAGGAACGCCGGATGCCATGCGCGGGATAGCCCCGCCTGGGATCGGTGACCCAGGAGCTCCTCCAGGGGGCGACGGATCGGAAGGCCTTGTCGAAGGACTCGCGTTCACCCACTGGGCCGCGGGTGTGGATTGCTGCTCCTAGGCGAAGCCAGTGCAGCAGTGCGAAGGCGTGTGGCACGCCGTCCAGGTTGGCGACTGCCCGAGCGAGGTCGTGGTGGCGCGCTTCCGGTGCACCGAGCCCCAGCGCGAGGGCCTGCCGGGCGTGGGACCAGTTCCCGGCGAGGGTCTCCAGGTGGCCGCGGTACTGCTGCTGCCGCGCGATGTCCCCTGGGGCCAGGAATTCCGCTATGGCCCGATCGTTGAGCCCTCGAGCTGTGTCGAAACGCTCGGGTTGGCGAACGGCCGCCATCATTTCTGCCTGGAGCCAGGTGCCCAACGCCTTTGCGCGTTGCTCAGATCGGACTTGCTCTGGGAAGACCGTGGGCAGGGCGTCGTGCATCAGGTCGGCCAGAGCTTCGTAGTAGTCATCCAGGGTGCGCATGAGCGCGCTGGCTCCGTCGTGGTCCAGGCAGTCGCCCAGGTGGACAGCCTGGGCGAGCATGCCCTCCACCAGAATGGGGGCGTGCTCCCAGTGGCCCGCGAGTGCTGGTGCGAGCTCGTTGAGCTGGGAGCTTTGCTCGCGTGCAATATGTAGACATCCGCTATGGTTCGCGGCGGAGAGCAGGCGCCGGTGGACGTCGTAGGTGTGAGCTCGGAGTGTGGGTTGAGCGCGCTCGTCCACGAGGCCTTCGAGGGGTTCGAGGATCTGTTTGATCGCCCAGCGGGCCATCGCAATCCCCTGGTCTGCGTCGCGCTGTACTTCGATGAGTTGGTCGAGCCATGGGCCAAGGATGGCGAGGTGCATGTCGCGGGTGGGGGCTGGCTGGCGGGCCAGGCGCTCGAGCAGGTGCTGGAGCCGCTGCTCAGCGCCGGTTCGGGCGGCTGGACCGAGCTCGTCTTCGACCAGGGCGCTGCCGAGGAGTTGCAGCGCGGGCCCCAGAGAGCCGGCGTCCATCAGCTCGTCCACGCGGCGATCGAGGGTACGGATGGTGAGCGATAGGTCGAAGGGTCCGAAGGCGTTCAGCAGCTTGGTTCGTGTGTCGTCCGTGCATCGGTCGAAGTCGCCCTTGCTGCTGTTCGAGATGATGTCGCAGAGCTGCAGCTCGGGCCGTCTGAGGCCAGAACCCAGGCGGAGTGAGAAGTGCCACCGGCTGGACTCGGCCGCCAGTCCACGAGCGATGGCGGCCCGGGTCAGTTCGCGACGTAGGCAGCTGCGATAGGCCTCTTCGTCCATGAAGACGGGGCTGTCGTCCTGATGGTGCCCGAGCACCACGATGGCGCAGGTTGCGTGGAGGTGAATCGGACCGTTGTGGTTTCTCCCGAGCTCTTCGTAGATCCTCAGCATCAGCTCGGACAGCATCATGGTGTAGGTGGTGACGCGATCCCCGAATGCCACCTGTTCGGCATTGACCATCCGGGCAGCGTACCAGCCTGGCTTGCGCGCCACGCTGTCTGCGACGGTGCCGGCCAGGGCGTTGTAGGCAGTCTGGTCGTGGATCTTGTGGGCGTGGACTTGTTGGCCTCGAGCGTAGGGGAGGCCGGCGGTGCTGTGTGCGCTGTGGAGGATGGCTGTGGCGCGTTTGCGATCGAGCAGGCCTTGTGGCACGAGCAGGCCGGCGAGCTGGCTGGGGAAGTGCTGACGCTGGGCAGCCCGGCGTTCGCTGCGCTTTGCGGAGGTCTCCTGGAAAGTACCGCTCTCGTCGATCCAGAGGTCGTAGTGGTGGGTGGTGGGCATGTATGGGTCCCTTTCGGTATCGCTCAGGTTGGTGGCATAGAACCGTTGGTGGAGGATGGTGTTTATGGCCGAATCAGTCTCTCCAAATCCCCAACCAACCGCCCATCCAACACGATCGTCTCCTGCTCCAGCCACAGATCCCTGCGAGCCAGCTCCTGCACCAGCTCCGGCGTCCCCTCCAGGTCCACCTCATCGGGCCACACCCCAGCCTGACCGTGGCTCTCGATCCGCTCGGCCCAGAAATCCGGCACCAGCCAATCCAGGCTGGTGATGCTACTCGCCAGGTGGCGGTGAATCTTCACCCCATCCGGATCGAGATCACCGAAGTGGATCACCGGACAGCTCGGTAGTGCTTCGACCAGTTGCTCCACACCCCGCGTGTCCCAGCCGGGAACCAGGGCGAGCAGCCATCCCTCTGGGCGTGGCATGTCTCGCCAAGCACCAAGGTTCTCCACCAGCAGTACCGCGTGTACGGTGCCCTCGATGTGAAGCCCATCGAGCAAGGCCCGTTCCGGAATGCCCAGCTCATCCAGGAGCGCCACCAACGGGTCAATCTCGATCCGCTCATCCCCCAGGACCATCACCAGCCCACTCGGAGGCCGCAGCCGCACGAGCCCGTCGTCAACCACGTCGACGTTGCCGAGTACCGCCGCACGATCAGAGGTCACCCGGACCTTGGCGTGAGGTCCCGCCAGGGCAGCTGCGGTGTGCCGGTTCAGCCTCGGAGGAAGCGTGGGCAGAGCCAAGCCCCGCCGTCGGTCCTCCAGCGCTTGCCAGCCCGTGGGTGTGGGTGGCAACCCACCGTCCGCCAACTCCCCTCTCACATCGACCCACCCAGGCCAGACTCGGTCCAGGAGCGTGCTGAGCTCAACTGCCCGTTCCGGTACGAGCTCGATCTCTCCCCGTCGCCGGGTCACCCGGGTCCATGCGAGCTGCGCCAGCCAGCGGTGGGCTTCATCCTGGGCCTTCCTGCGCGGGAGACTCCCGGTGACCAGTAGCTCCAGCAACGCCAGCCTCGCCTCGACGCGTTGCCACATCAGGCCTCCCCCACCACACGCCGGCCGCTGACCATCACCTGTTCGAGGCCCTCCTTCGAGCGCGTACGAACCAGGCGGTAGACGGTGCAGCCCTCGGCGCGCTCCACCTCGGGCGCGGCGACCAGGAGCTGTAGCTCGAGGGTGTGGCACAGCTCGAAGAGCATCCCGAGGTTGGCGTGGTCGAGGCGATTGGCTTCGTCCAGGAACAGGAAGCGGAGGCAGCCGGAGTCGCGCCGGCCGCGGAACTGGTTGGCGTTGCGCTCCCACTCGGTCAGCACCACCATCATCAGCGCGGCGCCCACGCCGATGGCCTCGCCGGTGGAGAGCCGGGTGGGATTGGCTATCTCCCACTCCTGCCGTTCGTTGCGCTGCACTTCGACCTGAAGGTTGAGGTACTCGCGGTAGTCCAGCAGCTTGGTGCCCCCCATGCGGCCCCCGCCGAAGCGTCGGAAGATCTCCTGCAGGGCCTCTTCGACGGGCATGGCCTCCTGGAACAGCAGCTCTTGCGCGGCTCCCTCGCGGAGGGCGCGCAGGAGCTGCTCCATGCGGTCTACACGCTTGGGGGTCACCCTGACTCGCCGGATGCTGCCGAAGCTCACCGATGCGAGGTGCTTGTTGAGGCGTCGGACCTGTCCGTAGGCCTTTCGGATCTGGACATCGATGCCCTGTGCGACATCCGCACTGGCGCCGCGGAGGTCGGATTCCTGGCGGGCCAGGCGCTCTTCGAGCCCGGCCATCTCGTCCTTGAGTTTCGCCAAGGCCTCGAGGGGATCGTCTCCCTCGGCGATGTGGGCGGGGAGGCGGCGGAGCAGCCAGGAACGCACCATCAGCCAGGCCTGCATGTAGCCGAGCCCAGCGCGTTGGTCCCAGGTGTCGGGCCTGCTCTGGACCCGCGCGAGGATCTCGTCCCCCCGTTGGGCGTTCTTGAGGCGCTCCACGAGGCTCGTGTGCTCCTGCGCGGCCATGCCCCAGAGGGAGATGTGCGGCTGTCCCTCAAACCGCTCCAGGTACCGGGGGTTGTGTGCGACGTGCTCCAGGCCCATGGCCGCGAGCTCGGGCTGGAGGTGTTCCCAGGCCTCGATGTTGGGCCTGGCCTGGTCCTGCTCGGTGCGGAGGGCATCGCGAGCCTCGCTCGCGGTGTTCTCTGCTGTCTCCAGTGTCGTCCTTCGCTTGCCGACGTCCTCCAGCAGCGCTCGTTGCTGCTTGGCCAGCTCGGCGAGGCGCCGCTCGAGCACATGGAGCTGCTGCTCCACTTCTTCCAGCATCGCCCTGGAGGGGTTGAGGATGCCGGTCTCCTGGAGGGAACCACGCGCGTCGTCGAGCTGGCGGCCGGCCGATCTACGCTGGGCGTCGGCCTCGTTCCAGCGCGCGACGGCGTCCTTGAGTGCATCCCTGGCCCGGCCCTCGTTCTTGGCGGCAGCCTTGCAAGCATCCACTGCCTGCTGATGCTGCTCCTTCAGCGCCGGGACCAGGGCTTCCTCCTCCCTCAGCCTCCCCTCGGCGTCCGACCACGTCAGGGCCTCTTGGTGCTCGGCGACGTAGATCGCCGCCTCGATCCCGTCGGCGAGCGCGTCGCGTCGTCGGATCAGTCTGCCGAGTTCAGTTTGCTTCTGCTCCAGCTCGCGCTCATCCAACGGTGGATCGCGGAGTGCGTCGAGGTGATCCTCGAGGCGAGCGGGGGCTTCGCCCACCCGGGCGAGGGCTGCGACCGCTTTCTTGGCGGCGTCCAGGTCCCTACGCAGCATCCCCGCGCGGTCGGCGTGGTCGGGAGGATCGATGAGCGTGGCGTCGGGCAGCAGATCCTTGAGCCTGGTCAGGCGGGGGGCGAGGTCACGCTTTGTTGTCAGAGTCCGTTCGCTTTGCGCCCGCGCGCGGAGTCTGCGCTCCTCTGCCGCTGCGACAGCCTGTTTGCTCTGTTCGATCTCGCCTGCGGGGTCGCCTGTGAGCCAGATCTCCACCAGAGGCATCAACGCCTCCACTGCGTTCCCGGCGCCTTCGAGAGCCCGCAGGGTTGCACCGATACGGGAGATCTCCGGCTCGAGGGATGACGCTCGCTCGCGCAGCTCATCAGCCCTGCGTTCCCGCGCGGCACGTCCAAGGGTCGGTGCCTTGGGGACCCGTGTGACCCGTGTGACCTCACCTTCGGTGACCACGACGTCCCGCCTGTCAGGCGCACCGAGGCGTCGCTCGGGATCAAAGCTCGGGGTCATCTCGTCTGAGATGATGAGCACGGAGGGGGGACCGTCGCCCCGGCCTGCCATGCGGTCCAGGGCCTCATCGAGATCATCGACCACCAGTGCGTGGGCCAGGGGCCCCAGCACAGCCTCCACCTCGGCTGCTTCTTCGATGGAGACCTGGTCGTCCAGCTGGTGGACCAGCAGCTCGGCTCCCAGCCGGCTCTGTAGGCGGAGCAGTTCAGGGTCCAGGCTGCCCCCCGCGGTCTTGAGCTCCTGTGCGGCGCGAAGCAGATCCTCGCGCTCCTGACTCAACTCGGCCAGACAGAGCCGCTGTTGTCCGGTCGCGAGGGCGAGCCGGGCGCGGGCCTCCTGTAGCGAAGCACCATCGGTGATCTCCAGCTCCGTGCTGTTCGCCAGGCGGGCGACATGGCGACAGGCCACCTGGTATTGCGCGGCCCGGCGTTCCAGCGTCTCGATCTGCTGGCGGAGTGTCTGCAGCTCTCGCGCGGCCTCCTGTTCGTCTCGCTCGGCCTCGTGTCGGGCGTCATCGAGGCCCCGAAGTTCGGCCTCCACCGCATCCAGGGCGTCGCGCACGCGGCGTGGACCCTCGTGGTTGCTGGGTGGTAGGTCGAGCTGATCAGCCAGCTCGCGAGCTTTGGTCTGACGCTTCGTGAGCGCTGCGGCCTGTGCGAGCTGCTCTCGGATCTCCTTCTCCCTCGAGCCGAGATCCCGCCAGCGCTGGACCGCTATCAGGGCCGCCTTCGCGACCGCATGGGCCTCGCTCACTTCGAAGGAGGAAGAATGCAGCACGCGGAGGGCGTCCAAGGCCCGCGCGTGCTCAGAACGGTGTGCGACGGCATCGTCGATGCGGCGGTTCAGGGCCCTCCGCTCGTGATCGATCTTCTCCAGCTGCACCCTGGCCTTGGGCATGGCTTCGACGGCGCGCTCTGCGGGCAGGGTGGGTTCATCCAAGCCCGCTCGCGCCTCGTTCAGCTTGGTGAGCACCCTGCGGTGACCATCGGCCCTGCGGTGCAACTCGTCCAGGCCCTTCTGGAGATCTGCCAGCCCAGCACCGGCGTTGTCACGGGTCTCTCTGGCCCCCTCGAGATCAGCTTCGCATCGCTCGAGTCGGGCCTGTGTCCCATCCCGCTGCGTTGTGGCCTCATCGTGTTCTGCCACCGCGCGGTCATTCTCTTCTGCCCTTACGCGGACGGCATCTGCCCACTGCAAGGCGCCTCGGACTCGGCGCTCGTGGTCCTTTGTCGCTTCGATTTTCGGCTCGAGCAGCGCCTTGTCACGGTCGCACTCATCGAGCGTCGCCTTGGTGCTGTTCAGGGCGCGGGAGGCTTCCTCGCGGGCCTGATTCGCTTTCTCCACCGCTTGCTCGCGGCTGGCCACCTTGTCGGCCATCTCCGAAGCTCGCTTTCGAGTGGCCGTCACCGCCGCGGCGAACATGGCCTCTCCGGCTTCGAGTACCGCCCCGATCTCGCGCTCCAGGCGCTGGGCCTCCTGGACCTCGGTGCGGGTGCGGCGGCACGAGTCCAGGTTGTTGCGCATACGCTGCAGGGTCTCCGCCAGGCCGCTCTCCTCCTTGAGCAGGAAAGTGCGCAGCTCCGAGAGCAGGCCGCGGGACATGCCGCCTGTCATGCTGGTCTTCAGCATCTCGTTGAGCTTGTTGCGGTCGGTATCGTTGGACAGGCGCATGGGGGTGACGCCGTGGTCGAACAAGGCCCCGAAGTAGTCCTTGGCGGTGGAGAAGACCTTCAGCACACCACCCAGGCGCGCCGCGTTTTCCCGCAGCTCGCTCATCTCGGGGACCATGTCGTGGTCGCCGTGCGACACCAGCATCAGGTCCTGCAGGCGTACGTCCTCGGCCAGGCCTGTAACCATGAAGGGGGTGGGCTCTACGGTGGGCTCGCCCTTGCGCTCGAGCCGGACGCCGGCGACCAGCCGCTCGTCGCGCCGGGCTTCGAACTCCATCACCGCCCACGAGGGACGGCCAGGCTCGCCGAGGCGGCCCCAGATGCCCTTGTCCCCGCCGGTGGCGCCTGTCTCGCCCAGGTTGGTGAAGCGCAGGCGAGACATGTCGGGTAGCAGCACTACGTAGGCCGCGATCATCACCGTGGTCTTGCCCGCGCCGTTGGCGCCCTCGAGGGCCGTGACCTGCCTATCGAGTAGGTAGCGCTCGTAGAACACACCTTTCCAGTTGACCAGGACCAGGGCCTTGGCGTTGGTGCGGCTCATGCCTCGACCTCCTCGTCGTCCTCGTGCTCGTCGTGCCGCTCGCCATCCTCGATTTCACCCGAAGCGATCAGGCGCTCCAGCGCGTCGGTACTGCCGTCGGCGCCGCGGACCGTCTCGGCGAAGCGCATCAAGGCCGGGCGTAGCTGGAGCCGGTCGTCCTCTACCGGTTGTGTGAACCCCAGGTCCACCAGGCGTCGGATCGCCTTGTCCACCTCCTTGCGGACGGTCTTGGCGGCCACGCGCTCGTCGTACTTGCGTTTTCTGGGGTTGAGTGTGCGGATCAGAACCTCGGTCCCTACCAGGCTCGAGAGCCGCTGGAGCAACAGCTCCCGGGTGATCGTCCGGTTGTGCTGTAGGGTCGAGGGATCGAGGTAGAGCAGGGCCATGGTCTGGCCCACCAGCATCTCTCCAGCGCTCAGGAGGCGTCGGCCCAGGCGGTCGTTGGTGGGGAGCAGGAAGAAGTAGCCATCGGTGCGCTGGACCAGCTCGGCGCCGAAGCGACGGTAGAGGTGCTCCAGGTGCTCCTGGGCGTCCAGCAGGAAGTCGTAGACGGGGCCGTCGTCCTGGCCGATGTGGCGCCCCCGGCGCAGGTCCAAGTCTACGTCGGGGAACAGGTCGTCCAGGAGGACGTCCTCGAGGCGTTCGAAGGTCGAGCTCATCCGCGTCCCTCCCGGTCGTGTTCCAGCGTCCACTGCTCTATCTCGAGTTGGCCAGCGACTCGCACCCAGGCCGGTTCGCGCGCGGCCCTGGGTTGGGTGAGGTCCGCCACGATGGCTGCGATCCGCCCCGTGGTGCCGAAGGCTCGTTCCGCCGGCAGTTGGGCCAGCACGTGTGCGGTGACGGCGGATAGTTTATTCTCACCCGCAGCCAGCGCCTCGAGCACCAGCGCCTCGAGGATGCGGCGGCGATCCTCGGCGTCTACGTCCTCGGGCTCGCTCTCCCGTGGCCCGCTGGGCCGCGTCACCGGCGGGCGCTCCACACGATGCTCCACGGGCCGGAGTCGCCGAATGGACGGCGCGGCCGTAGTCGTCAGGTAGAAGGGCTGCTGGCTCCACCCCGTGATCTGGTCGCGCAGGCGCTGACTCAGCGCCCTGTCCGGGTCCAACCGCACTACGTCACGCAGGTAGCGGTGGACGTTCTGGTAGAACTCCGACCAGGTCGCCTGCCTGGCCCGACCCCACGAGGTGATGCGATCCAGGTTCTCCTGCACACGCTGGGTGGCATCTTGGGACCCTTCCTGCTCGGCCGTGTCTGCCAGCGACTGGATCTCCTGCAGCAGGCTGGTGAGCTGGTGCACATCGCTCATCAGCACCTGGTTCAGCTCGTTCAAGGTGCTGGTGGTCTGGTCGAGCAGGTCTTCGGAGCGCGCGATGGCCCCGAACCAGTCTTCCTGTAGCAGCTCGGTGATGCGGCTCTGAACCTCTTCTTGGGCGGCGTCCAGCCCTCGCTGCCGGCGCTCGATTCCCGCCACCAGGTCTCCGACTGTGACCTGCAGGGGAGAGGCCACCTGGTCGTGCCAGGCGTCGTCGGTCTCGGCCTGCTCGGCGGCCTTACGGATGTCCACGAGCTGGGAGGCCAGGGTGCGGGTGAGCAGGGCCAGGCTCTCCCGGGTGAGCTGCTCGTCGGTGAGGTAGAATTCGACCACGGCTGCGGCCAGGCGAGAGATACCGAAGTCGCCGGCTCGGGTCAGGCCTGCACCATCGACGCGGTGCAGCATCCGCTGATCTCGCAATCGCTGGATGGCGTGGGTGGCGCGTTTGCGGGGGTTTTCGGCGCCTGGTTCCACCACTTCGCAGATCTGTTCGAAGAGGTCCACCAGCTCTTCTTCCGCGAAGCAGACCAGGGCTTGTTTGTCGGCGCGGAGGTAGAGGCCGGCGAGGCAGCAGAGGTCGTAGGTGTTCAGCTCGAGGCTGACACGATCGCGGGAGAGGGAGGCGATGAGGGTGGGGGCCTCCGGGGTGCTGGTGCTCGTCATGCCTCGGGGTCCTTGTCAGTCCTGGCGTCCATTTCGCTCACCGATGCAGCTCCACAGTGGGGATTGTACCCGTTCAGCGGGCACGTTGCAGCCCATCACAAAGTGGACGTGACGATGACGCCGCCGTTGTGATCAGTGGGTGAGCGAGATCAGGGATGGAGGCTGCTCGCCGAGCTGGTGGGCGAGTACAGCTCGCTCCAGGTAGTCGAGCAGACGGTGGCCCTGGCGCCTGCAGGTTGCAGCGGCGGTGAGCATCCTCGATGCGAACAGGCAGCCCTTCTCCGAGCGGGTGCCTTGTGTCGCTCGACGCCAGAGCACGGCGGGTCTGATGTCTCGCTCGGCTTGGTTGTTGGTGGGCTCGACGCCCTCGACCTCGACGAAGCGGAATACCGCAGGCTGGTATCGAATCAGGTCTCGGCCCAGCCCTCGCCACTTGCTGTCCTTCTTCTGGCTGACGCCTGCCTCGGCGAAGACGCGCAGCGAGACCCTGAACGGCGCGATCCTCTCCGCCAGCTCCGCCCTGGTGATCTCTCCCCGGCGGAGTGCGTGCCAGTCGGTAAACATCTGCTCGGCCGCTTGCAAGACCGGCTCGGCCGGCCCCGAACCCAGGCCCTTCGCATCTACGATGCCTTGCAGATCCCGTAGCATGTGGGACCAGCAGAGCTGCCTGCGCATCGCGGAGAAGTACGAGTAGGCGCTCCAGCGGTCGCTGGAGACGGTGCCTGGATGGCCGTCGGGGAAGAGCCGCTCGAGGATGCCGCGGCCCCGTCGGGGATCGATGGCGAAGTACGCGATGGTCGCGGACGAGAAGACCCAGAGCCACGCACGCTTGCCGGCCACCTTCCAGCCTGTCTCGTCCACGTGGACCACGTCCTGGTCGGGCAGAGCGGAGGCGACCTCGTCCACCGGCTCGGCCAGGGCGTCACTCACCCGCTCGCAGCACGCCTGAACAGTGCCCTTGCAGATCGGCACGCCCAAGACTTCGGAGAGCAGATCTGCGGTCTCCTGGCGGGACAGCCGGTAGCGGCCGGAGAGCTGGGCGGTGAGCGCGGTCAGCCGCGGACCGCTGCCGTACATCGCCTTGGCTGGGAACGAGGCCCAAGTCTCGTGCCCGCAACTGCACATCGCACCGAACACCCGGTGCTCGAACACCAGGGGCTCGATGGGTGGGATCTCGATCATCTGACGACGGTGGTTGCCTTCCACCATCGGGGCTCCGGCCAGGCTCTTGTTGCAGTGCTCGCAGCTCTCTGGGCGGTGCTCATCGACAGAGGTCACCTTCTCGGGCGGGATGGTCTCCCGGCGCGAGCCCTCGTGGCCCTCCTGGGCTCCCCGGCGGCGCTTGCCGCGTTGTCGCTTCCGCTTCTCCTTCAGCTTGTCCTTCCACGGAGGATCGCTCGACGGCGGCTTGGACGAGTTCGACGAGTCCTGCCGCAGCCGGGCCTCCAACTCGCGCACCCGCTCCTCCAGTGCTTCGAGCCGATCCTGCTGCGCATCCAGCCGCGCCTGCTGGACTCCCATTCCTAACTTCTCCCGCCTGATCATCGCGAATTAATACAGGCGAAGAAAGCGGGTAATCGCGAATCAGCATCATTGTGTGATGCTTGAAGTGGCGCTGTGAAGGAGCGGGGGAGCGACCTCGAGTGCCCGTGGGGGCGAGAGCCGAGAGTCGAGCTCCAGCTAGCCCGGAGCACCAGCGCTGAAAAGGGCGAAAGGCGTATTAGAACGCGGGTAAGTGTTGACAATGCCTTGACTAGACAAAGCCGCCGGGACAGGTCATGCAGACGGGTCGTCCATCACCGATCCGCTGGAGGCCTCCGTGACCGATCTCGCCGACCTCGACTTCCAGCCACACCAGCTCGCCCACCTCCCGCTTGCGGCGGAGTACATCCAGCGGCTGGGGGTCATGTCGGCTGTGGAGACAGCACTGCCCCGTGATGG
>Ga0307987_1001727_pt1 | contig 11851 bp, 16 predicted proteins | sample EllFjometagen181_FD_203157 | JGI IMG/M metagenome (GOLD analysis project Ga0307987, IMG submission 203157) | Marine microbial communities from Ellis Fjord, Antarctic Ocean - #181 | ecosystem: Environmental > Aquatic > Marine > Unclassified | place: Southern Ocean | collected 2014-10-08 | reverse complement strand
AGCTCAGCCTGTTGAAGTTTACAAACAGATATTAACTGAATTGATTGAACAATAACAAAGTAAATACCTATGATGAGGGGGAATGAAAACCCTTTTGAAAACAAGAAATCAAAAAAGTTACATAATAACAATAAAGGTGATGTACAATGCAACCACAAATTTTAGGAATTTCAGGCAGCCCAATAAAAAATAGTAACACAGACCGATTGATTAAGGCAGTTCTTGACAACAGCGGTTTGCGATCAGAATTTATCAAATTAAGTAAAATCAATGTGCGGCCATGCATCGGTTGCCTTGGGTGCAAAAAAGATAATATCTGTAAGGTCAAAGATGATTTTCCCCAGTTGGCTGAAAAGGTTAAAAAAGCAGATGCAATTGTTGTCGGTGGATATGCACCTTATGGTTCAGTTGATGGATTTACAAAAGCGTTTCTGGAAAGATTGTTTTCTTTTCGGCATCAAAATGGCCTCAATAGGGGAAAGTTCGCTGTTGTTATCGCTTCAGGAATTGGAAGGGGAGCTCCCGGACTTGAAGAGACAAGCAAGCAGATTGAATATGCTTTGAGTTCAGAGGGTATGGAGATATTGGGTAACCTGAAAATTACCGGGAATACTGAATGTCTGGTCTGCGGCTTTGGTCAAACGTGTCCCATGAGTTCCCTGCCTTGGATCTTTGGGGATGATACAACCGTCACTCCGGACAAATTTTGTAAAGTTGAGGACCAGTCCGAGGTTTGGGATAGAGCCAATCAGTTAGGGGTGGAAATTGCTGAAAAAATTAAAAAACGGGTTTTAATGTAGTAGATAATAAATAGAGCTAAATTTAAAAAAGGAGATTACAACATGAAAGTATTAGTAACTTATTTTAGCCAGAGTGGAAACACAGAAAAAATAGCCAGAGCCATTTGTGAGGAAGCAGCACAGGCCAATGAAGCTGAATTGAAAAAGCTTGAAGACATCACACCAGATGAAGTGGCAGGATACGACTTTGTTTTCATTGGCTCACCACTTCATTCTGGAAGTCTTGCCGCTCCGGTAAAAGAGTGTTTAGGTGTTCTTAAAGCAACTTCCAATCAAAAACTGGCCGGTTTCATAACTCATATGGCCCCGGCCTATCCTGATCAGGACATGGAAGCCTTTACAGAACCCATAAAAACAGCATGCAAAGAAAAAGGCATTGAATACAAGGGGTGTTTTGACTGCCAAGGTTTTCTGGCTGAAGCTATGCATGGCCCGGTACAGAAGAAACTGAATATGGATGATGAACAGTGGGCAGGTATGGTTAAAGCAATGACCGGTCGTCCCAACGAAGAAGATGTTGCAAACGCTAAAGCCTGTGCAAAAGAAGTTTTAGCATAGATTCAAGCCCTCCATCTCGACTGGAGGGCTTAAGTTTTTCAATTTAGTATACAATGATATGGGCATCATCCTCCACAAAGATCTTAGGGAAACATGGAGGATGATACCCCTTGATTATTACCAGGCAAAGCTGATTGAAGTACTTGAATAACAGGTTGTAAAAATATACCTATAATATAAAAATGGAAAATACTTTGATATCAAAACAACAACTTGAACAGTTAACCCTGGAAGCAAAAAGGATTGGCGCAACGTCCACCGCCATCTTATTGTCCAATGAGATTCAGGTTGAAGACAATCTGGCAGCATTGTGTAATGGAGAATACCCCTGTCCGAATTATGGTATTGCAGCAAGCTGCCCACCCTATGTGGAAGGCCCGGCCGAATTTAGAAAGTGGCAGGACCAGAGCAGATATTCCATTGTTGTAAAAATAGAATTGCCCACATCAGTGATGTTTTCCGATGACCGGGAGGGGGTAAGCCAACTGCTTCACCATATTGTAGCAACAGTCGAGCAAAAAGCCATTGAAAGAGGTTTTAAAAACTCGAGAGGATTTGCCGGTGGGTCATGTAAAATATTATTTTGTGGGGACCATGAAAAATGCTGCGTTGTAGCAGAGAAGAAACCCTGCCGTCATAATGAAATTGCCCGCCCATCCATGTCAGGGTTTGGTATCAATGTCACCCTATTGATGAAGTCTGCAGGGTGGTCAGCACCAAAAGCGGAAAAATCAAATTTTACTGATAAAGATGCCACAAGCTGGGTGGCAGGCCTAATCATGCTTGCCTGAAATTCATATTTTTGTTGAGGTCAAAACCAAAACTCTATAGATAAACTTAAACATCAAAAAAGGAACTCCACAAATATAATTTTTCAAAGGTATTTAAAGCTGTTTATTATGGCTTTTTTTAAGATAAAGCCTGTTGCAACATTTAGTGGTTGGAAAAATTATTTTTATCAAAAAATTAAACCTGTAAACATCGAATTGAATCATTTTTGGAAGTTAACATACATACATGGAGAGGCCACCCCTCCGATCCTATTATGAAGCGGCTAAATATCAACTTCGGAGATAACCTTGAAACCGGCAAAAGCCATTATAAAAAAAGAGAGCTTGACTATCGCGATTAGATAACTTGCATACAGGTTGACCCTTCAAATGTTTAATAATTCGAATGGTATCTTTAACAAAATTGTCTCTGAATTTTGTTGAATTACTCGTGCGCATAGATATAATCGCTCAGGAGTCAAATTCCCCAATTTACCGAGAGCTTCTTTCGCCAGTCCGGACTTTTTGAAGTTTTCCCAAATACCACATCTGGTATAAACAAGATTTGCAGTCTTTGGTGTGAGATTAATCTATATGGGAAGCCGCATGACCAAATCAATTAAGATCACATTCAACATAATTGGAGATAAAGCACCTTCATTTGAGGGAGAATATTCAGGTACTCAGCCAGTGATTATATTGGTTTATCTACAGTCGCTCATGCCCTTTGTTGAAAAAGGTGTCTGATACTTTTTGTCAATATTCAGTCTGTTTGTTATTTCAACTTTGATTTGGAAAGTTCATTTTCATCGGCACTAATCATTTTTTGACAATGATGACAAACCATATTCAGCTTTTTTACATTACCTTTGAAAAGAAGCTTGTTGCAGTGAGGACATCTATAGTCTCTCAAGCTGGAGTCACTTTGTATTGGAGGAACTATCGATTCTGAAATGTTTGATTCGTTCATTTTTTCTCATTAAATATGGTTAAATTTGGACTTATCAATATATCATAAATACCGGAAAACCAAGCAATCATTTCATTCAGACTTCTAATGGAGGAAAAAACTTTATAATGTTGATATGAGGTTCCCCGGGTCTCCCCCGGGACTTTTGGGAGTGCCGGTGTGTTCCCAACGTAAGCCAGACGTGGGTCTTGGGCGGAGTCCTAACTGGACTTTACCGGTAAAAGCCGAAAACCAGCATGACCATGCGGGTTAAGAAGGTTTCTGAGAAATTTATTTAAAGAAGATGAAAATTTAAAAAGAGCTGATATGGTTGTTATGACTGCGTTTTGAGTGATTTGTTTTGAAATGGCCTTGATAGATTTGAAGTCCGGGAGCCCCACCAGTGAGCTGCGCACTTCCTTCTTTTTTTATCTGGATTATATTGAGTTTTCTTTTTTTGTCAACCATTTTGATCAACCATTTTTATGAACCGGGGAAAGATTAAAAAACGGTCTTGACAAAAATGGAAACACGCCGCAAAGTAAACCGTCCCTAAAATAAAACCGAAGGCCATAAAACAAAGGCGATCCATTCATGATAAACGAAAAAAGACTGTCTGAAACGTTCTGTTTTCTTGTGGGCATCAACAGCGTCTCAAAAAAAGAGGGCGTCATCGCAAAGGAGCTGGCCGACATCCTGCGCTCCTTGGGAGGCGCCGTGACCTTTGACCAGTCATCGGAAAAAACCGGAAGCGACACCGGAAATCTGGTGGCCAAATTCCCCGGCCGCCCGCATCCCGGCCAGGGGAATTCAGATGGCGCCCATCCCGAGCCGTTGCTTTTAAACGCCCACATGGACACGGTTTCCCCCGGTGAAAACATCAAAATCAATTTCTCCGACGGAATATTCTCCAGCCAGGGCGACACCATACTCGGGGCCGATGACAAAAGCGGTCTGGCCATTTTAATCGAGACATTGCGAATCATCCGCGAGCGCGACCTGCCGAGTCCGCCTCTGGAAATCGTTTTCACGGTGTGCGAGGAGATCGGTCTTTTGGGGGCCAAACATCTGGATTACAGCCTTTTGAGCGCCAAAAGAGGCTACTGTCTGGACACCACAGACATTGGAATCATCGTGGTCCGGGCCCCGGCGGCCAACCGGCTCACATTTAAAATTCATGGAAAAGCCGCCCACGCCGGAATCAGCCCGGAAAACGGGATCAATGCCATCGCGTTGGCCGCCCGCGCCATTTCAAATTTTGACCAGGGGCGAATAGATTCGCAAACCACCTGCAATATCGGGCGGATACAGGGAGGAACCGCTGAAAATATTGTCCCGGATTTTGTGACGGTCAGAGGCGAGGCGAGAAGCCACGATTTAAAATCCCTTGACGCCGTCACCCGAGCCATGACATCGGCGTTTGAAAGGGCCGTGACCCACCCGGCAAAGACCCGGCCCGGCGACCTCCCGATCCTGGAAACCCATGTGGAGAATGATTTCCCCCAAACCCGCATACCCGAAGATCATCCGGTCATCGAAACGGCCCGAAACGCCGCCGTAAAACTGGGGAGAAGACTGACGCCGACCCGTACGGGAGGGGGCTCGGACGCCAATATTTTTTTCAGCAAAGGAATTTTCGCCGCCGTGTTGGGCGTGGGGATGACCGATCCCCACACCGTCGCAGAGACCATAAAGCTGGAGGATATGATCCAGACAACGGCCCTGATGCTGGAGATTATAAAGGAATGCGCCCAATCATGAAAAAATATGGCGCCACGGCGCATTTCGACTGTTTTTCCGGAGTCAGCGGAGACATGACATTGGGGGCGCTGATCGACATGGGGGTTCCGGTTCAATGGCTCAAAGACTCGTTGTCCGGCATGGATCTCCCGGATTTTGACATCCGGGTGGAAACGGTTTTAAAACATGGCGTCGCCGCGAAAAACGTCTCGGTTCTTTATGATTCCAAAGACGCCTCCCACCGCCACTTCAGCGCCATTGAATCCCTGTTGATGAACGGCGGCCTTCCTGAAAAGACCGCCCGGTTGAGCCGCGATATCTTCAAAAAAATAGCCGACGCCGAAAGCCGGGTCCACGGATGCCCCATTGATGAGGTTCATTTCCATGAAACCGGGGCCACAGACGCCATCATCGACATCGTCGGCTCGGCCCTGTGCCTCTCATATCTCGGCATTGAGACCGTCACGGCCTCGGCCATTCCCCTGGGCCGGGGAGAGGTCGAATGCGCCCATGGAATTTTGCCGATTCCGGCCCCGGCCACCCTGGAAATACTCAAAGGAATTCCGGTTTGCCACGGCGGCGCGGACCATGAGCTGACGACCCCCACAGGAGCCGCCATCATCGCGACCATCGCGGAGTCTTTCGGCCCCATGCCCCCCATGATCCCCCATCAAATCGGTTATGGCGCGGGAGATGCGGACATTGAAGGGCGACCGAATCTGTTGCGAGTGATCAGAGGAGACGCGGCCAGCCGCATCTCCCATGACGCGGTGGATGTCATTGAAACCTCCATCGACGACATGAATCCCGAATTTTACGATCTGCTGATGGAAAGACTCTTTTCCGACGGAGCGCTGGATGTCTGCATGATTCCGGTGGCCATGAAAAAAAACAGGCCCGGCATTATTTTAAAAGCGCTCTGCCACCCCCAGGACAAGGAGACGGTGATCCGACGCATATTATCGGAGACCAGCTCTTCGGGGGTCCGGCATTATCAGGCGGATCGCACCCTTCTTTTCCGGGACGCCACAAGGGTTATGACCGATCTGGGAGAGATTGAATGCAAACGAATCCATACTCCCGACGGCGGCGTTCGCCTGACCCCCGAATACGAGTCGTGCAAAAAAATCGCCGTGGCCAACGGCGTTCCCATCCATACGGTGTACGAAATGGCGTCGCGCCAAAAACAAAAAGACACAGACACAAACAAAAATAAAAATAAAACAGGATGAATCCGCCCTCAAAAGGGCGCGTTATTTTCCAGCGAGCCCTTAGTTCTTGACAAAAAAGGGTCATGGATATAGAGACGTGACATGAATTTTAAACAGAAAACCGTGATATTCGTTTCAACCGGTTTTTATCTGGGGAAAATACCGTTTGCTCCGGGAACCTTCGGGTCCATTCCAGGGTTGCTTCTGGCGTATCTGATCTCGTTGTCGTCTCTGTTTTACGGGACCGTGATGATTCTGATTTTTATCGCGGGCGCCATCTTCATATCCAACGAAGCTGAAACACTGTTTCAATCCAAAGACCCAAAACAGATCGTGATTGACGAAGCGGCCGGAATGGGCGTCGCTCTTTTGGGCCTGCCATTTAATATGGAAACAGCGGCGGCGGGTTTTATCCTGTTTCGCCTCTTCGATATTTTAAAGCCGTTTCCCATAAAAATCGTTGAACGAAAACTTCCCGGGGGGACCGGCATCGTTATGGACGATGTTTTGGCCGGCGTTTTCGCCAATATCATATTGCGAATTCTGTTCTTTTAAAACGTCGTTTTAAAAAAAAAACCAGACGCGGACAACGGCCTGGCGAAAAATAAACTCAAGGAAAAAAATGAAGCCGGAGAAAAAAAAAGAGACCGATCCAAGCCGCCAGGATAACGCGGACAGGCAGGGGGGAAAAAGCCGCCTTCGCGAAAATATTGAAGCCATTGCTCTGGCGATTATCCTCGCGCTGTTTATACGAACATTTGTCTTCCAGGCCTTTAAAATTCCCTCAAAATCAATGTTGGAAACATTGCAGGTGGGAGACCACATCCTGGTCAACAAATTCATATACGGCATAAAAATTCCATTTACAGACAAAACCCTGATTCCCATCAGCGAACCGGACAGAGGAGACATTATTGTCTTTAAATTTCCCTTAAACCCCTCCATTGATTTCATCAAACGGGTGGTGGCTGTGGCGGGAGACAAGATTGAGATTCGAAACAAAGACGTGTATGTCAATGACATCCTTCAAGATGAGAAGAGCGCCATTCGCACCGCGAGCGATTTCAATTTGAAACGAGACTACCTGGCCCCTCAAATCGTGCCCGACCATTCGCTGTTTGTCATGGGAGACAATCGGGACAATAGCCAGGACAGCCGGTACTGGGGGTTTGTGGATTTAAGCATTGTCAAAGGGAAGGCTTTTGTCATATACTGGTCGTGGAACAAGGAAGAGCCGTTGTTGAAACTGGAGCGGGTCCGATGGAACAGACTGGGGAAACTGCTGAAATAAACCAAAAAAAAGACGCCACAGGAACCTTATGCATTTTACCGGAAAAGACATTGTTGACATACGTTCTCTTTCCGTTGAAGAAATTTCCTTTATTTTAAGGACAGCGGAAGAGATGAAGGAGATTTCAAAACGACCGGTGAAAAAAGTTCCGGGTCTAAGGGGCAAAACCGTGGTGTTGCTGTTCCACGAGCCGAGCACCCGAACCCGTCTCTCCTTTGACATCGCCGCCAAAAGGCTCAGCGCCGACTGCCATTCCATCGCGGCCTCTTCCAGCAGCATGACCAAAGGCGAAACCCTCATGGACACGGCGCGCAACATTCAGGCCATGAACCCCGATATCCTGGTGGTGCGTCATTCCTGCTCCGGGGCGCCCCGGATGCTGGCCGGTCTTTTGGACGCCTCGGTGATCAACGCCGGGGATGGAAAACATGCCCATCCCTCCCAGGCCCTTCTGGACATGATGACCGTCATTGAAAAGAAAAAACGAATTTCCGGACTTAAAATCGCCATCATTGGAGACATCGCCCACAGCCGGGTGGCGCGCTCGGACATCGAAGGGTTCACAAAAATGGGGGCCTCGGTGGTTTTATCCGGCCCCCCGGCCATGATTCCCCTGGGCATTGAGCGACTGGGCGGCTGGGTGGCCCAAAATGTCGATGAAGCGATGGCCGGCGCGGACGTGGTCATGGCGCTCAGGATTCAAAAAGAGCGGCAACAAAACTTTCTTTTTGCCTCGGAACGGGAATATTCAAAGGTGTACGGCATTACGGCCAGACGTCTTGAACAGGCCAAAAAGGACGTGATCGTCATGCATCCGGGACCCGTCAACCGGGGCCTGGAAGTCTCCCCGGACGTGGCGGACGGACCCTGGTCGGTTATTTTAGACCAGGTTGAAAACGGCGTGGCTGTGCGCATGGCGCTGATTTTGATTCTCGCCGGAGAAACCGAAAAAAAAAGAGCCGCCAAATTGTAAGGGCCGAGCCGCAAAAAATCGAGCCACAAAAAATCGGGTCGTAAAAAAAACCATGGAAAGCAGACGATGAAAAACCAGACGCCATCCCATAAATCCCGGATCAAAATAAAAGGCGGGCGAATCATAGACCCCGGCCATATGGATGAAATCGCCGATATTCTCATCGAAGGCGACCGAATTAAAAAGACAGGGTCCGTTCCCGACGACTCGGCCTCCCAGGTCATTGACGCCGCCGGCAAAATAGTGGCCCCCGGACTCATCGACATGCACACCCACTTGCGGGAGCCGGGTCATGAATACAAGGAGACCATCGCCTCGGGATGCCGGGCCGCCGTGGCCGGAGGCTTCACAACCCTATGTTGCATGCCCAACACCTCCCCGGTGAACGACAACCGCCAGATCACCGAATATATCATACGCCAGGCCAAAAAAGCCGGATTGGCCCGAGTCTGCCCGGTGGCCGCCATCAGCGTGGGACTGGCAGGCCAGCGTTTGACCGATTTCCACGAGCTGAAGGAGGCCGGGGCCGTGGCCTTTTCAGACGACGGATCGCCGGTGTCCAACGGCATGCTCATGCGACGGGCCATGGAATACGCGGCGGGCGCCTCTCTTTTTTTGATTTCCCACTGCGAGGATATGGATCTGGCCGGAGACGGGGTGATGAACGAAGGCCCGACAGCCACCATGCTGGGCCTTTCCGGAATACCCAACATCGCCGAGACCGTCATGGTTCTGCGGGACATCGCGCTGGCCGAATGGACCGGCGCCCATGTTCACATCGCCCATGTCAGCGCCGGGGAATCCGTGGCCGCCATACGGGACGCCAAAAAACGGGGGGTGAATGTCACGGCGGAAACCGCTCCCCACTATTTTACATTGACCGACGCCGATGTCGGAGACTTTGACACCCACGCCAAAATGAACCCTCCCCTTCGTGGCAAAGCCGACCGCGACGCCGTCATCCAGGGGCTTTCAGACGGGTCCATTGACGCCGTGGCCACAGACCACGCCCCCCATTCATCCCTGGAAAAAGAGATCGAATTCGACTCTGCGGCCAATGGGATCATCGGCCTTGAAACCTCCCTGGCCTTAACCCTGGCGCTGGTCCATAAAAACCATCTGACCTTAGACGGTCTGATCCGGGTCATGTCCAAAAACCCGGCGAAAATCCTTGGAATGGACAACGACCTGAAACCGGGCGCGCTGGCGGACATCGTCATCATCGACCCTGAAAAAGAACACGTGGCGACGCCGGACCGATTTTTTTCCCTGAGTCGCAACACGCCTTTTGCCGGAATGACGTTTACGGGAAAAGCGGTTTTGACCCTGGTGGGAGGCCGAGTGGTCTTTGACGAGACCCGGGATTTTCCGGGGGAAAAATAAGGCGCGCCGGAACCCATAAATCCCCATCGCTTTTCTGAAAAACGCTGGAATCTTATACCTTTTGCCGCATTTTCCATTGACAACAGCGCCGCAGAACAGTACTGTTTAAGACCGTCGCATGGTGTTCCAAGGCGGCCAGGCGAAATTAAATACAGGGGCAAATGGAGGCTGGATTTTAAGAATAGTCCAAAATCAGACTTTTTACGAGTGTGGCCATCATTACTTTTTTAGGCATTATTTTTTTTAGGCGCCACTTTTTTTAGGAATATGAATCATGTTTGAAACATCCGCAAATGAATTCAGAAAAAAACTAAAATCTCATGTTGACCAGACCATCGCCAGCCATCAGGTTTTGAAAGTAACCCGAAAAAAAGGCGAAAATTTTATCATTATTGGGGAAAAAGATTGGCGTTCCATAGAAGAGACCCTGTATCTTCACCAGTTCCCCGGTCTTGTCGACAGCATTCAAAACGCCCGCCAGGAACCTCTTGAATCCGGATCCAAAATTGAGGATCTCGACTGGTGAAATGGCGCGTTATTTTATCCCGAGCCGCTTCCAAAGACGCTAAAAAATTACGGGACGCCCGCCTTAAACCCCAAGCTAAAATTCTCCTTGAAATGTTAACCGTCAATCCATTTCAAAACCCTCCGCCATATGAAAAACTTGTGGGCGATCTCAAAGGTCTCTATTCCAGACGGATCAACATCAAACACCGGCTGGTTTATTCAGTGGATAGAAAAGAGCGGATCGTTCATGTGTTGCGCATGTGGACCCACTATCAATAATGATGGCAATGATGATGGCGTCGTAAAAAAAACCATGGAAAGCAGACGATGAAAAACCAGACGCCATCCCATAAATCCCGGATCAAAATAAAAGGCGGGCGAATCATAGACCCCTGCCATATGGATGAAATCGCCGATATTCTCATCGAAGGCGACCGAATTAAAAAGATAGGGTCCGTTCCCGACGACTCGGCCTCCCGGGTCATTGACGAGACCCGGGATTTTCCGGGGAAAAAATAATGACCAACCGGTCGCGTGATTTTTCGGTGTGAAAACGAATTATCTAAACAGCCAGACCCGATTGAAAAGCATGTGGCCCGTGGGATGCGCCTCGGCGTCCCGGACTCTTTTTAACATGGCCATCAATGAATTTTCCCACCACGCGATTCCGATGGAGCCTCTCTCCATCTGAATCCGCTCCAGTTTGCAGAATATTCTCCGTCGTTTCTCAACGTCTATGGTTCCATTGGCGATTTTAAGATGCCGGTCAAACTCCCCGTCCGTCCACCGGGTCTCATTCCATGGAACAGGCATTCCTTGTTTATCCCCGGCATACCCCAGGTTCAACGCAATGGTTCCAAGGGGTCGGCCAAACCAGTGAGTGATTCCCAAAGGAGGGTCTTTCCATTCATTCATGTGCCGTTTTTTTGAAATCGACGTCACATTGATATGGAAACCGCCCCGAGCCGCGTCGAGCTTTAAAATATCCGCATGACGCGCCACATCCTCCGTCACCGTCATATCGACATGAATCCCGTCTCCATACCCGGCTTCCTTCAACAGGCTCCTGGATTTTTCAGGATCGTAGGCCGGAGTCGGTTTTTCACAGTATTCCGGATGAATCGGGCAGACATGAAAATCCTGCCCCAAAAGCCCCTGGCTTGAATCCACCAGAGACCATAATTTTTCACGATGCTGACACAGTTTCAACGCCGTGCGAACCCGGTTGTCATTCCAGGGTCTTAAATCAACCCTCATGCGAAGAATATGGGCGCCGGCCGAAGCGACCTTTTTAAGGGCGATCCTGGAATCATTTTTCACCGCGTTGTATAATTTCATGGAATTGACGCTTAATCCCGACACAATGTCCACCGTTCCATTTTGGAGCGCGGAGACATGAGCGTTGATCCCATCGCCGCCATGAATAAACTCAATGCCGTCCATGTAAGGCAGGGGCCTGTCATCCGCCCCGGTCCCCCAGTATGGATTGTAATCCTCGCGACGTTTCAGGCGGCACAAGTCCGCCTTCCGAAACAGGTCCATGGTGGGATGGTGAAAATCAGCCTAAAAACACATAATTCGGTCAATAAAAATAAGCCCGGAAATGTTTTGTTCCGACATGGTTCGTCACGGATAACATATTGAAATAATTTCAAATAAAAAAAGTCTA
>Ga0307987_1001724_pt1 | contig 11858 bp, 8 predicted proteins | sample EllFjometagen181_FD_203157 | JGI IMG/M metagenome (GOLD analysis project Ga0307987, IMG submission 203157) | Marine microbial communities from Ellis Fjord, Antarctic Ocean - #181 | ecosystem: Environmental > Aquatic > Marine > Unclassified | place: Southern Ocean | collected 2014-10-08 | reverse complement strand
CGAGAAAGCCAAAAAGGTAGGTATAAGTTAATTTATGTTAGAAATAAGAAAAAGCGTGTAACAAAAGCGCATAAGCCATAGTCGTAGTATTGCTATGATGCAATCAACTCAGATATTTCAAAACTCGAATAATACAAAATCAGATCCAAATTAAAAGGAAACTCTAATATACTATTCATCTAAGGAGCTGTAAGAAAATAAGTAAGTTAAAATAGACGAAGTTACCATGAAAAATAACAAGACTAAATGACTTACTTATTTATTTACAACTCCTAAGGTAAGGTTTGACTTTGAGTTTTTCATTAGCTCACAACAGACATGGATTGCCTAAACAATTTATAATTTTCAACTACATTATTTTTGTACAATTTTTTGGCAGCGTCAGATAAAAATGACTTTTCAACCATAGCTAATATCTCATTTTCTTTTTTGTTAAATGAGTCAATAACTTTTGTGATAATAGTTTCTTTAATTTTCAAACGCTTTCCAAATTTAATAAAATCCTCACTCTTATAATTATATTTTTTTCCTAATGGCAAACTAGTTTGTTCAAGTTCTTCAAATAGATTCAACGCCAATAAATTATCCGTAAGATGAATCTTGGTATTCATTAAATCATACGAGGGCGATAACATCATATCACCATCCGCGGTTTCCAACAGCGAAATATTTTTTAAATGAACATCACCATTACCAGTAAGGAAATTGAATATCAGAATACGAAGAAAATCAACTTTATTTAATGGGCTTAGCCATTCCCCAACATCTTGATAGGTTTTTGATTTATATTTATCAGCTGCTTTAAGAACTGACACGAAATCTTCCTGATTTAATTTTTCGCCATTATCATCATAATCAAAGCGTCTAGTGATATATGCCGGAGTTCCGTTGTCAAAGTTCATAAATGCACATTCGGCTATTTTGATACCAAAAAGTTGTTTGGCTATTTGCATGGTTACATGTTCATTTGCGGGCGATTGGTCAGGAAAATTAAACCTTGACAACATTGGTTTTATAATATACTGAGATTTTTCATCTACATCCATTTCTGGAACTAAATCGATTCCCCTGGGTTTCCCAATAAATCCTTTTCGTTGAACTCCTGAGATACTAAATCCCATCGGATGACCATCAATTCTTTTTGAAATATCTTCCCAATTGAATTTGAGTTGAGGACTGACCTTAGAGCGGTCAAATAAAATTGTTTCACAGGACGAACAAAATCCTTTTATATTATCCTTAAGACATCCGTTACACTGTTCCATATTCTATGTTTTTTACTGTTATTGCTCCGATAGTATCATATTGACAGGTTAGTACCAATAAGCTCCAATCATCACTAGGGTCAATACTTAATGCTTTACAAATTTGTTCTCGATTCTCTCCCTCGCTAAGAATGGATTTGAAGTAGTGAAATAATTCTTTGGAATGATAAGTTTTTTGCTTCTTAGACATATTAACCGAAATTGGTCGTGTGGTAACATCTTCAATAAAGGCATCATCATATTCAAAATGATAACCATCATCATCAACCCAAAGTTCACCGGCCTTAATATTTCCTTTATATATGACTTCCAATTTATTTCCTAATCTCATATTTTATTATTTACGCTTTTTTACTTCCACTTTTATTTCCAAATTGAGATATTCAAAAATATTTTGCAATACCTCAAATGTCGGATTTCTAATACCACGTTCTATTTGGGAAATGGTAGTCTTGGATAGACCGGTAAGGTCGGCTAAGCCCCTAATGGTTAGCCCTAATACCTTCCTTCTATGTTTTATTAGTTTTCCTAATTCTTCTGTTTTCATAACTCTGTACCATTATATTGGTAATAGTTTGACAAAACTACTCATTTTATTCGAATATGTCAATTATGTATCAATATAATGGTATATTTTTAACATAAATATCGAAGACAAGTGTAATTGTCAGATTTGTACCAATACATTGGTACGTATCTGGTAAAATATTGAAAAAAATTATATAATTGTGAAGTTTGTGCCAATATAATGGTACGTGGTATAATTATCTCAAAACTTTGTAAGTTTTAATAGTACTACATAAATCTACATTAATTTCACTATCTTTGTTCCTGGAGAGTGGTCACTTTCGTTAATAACGAAAGTATGATATAAGAATGTGTTGCTGTACAAATTAAAATTAAGCCCTACCTGAAAGCTTTTCTGCTTTCAATATATGGCAAAAAAGAACCTTTGTTCTTTCCTAAAAAAGATAAGTTTAATGACCTATTGGCTCATTTGCTTTCTAAACCTCCCTCAAACTATATTCCTAAAGCTGATTCTCCTGATGGTCTGCTGGTTATAACACTCTATTTTGAGCATATTAATATTGTATGCTATAATCACCTTTCTTCTAATTCTCAAGAGGATATTCGAACAAAGTGTTCAGGCTCGCTTCTGGGTAACCTTTGAAGCTTATATTGATGAGTCTTTCCGGTTTAACATAAGCACATCTAATGCAATCGCACTTTTTATTGAGAAATATAATATACCCTATACTTCGTCGCTCTTTTTTTAAGCTACTTAATTGCTGTTGATATCCTAATGAATCTGACCAAATAACATCTTCATTAAGGTACGGAGACCAGCCTTCATTGAGTTTCTTAAAATATTTACGTTTCATTCTTGTAGCCAAAATACTACATTATTCGCGTGTTTTGCAATTATTGAAACCTTCGCCTCTTCTAAATCTTTGCATCTTACCTGTATATTCATTATATACTAAAAAACCAGTTTTGTAACTTACTGATTTTTTAGTTCTTTACAAGCCAATGGGGTGGATGACCGGAATTGAACCGGCGACCCCTAGAACCACAATCTAATACTCTAACCAACTGAGCTACACCCACCATTTTTGAGGATGCAAATATACTATATTTTTTATAATGACAAAGATTTTATTGTTATTAGTTCAACCATGAACAGTGTGGTATTATTGATATTTAAAAGTAGACTACAATACCAATTGTTTTCATACTTTTGACCCACGATGATTTTCTCAAAAAAGACATATACTTCTGGTGCTTCGCTATCCAGTCTTGCATTTGCGAGGTTTACTAAAAATACCTTGGGAATGATATCGTTGGGAGTTATTGTACTGACTATATTTATTGCAATTGTGGGTTACTTAATTATTCCTGATTCAACACCCATGTGTAATAATCAAATTCTTGAGATTAGTACACAAAAGCCGGGGTTTAAGAGTGAGTTTATTAAAATTCGTAAAAATCAGCCATATATTCATACTTCTTTTATTGAAAAACTATTGTTTGGTGCAAGAAGTAATTATAAACAAATACCAATTTCTGATTTTGAATTTGAGGATGATAATATTGTTGTAACAGTTTTTGATAGCGATGGATTTGGAATGCTCGAATCGTATAATATTGCAGATATAGTTTATGCCATTGGTGATTCGTTGCAAGTAAATAATACCAATGTTTCATGTATTACGGTTGATGGCAAGGAGGTTGTTAAATCAATTTCTGGTCTTCAGGAAGTTATTGTAAATGAAAATATTGTAACAAAGCGATATGTGCTAGGTACTGATCAGTTTGGTAGAGATTTGTTAAGTAGGTTAATTATTGGGTCAAGGGTAAGTTTGTCGGTTGGATTTATTTCTGTAGCTATTTCGCTTATTGTTGGGATACTTTTAGGTTCGCTAGCGGGATATTATAGAGGTACAACTGATGATATTATCATGTGGTTTATTAATGTGGTATGGTCGATTCCTACATTATTGTTAGTAATTGCCATAACGTTTGCACTTGGTAGAGGATTTTGGCAAATTTTTATTGCGGTTGGCTTAACAATGTGGGTTGAGGTTGCACGAGTTGTTAGAGGACAAATTCTAAGCATTCGTGAAAAGGAGTTTGTAGAAGCAGGTGTTGCTCTGGGTTTTTCAGATTCCAGAATTATTATTAAACATATTATTCCAAATATATTAAGTCCGGTTATTGTGATTTCTGCTGCTAATTTTGCTGCAGCCATATTGATAGAAGCTGGTTTGAGCTTTCTAGGAATTGGAATTCAGCCACCCATGCCTTCGTGGGGTAGCATGATTAAAGAGTATTATAGTTTTATTATTCTTGATTCGGCTTACCTTGCAATAATACCCGGTATTGCAATAATAATTTTAGTACTTGCATTTATGACCCTTGGAAATACATTAAGGGATGTGCTTGATGTTAAGGAGCTGTAAATAAATAGGTAAGTCATTTAGTCTTGTTATTTTTCATGCTAACTTACTTATTCCTTGACAGCTCTTAAGGAAATGAAAAAATAGAGTTTTATTGAAACCCATATCCCAGCGGCAACGATTGCAGCGTTAGATTGTTGAAATAGCATTGCTATTTTTGTTAGTTGGCGGAGGCGGAGGAACGGAGCCCCCGTACTACTTACAAAAATGCATTTGCTATGAAACAACTACAAGCGTAAAGCGTGATTGTCCGCCCAAATAAAAAAAAACCATTACTTTTGCCGGGTTTTTACATTATCTGATAACAGAGTTTTTTGGTTCTGCTGCTATTTTAATGGTAATATTCTTTTTTAAATTTTGTATATTCTTTTTATTCTCGCATTTTAGCATTTGTTTGATTCCACTAAATTCGTAGTAGAACCTAATTTTTTAACATACTGAGTGATAATAATTCTTTTACTAATTCGTTTTACTCTTTCTACTACTTATAACACTATTAATAACTAATGAAATTTAAACTTAACTACTTAATACTCCCCCTACTACTATTTGCCGGATATTTTCTTTTGAGTTATAGTTTGCCAATATATACAAGTAAATATGTGTTTATTGTGCTTATCGTACTTGTTGATTTTTATTTATGGTCATCGGTTAAAAAACAGGTTTTTAATTATAGATATTGGCTACGTATTCTAATAATATTTGTGTATTGGCTGCCATTAGTATTATTGTCGGCAATGCTAGTTAGCTCAGTTTTTATACCTATAATTAACTGGAATGATGTGCTTAGGACATATATGGTGGGAATTGTGTTGGTTTTTTATACTGCAAAAATTTTACCCATAACATTTTTACTTTTGGCAGATGCTGTGCGTATTATTCAAAAACTTTTTATAATTGGGAAAAAGGATAGCCGCGAGCAGTTTCTTGAGGAGAAAAAGGAGGAGGGGATTACTCGTAATAAGTTTCTTCAATATGTGGGGTTTGTATCTGGGGGATTGGTGCTAGGTACAATGTTTGTTGGAATGTTTAAGTGGGCGTATGAGTTTAGAATTATTCGTGAAAAAATAAAACTTCCTAACATTACGGTCGGACTTAATGGTTTTAAAATAGTACAGATATCTGATATGCATTTGGGTAGTTGGTCGTCAAAAAAACCGTTACAGCAAGCTGTTGATTTGATAAATAATTTGAATCCTGATTTAATTTTATTTACTGGTGACTTGGTTAATTATGCAACTAAGGAGGCTTTTGGTTTTGAGGATGTGCTGGCACAACTTAGGGCAAAATATGGTGTATTTGCAGTATTGGGAAATCATGATTATGGAAATTATGTTACTTGGCCAACAAAAGCAGCAAAGCAAGAAAATATGAATCAGCTGTATTCTTTTTTTGACAACGTTGGCTGGAAATTGCTTAATAATGAAAATGTTATAATTCCAGTTGGAGCTAGTAAACTTGCTTTGGTTGGTGTTGAAAACTGGGGGGCAAACCCTCGTTTCCCTAAATATGGCGATGTTGATAAAGCTATGCTTGGTACTGAAAGTGCTGATGTTAAGGTGCTCATGACTCATGATCCATCACACTGGGAAAAAGTAATTATTCCAGGTAATTATGATATTGATTTATCACTTTCGGGGCATACTCATGGTTTCCAATTTGGTTTGGAAACAAAAGATATTAAATGGAGTCCGGCTCAATATATGTACAAACATTGGGCAGGTTTATATGAGGATGAAAATAAGACTGGAAAGTATATTTATGTAAACCGTGGATTAGGTTCCATTGGATATCCAGGAAGAATTGGGATGATGCCCGAAATTACTGAGATTGAGTTCGTAATGTAATGTTAAGTTTGTTAATCTAATATAATAATTATTAATTTGTGTAGTTTTTGTTTCTCGCAAAGCCGCTAAGTCGCAAAGTGTTGATTATAATCATGGTAATAATTGCATTATTGAAATACTCATTTAACGGTTAATTCATTTGCTTTTTTCAGTCACAAGTTCTTCAATAATTTCCTTAACAGGTTTAATTGAGTTTACGTGTTCAATACTTGATCCGGCAACCCAAACTGTTTTGTAGGTTGGTTTATTGGCAGCTTTCTCAATTGCTTTCATACCTTTAATCATAATAAACATTTTAATATATTTTTTTAAATATTTATTATTACCAAGCATTTTAGATAGTGTCCCTTGCTTGTTTCCAATTTTTTGCATGTAGGGAGTATTGATAACAGTAATAGGTGTTCCTGAAATATTACTGGTCATAATAATATCATTTGCTCCGTATTCAACAAGGGCATTTTTGTAATCGTTGCTAACCCCTGCCTCAGGCGATGCAATAAAAATTGTTCCAATGGATACAGCATCAGCACCAAGTGCAATTGCATCTTTTAGTTGCTTGTTAGTTGCAATTCCGCCAGCCGAAATTACGGGAATATTAAGTTTTTCTACCAGCATTGGAACTAACACTTCTGCTTGAGTATTACCTGAGTGACCGCCTGCTTGTGAATTTACGGCAATTACTGCATCAGCACCCAGTTCTTGTACTTTTAAAGCAAATTTTAAATCAACTACATCACAAAAAACTTTTATGCCCTTGGGCTTACACTTGTTTATAACTTCCTTTGGATTACCCAGCGAAGTAATTATGAAGTCAACTTTTAAATCAACACAAGTATCGAGTTGTTTTTTATATTTTATGTTAGATTTATTTACAATTAGATTAATTCCAAAAGGTTTATTTGTAGCATTTTTAATTTCTGTTATGGCATCTCTAAGCGCCTCATCGGTTCTGTAATTAAGGGCAGGAATGGCTGCAGTAATGCCATTTTCAAGAGCTGCAATTATCATTTCTGTAGTTGAAACCAGAAACATTGGAGCCATAATTATTGGGTAATCAATACCTAGCAATTTTGTGAATGGTGTTTTTAAGGTAGTCTTCATATCTGTAAAGTTTGTAATATGTTATAGTATATTCTGGATGCTAAATTACAGTAAATAGCTTATATTCAATGTGATTTTTTTTTGGCGATAACCGTGCTTTTCATTCTGATGTTTACTTGGTATGAAGGATGGCTTCGTTCCTACGCCTTCTACTACTAACAAAAAATGCATCTCTCATTTCAACAAGCTGCCATTGCAATCACTATCGCAATGTAATCATATAGAAAACAACTGTTCCAACTTTCCACTTAGGAGTAAACACTAAAACATGAAATGTTTAACGAACAATAAATTATAGACTCTAATTTGCGCCTGCAAGAAAACTACCATTTCTTAAGTCTTTGATAAGAAAACGTCAAATATAAGGCTTTCGATGTTTTTTGAATTTATGGAGTTTACTTTTGTAAATGACTGATTCAAAAACGAGTATAACGTAGTATTTGGCGTTTTCTTGCAAAGACTAATCATAAATAACAAATTTCTTGTTAGCTGTAGTCTCTGCTGTTTTTAGTAAACATGTGTAAACTCCTGATGGAACACCCTCTAAAACTATTTTTATCTTATCATTGGTTTTTCCAATTTTTGATATATCCTTAACAATTTGTCCGCTAGAATTATAAATAATTAATCTAATATCTAATTCTTTATCAAGAGCATACGACACAATAAAATTACCATTATTTGGATTAGGGATAATATCAAATGTTGATTTATCTGACTTATGAATTGAAGTGCCTAAGAACATATCTGAATAAAAACTTTTATAAATACGATCACCAAAATCACCACTAAAATATTGTATGTTATTTCCCTCTAGGTCTAAAAATTTCAAATAACCACTCCCTTGGTTATTAGCCCAAAATGAGATGCCATTATCACCCGAATCCCAAAGGTAAAAATCGTAACATCCATTTATTAATGTAATTGTGTCAATATAAAGTGTTTCATTTTCAAATCCATCTTTTTCATAAATCAATTGCCCATCACTTGTGAGTATTTCATAGTTATTTTGATAGCCCGCTTTGTTAGTTTTTAAATGTACAACAATAGTGTTTGGGTAAACAGAAGGAAGTTCATAATGGGAATGGTAATCATCATTTACCGAATTCTCATCATTACCACCGTTTGGATTAGATAAGTGTACTGAGAAATTACCATTACCATCAATCCATTCCTCCCAATCAAATGCTTCGAGTGTTACTTCTTCTTTTTCAGTAAATTCTAGATTTCCAGTCCAGTGGTATGTAGTTTCATGTCCTTCAGGTCCGTATGTAATATCCATCTCTGTTAAAGTTTCACTACCTAAATTACTAATATTAATTATTGGCGCTGAAGCTGATGGGTTGAATCGTCTATAACGTTTAATATTGTTTGGTGCTATTATTTCATCCACAGATGCATCAAGGCTGAAATTTGGTAATCCAAATGAAAATAGGTGTACTTCCAACACATAGTTTCCATAATCATCAAACTGTGTATTGTAATCGATAATCGCAGTGTCGCCTGTTATAAAGGGTGTTATCTCAATGTCCTGTTCGCTTACTTTCATGCCTGGACACCATCCTGCTCTGTCGTAAATCCATGTTCCTCCCTGTGGATACAATGGATTGTCTGAACACTCTTGCAATACTTCCCATTCTTTAACTAAGACATTATCAACTTCAAGACTCTGTATTTTAGCACAGAATTCGGCACAGTTTGTGGGGTTGTCGAACAAATGTCCTGAGGTTCTTGTTCTAACTTTAAACATTTCAGCATCTGGTAATAATGCAATAGTGTCTGGCGGTACATCTTCAACAAAATTTTTCAGATACCAAGTTCCTGAATATATTTTTTCAATTTTTAATAAATCACGCGGCGGTGTTCCTTCAATCATATGAAATTCAAGATCTAATAATTCCTGAAAATTCCCAGCTGTAATATGAACCGAATCACGGAGCAAGCTAATATAATCAGTAACATCATACACCCATGTAAACCCATCATCACCTAGTGAAAGATTATTGCCATATGGTGTTATAAACCTCCCAATCTCCCAAGGAACAAGTTTTTCAAATGGGGTACCATAATATGGCATATCTTCATGATAAAGAGTTTGGTCTTGAGTAACAAAAGTTGAGTCGATGGCAATTCCTCCTTCATCATAAATATAGTTGTTATAATATGTTTGCCAAACCATAAGTGTGTCGATACCCTGAGGAGGGTTTAGTGGGTCAAACAAAATAACGTTAACAGCAGTTTGTTCCATGGTGTCGATAACAATTATGGAATCAAGAAGTGCAGTATTATAATTACCATTTTCTATTTGCAGATGAGGCCGTGTTGAAGCAGACAGTGGATTCCTAAAGCGTGAAGTTCCTTTGTAGCTAGTCCATTCGGGGTAACCAAATTGCGTGCCTGTAAAATTATTTGGGCTACTATCAATAGCCTCATAACCTGTGCCTGCATTAAATTTATAATATGCCCTTAGGTGATTATACATTGGGTGAGTTTCGTCAATATCTTTATACATCCAATCAGCAACATCACTCCAGCTGAGTATGGTATCCCAAATTCTAAAATCATCAATCATTCCCGAATAATAGCCATCGTATGTTATTGCTCCACCAATTTTAAATTCAGCAATATTATTCATCAATTTGGTCTTGCCGCTGCTAATAAACCATAAATTTCCATTTAATAATATTTGCATATAACTTGATTTGGTATCCTTTATGAAAGTCCAAAAATTCCACCTGCCCATATATTCCTCTGCTGAAGCTTGTCCAACAACCCGGTCTGGTTCATCAAAGCCAGCATCCCAATATATTTTGCCGTTACTCCATGGGAGGTGGGCATTTAGTACTCTGTTACCAAGGCTGTCAACTGCTTCAAATATTGAAGAGTTAATTGGCTGAACATCTGGGTTACCATATTGCCAGAAGGAAATTGTTATCGCACTATCTATGGTACTGAAAGCTTCTTTGGGTACATTTATCACATCCCATCCTTCAAAATTTAGTGAATAATCGGGCTGACTTGATGAAATTGATTGGTTGGTACCAGATATGTCAGCTTGTATGATTGCTGACCCCGTGTGGTTTTCGTAACTAATATCTATGAGTATATTTTGTGTTCCATCCCATGAAAATGGAAACGCAAAATTTATATTTGAATTGCTACTGTTAAGAGATGTATTTCTACTATAAACAGTTTGTAAGCCTGAACTTATTATTGAATCGGAGGGAAGTACATCTACAGAAGTGTGTCCTAATCTGACGGTAAAATGTTTCAATTCAGTAGTTCCACTTGTAACATTAAATGCTAGTCCTGTTATTTCTCCCGATTGTAAACCTGCACCTTGTAATTCACTTTGAGTGTATATAAATTGTGATCTGCCGTCAATTGACGATTCTTCAAAAGGAATAGTTAGTTCCTGAGTACCATTACCCGGTTCAGCAATATTTGTTGGAGTTGTTTGATTAGTATACTCAACAATTGCATTGTATGAATAGGATGGCGTTAACATCAGCATAAAACTATCGGGGCTTTGGTTATTAACCATATAGTTAGGATGAGAGTAAAGAGTGGAATCGTAAACTCCGGTATGTTCCCATATTTTGGTATGTGTAGTATAGTCCCATTCGCCACATGCTGGGCTTTGGTCGGGGTCACACTTTAGTTTGTACGACATGAGTACTTTGGAAAAACTTATGGTATCTGCAGGAAATAAATACATACCAGATCGCGGACTATTCCACCATGGCAGCACAGGAGTTTCATAATCAATAGTTTGTACAACTATTGTGTCTCCATTATCTGCAAATAGCATTGAGTTAGCTAACAAAAAGCATAGGAGTATGTAAAGAATATTTTTCATTTTATGAGTATTTAATGATTTATCAAAAGCACAATTATTGTACTGACAACCTTAAACACTAAAATGTTCGATGCAAAATTGGGTTAGTATAAATAAAAAAAGTCCGAACTTAAAGCTCGGACTTTGGTCTAGTTGAATTCAGATCCATTCAGATATTACCCACCATTAATTATAGCATCAAATTCATCCTGAGTTAAAAACTGAGGTACGTAGGTGATTCCTTGTAAAGCTAACTGTGCTACAAAAGCTCTTAAATGTGCCTTCGATCCTAACATCAAATTATTATAAACTACAAGTATTGAATTATTAGTAGCTGCTTCCATTTTTTCTTTTAAATCAATAATATCTACTTCTTCGATGGTAGCACCAACAGTTAATCCTGTAATTAGCGATTCGCTGCCTTGTGTAATAAGTTGATTGTAAAGTGATTGCAAGTCGGGATTTGTAAACTCACCAGCATTGGGTAACGCAGGATCTTCGAGGTCAAAATAATTTATTAAAGCAAGTACCCTGGTTGTGTGTACCAGTTCACTTCTTGAAATAAAATCAAAAACAGGTATATTCCAAAGGTCAAATAAGTATACATAAACATCGTGAGCAAGCTTTTCTTCTTCGCGCATAAAAAGTAAACCAGCAGCTTCTTCATCAGTAATTTCATATATTATTGGGTCGATACATTCACCACAAGCGCCTGTGCTAGTCATAATTTCATCAAACTGATCTTGTGATAATAGTTGAGGTGTATATTCATAACCGCGGAATGCCAAATGTGCAACAAATGCTTTTAGGTGATGACCTGAGCCACATTTAAGTCTTTCATAAACTGCTT
>Ga0307987_1001723_pt1 | contig 11868 bp, 9 predicted proteins | sample EllFjometagen181_FD_203157 | JGI IMG/M metagenome (GOLD analysis project Ga0307987, IMG submission 203157) | Marine microbial communities from Ellis Fjord, Antarctic Ocean - #181 | ecosystem: Environmental > Aquatic > Marine > Unclassified | place: Southern Ocean | collected 2014-10-08 | reverse complement strand
CTTAATAGAGTTAGACCTTTAACTATTGCTATGATAAGGAATTTGCATAATGGTCTTGGGATCCCAGCTGATGTGTTAATTCAAGAATATCATTAACGTCACACCCAACTAGCGGGTGAACCGGACAGCAAGGGGGCTGCTTTTGATTAATATTGGAACGACTTTGGAACGGTGATACTCTCAATCAACTTTATTGAAACCCCTTACTGCCCACCGGATTTCACCGGTGATGTTGGGGTTAACCAGGCACATAAAAACGAAATTTCAAGAGAAAATCAAGGCTCATGTCGCGTTTCAGGGTCTTTTTGAATTTGATGAAAAAAAACAAAATTTGAGTTGCATTACTGATCCTTATGATGATAGATATTCGTTTTACTACTAACTTGTTACACTCGGATCGGAGCGGATGAAGATAAATATAAAGACCCTTATAGATGATGTCCAATGCTATGAAACTGTTCGTGCACTGCGTTGGTCAGAAATACGCAAATGTCCGTTTTGTAATTCCATAAGTACAATCAAAAGAGGTTACGATGATAAGGAATCCGCCAAACAACGATATGAATGCAAAGATTGCGGGAAACGATTCGATGACCTTACCGGAACCATTTTTGCCGGACATCACCAACCACTTAAAGTTTGGATATTGTGCCTCTATTTCATGGGGTTGAACTTGTCCAACAACCAAATTTCCAAAGAGTTGGGCCTTAACCGTGGTGATGTCCACAAGATGGCTACTCAGCTACGGGAAGGCATAGTAAAAAAAAGCCTCATATAACCCTTCAGGACGAGGTTGAGTGCGATGAGGTTTATGTCGTTGCAGGTCACAAAGGCAACCCCGAAGCTGTATCAAAGAAGGGGCGAAGGGGTCGCCGTAACCGATTAAAGGGCGCCAGAGGCCGTGGTACGCTGGAAAAAGAGAAACCGCCCATTTTCGGAATGATACAACGATGTGGCCAGGTGGTGATTCAAATGCTTCCCAATGTCCAGCAAGCCACCATCAAACCTCTGATAAAGGCCACTATCCAACCTGGAACATTGGTCTACACCGATGAGTATGCCATTTATAACCGGTTGGATGAATGGGGTTACGGCCATGAAAGTGTGAATCATGGGGTTGGTGAATATGCCAGAGACGATGATGGAGACGGATTTTGTGAAGTCCATGTGAATACAATGGAAGGCTTCTGGTCCTTACTCCGAAGCTGGATTCGCCCGCACCGAGGTATCTCACAGGAAAAACTTCCTTTTTACCTCGGATTCTTCGAGTTCGTTCATAATGTTGGTAAACGAGGAAAATCCCTACTTCACTCACTGATTGAGGTGATAATCACGTAAGACCCCAAAACGCGACATGAGCCTCGGAAAAGTCGTAAACCAAATCAGGAATATAGTCGGAAGTGACAGGTCGCGGCGGATCATGGTTACGGATATCCCAAAGCCCAAGATGACGCAATATTTTTTCGATGATGTCAAGTTCTTCGATGAAACTGATGATGTGCATCTGTCCCCGGCATTTTGAACAGATCAACAGGTCCACTTCATAAATTTTCTGGATTAACCTGGCCCAGTTTTGCCGTGATCCTTTGGATGATATCTCATTTGGAATAACAGCAGGAATGTCATCATCCGTATCCGCCTTTTTCCTCATTCCCCGGGATTTGTTCGAATAATAACCATAGTAACGGACCGTCTGCTCATATCGGCCGAGAATATGCCTCACCAGCCTGGCCAGCCAGTCCAGAGCGTTGAAAGTCTTCCTGAACTTCCGGTCTTTCGATGTATAGACGACTTTGGCGGTACCGTCATCGGAAGCTTCCGCCGGTAAAAAGATGTCAGTTGTTGATCTTCGAATCGAAGTTCAGGAATTTTGTGGAATTTGGTATGAATTTGTGCTTTACTGGACTTCACTTGGGGTGGCCTACTGAATAAGGTAAAGGCTTCAAGCACATTTCCTGATAGATGGATAATTCAAGATTAATGGTCTATCAAAAACAATCTTAAAATAAATTATTCTTGAATATTGCTCGTATTATTGGATATATTCGAAAAATTGTTAAATTATATGGTGACTTTGTCCGTCTAAATGAATAGAGGTAAACAAAAAAGATGCGATCTTTAAGAATTATAATTTCTGCCATTGTGCTTGTACTATTTATTTTCTGTCAGGTTGTGTGGGCAAACCAGGATGCCAGAAGCATAAAAAGAAAAACTGCCACTCGGACGGCCCTTGTGATAGGAAATAGCAACTACAAGTCGGCTCCTCTCAAAAATCCTGTAAATGATGCTAAAGATATCGCAGCCGTTCTTAAGAGTAATGGGTTTAAGGTGACCCTGAAACTTGATGCAACAAAAAAAGATATGAAAGAATCTGTTAAAGTGTTTGGCAAACAATTGCTCAATGGCGGTGTTGGATTGTTCTATTATGCAGGACACGGAATACAACTTAAGGATCGCAATTATCTGATACCCGTTAATGCAGACATTACATCCGAATCTGATGTGGAATATGAATCACTGGACGCAGGCCGTATTCTGGGGAAAATGGAAGATGCCGGAAATGGTATGAATATTGTTATTCTGGATGCCTGTCGCAACAACCCGTTTGCCAGAAGTTTTCGGTCTTCCACCCAAGGGCTTGCCAGAATGGATGCCCCGACCGGTTCTTTAATTGCATATGCCACTGCACCGGGATCAGTGGCGGCAGATGGCCAGGGCAACAATGGTATCTATACAAAGCACCTTCTTGAAAATATGCGGATGCCAGGCCTTAAATTAGAAGATGTCCTGAAGAATGTCAGGGTGGCTGTCCTGAATGAAACAAACAACAAGCAGACACCATGGGAAGCCTCTTCATTAACGATTGATTTTTATTTTGCTCAGGACAGTTTTGCGATAACCAGGCCCATAAATCAATCAACCACAGAACACAACAAAGGGAAATTAAGCATTACCTCAAATATAGAGGGCGCTGATATATTTTTGGAAAATCGTTTTAATGGTATAACCCCCCTTGAAATAATAAGTATCGATCCGGGAAGTTATAAAATAAAAGCAAGGCTAAAAGGGTTTGATACCATCGAGAAAACGATTTCGGTCAACCAGAACAGAAAAGCGGTTATTACATTTTATTTTGAACAGAAAGAGACCAAAGGCAGGCTCTATCTTTCCACCGAACCTGCTGACTGCACCATCAACCTCCTTAATGCTAAGACAAGTTACACAGAAGGTATAGCGCTTGATCCGGGACATTATAAGATTGAGGTTTCAAAACCAGGTTTCATCAGCAAGACCGAAACCATAACTATTTTGTTAGGCGAAGGACTGGATCTTTATGTAGCGCTTGAAAAAGACCAGGGTGGTAATATCGCTAAAATCGAAGAACACTATTATAAGGAAACTGAGACAATAGACGGTGCCCTGGCTTATTTAAGACGATTTCCAACTGGTAGATATGCAAAAGTGCTTAAAGATAAGAAGTATTATCTCAAAGTAAAAAATATAAATACCAATAATTCTGACTGGGATCATGAAATAACGTATCAATACAATAAAAATGGATTATGCATCAGCGAAAGGACCCAATTTATAAATATAGACCAATCGTCGGTTACCACACATCGGTATGACCAGTCTGGAAATAGAATTGAATCTACTGAAAAACACAGCCCTGATAACCGAAGCGACACAACAATATTTAAGTACAATGGAAAACATCTTTTAGTCAGCTCCTCATCGCTTAGCCCTGGTTGGCAACTCGAGAGCAAATATGAGTATGATGACTTGGACCAGAAGATAAAAGAATATCATTCATACGATGGGAAGCAAAGCATTTATACCACAGAATATAACGAAGATGGTCAACCCATCCATTTCACAATGGTGGATTATGATGGCAACCAGACAAAAACAACCTACTATTATAATCAGGGACACCTTGATAGATATGAATCCGTTGGGGACACCTATAACTCCAAATCCTATCATATATATGACTCTGTTGGCAAACTTGTAAAACTCTATCATATTATAAATGGGAAAAGGACAGATTATATGAATTACTTTGATGCCTATGGGAACACTACCAAGGTAGTGGTCAGCGGAGGAAACAATCTGACGATGGTTAGCCAATTCAGAGAATTTCGCATCCCAAAATGAGACACTCAATTATAGAACCGGGGAAATAGCGTTGGATATGAAAAAAACAAGAGAAACAATAAATCAAAAGCTATTGTTATCTCCGGGAAAACCGGGGGTGAGGTGGCTTATGAAATGAAATGAAATGAAAAGAGAGCTTGCCAATGGTGAGGCGTTTTCTAAGACCCTTGCGGCTTTTTTAGTGCCACAAGGGTCTTAGATACGTTATATTTAAAAAACTATGGAAGAAGTTAGATGGTACACGCTTTGGCTGAGGTGAACATGGCATCAATGTTTTCTGCAGTGACATCAAACTGGATGTTGTGGATGGAACCCAGCACATATCCACCGCCCGGGGCAAGATCGCCAATGACCCTTTTAACTTCTTTTGCAACATCGGCGGGGGTTCCCTTGGGCAGCACTTCAAAGGTATCAATGGCACCCCAGAAGGTAAATTTGTCCCCAAATCTTTTTTTCAAATTGTCGGTTTGCATTCCTTCTGCGGTGATCTGCACAGGATTTAAAATTTCAATACCGATCTCCCGTAGGTCATCCATGATGCCGGTGATGGCTCCGCAGCTGTGGTGGTAAACCTTTGCCTTGGTGAATTTTCTGATGTGTTCAATGAGTTCCGCCTGGTAGGGTTTGATTAGCTCTCTATAACTTGCAGGCGACATCAGGGTTGTTTTCTGGGTTCCCAGATCATCCGCCATTTGAATGACATCCAGATATTCGCCCACCTCGTTGAGATAGAGTTCAACGGTGCGTTTTCTGTGATCGACAACTTTTCGCATTAAAGCATGGACAATATCTTTGTTCATGGCCATATCAAGCATGAACTCGGAAAGTCCCCGCAGATACCACGCCTGTTCAAAGGAATTGCAAGGAGATCCAATGCATCCCACCAGGGCGTACTCACCCTGATCATAGAGTTTTTTAGCATGGTCTTTAAGACCTGTATAATCAAACTGTACCTCGGGGTCCGGCCAGTTATAATTTTCAATGTCCTCAATGGTTGCCTTTTGAAGGGGATAACCGCACAGATTGGCATAGCCGCCACTGATTTTTCGTTGCACTCCCCAGGGATCGGTGAAAACTTCCTCATCCTTAAAAGGTTTATCCGGGTTAAACGCTTTATTCTTGGGTCTGATGTGTCGTGTGTCAATGTCGTAATGGGTTAAGATTGCTTCATCAATATATGCCGTCTGCCAGATGTGAGACATCACCTTTGTGGGAAGATTTTCATATCCCAGGTGCTTTTTAATGGCTTCATAAGCCGGAATCATCAAGGTGGTCTGACGTCCCCCCAGATCCATGGGAACGCGATCCGTTTGTTCATGATTCAGGGCCATCAATACTCTCTCTTTTGAGTTCATTTTATACTCCTTAATTCATCTGGTCTTGAATAGTGTTAATTGAAAAAAATCGTTATGCAACTATTGGAAATCTTATCCAATGGACATGTTACGCATACTTTGCAATAGGTGTGCCACTATTGAAAGTATTTGTTTTTTAAAGGCAAAATGTATTTTGGGTGTTTTCTGATGGTCCGAAAAATAGAAGATTTGCCATGGGCAATGTTTGAATTTTCCTATGTTCAATGAAAAAATTATAGTTAGTGACTGATCGGAAACCTGTGTTTGGGCGTAAACTTGCCCATATGCAAGGCGCAAAAAAAATTAAAACCGGAGTGTACCAATGTACATGAGACTTTTAGATTTTTGCAGCAACGCCGCAGATGGGTGAGTTTCCGTTCAAACACTAATTACAACTTCGGTCATTGACAACAACGAGCTCCTCGAATACAAAGAGGCGTGTGTGACTGCAATTCATGGCATGGATGCTTGGGGTGCCCCCAGCTGCCATGGCATCAATCTCGAAAACGGCTTATCCGGAATCCATATGTTGAAACGAACCGTAAGCGTATACAAATTTTATTTCTTTTTGATGGCCGCCGTGCTGGCAGTGGCCCTTTATATCGGATATGAACTCATGGGGATGTATCTCATGGATACACCGTTTTATCAAAAAAAACAATTCTGGTATTTTTTTGCAGCTTCCTTTATGACGTCAATTCTTATTGCAGGTATTGTTGCCATTTGGAATCTTTCCCTACAGAAAAAGGTGAGTGAAAAAACCAGAGCAATCGTTGAGCAACTGGCAGAAAAGGAGAAAATGTCATCCAGCCTGCTTCAAAGTCAGCAACGCCTGTCAACATTGATCGGTAATTTTCCGGGGATGGCCTATCGCCATTATTTTTGTGAATCAGATTTTGACTGGCCCATGGAATATATCAGCCCCGGCGGGTATGATCTGACCGGCTACAAAAAACTTTATGGTCCTGGACTTGATAATTTCTTTTATGATTATGTTGTTCATCCAGTGGATGGCATCGACAATCGTAAAAAAATCGTAAAGGCCTTGAAGCGGGGAAAACCCTTTAAGAATATATACAGGATAAAAACCCAATCCGGAAAACAAAAGTGGGTTTGGGAGCAGGGAGTTGGTATATTAAACAGCGAGGGAATCGTGGATTCCGTGGAAGGCTTTGTGACGGACATTACAAGTTATATGAATGCAGAAAGGGACTTAAAATCCAGTAAAAAGCTGTTTCAAGATCTTGTAATAAATTCTCCTGTGGGTATTTCCATTGTTCAAAAGGACACCATTGTTTACTTTAACCCGGAGTTAAAAAAACTTCTGGGCAACCAACCAAATCAGTTTGATTTAAAAGAACTGGATCGTATCCATCCAGATGATCTTGTCATTGCCAAGCAGTTTTTTAATAAAATCAAACAGGGGCAGGTGTCACGGGAGGAGCCGCATCTTAGAATTATTACTTTAAACGATGAGGGGGTGACCGACCATTGCAAGTGGGTCCATTGCCGTGCCGCAAGGATTGAGTATGGTGGTGTAAAATCAAGTTTACTTATTATGCTTGACATTACCCATGCAAAGGACCTTGAACGAATGGTTGCCATTGATGATAAGATGGCCTCCCTTGGAAGGGCAGCTGCAAATATTGCCCATGAAATCAGAAATCCCTTGTCTGGAATTTATCTTTATATGAGTGCCATGGAACGAAAAGGGCTCAAACAAGGGTTCCATGGGGAAATAAAGGAAAATATTGATCTGATAAGAGATGCCGCCACAGACATTGAGACCGTCATTAAACGAATTTTAGATTTTTCAAGATTGGGGGTTCCTAAATTAAATATTATTGATGCCAATGTGGCAGCCCGGGAATCCCTGGAACTTTCAAGGGTTTCCATACTTCGAAACAACATCTGGCTTGAGGTCAATTTTGATCCCCAGGCGTTGTTGTGCAAAGCGGATCATAATTTATTGCAACGGGTAATACTCAATCTTATCAACAATGCCGCAGAAGCCATGCGAAACATGACGGATGAAAAACGCATCACGATGGCATCTGGGCGTAAAAACAACCGTATCTGGATATCTGTTTCCGACTCTGGACCCGGTGTGCCAGAGAAAATTCGACAATTGATTTTTGACCCGTTTTATACGACAAAGAGCGATGGAACGGGGATTGGCTTGAGTTTGTGCCATAGAATCATAGCCGATCATAAGGGGAGGATATCTGTCGGGGACAGCCACATCGGTGGCGCAGAATTTACTGTCACGCTTCCGGCCCATCGGGGTGCAAGGGGATGAATATGAATTTGGATTATGTTATATATATCATTGATGACGAGAAGCATGTAAGGCAGGGAATTGCCGCCTCCATAGATGAAGAGTACACCATTCGGGCATTTGCAACGGCCGAAGAGGCGTTGGAACAACTTACGATGGATGTGCCAGACTTGATTCTCCTTGATATCGGCCTTCCTGGCATGAGCGGTCTTGAAGCACTGGAGAAGATCAAGGCAATAAATTCGGAAATTGTGGTGATCATGATCACCGCCTATGAAGATGTTAATACTGTTATTGCTGCCATGAAGCTGGGGGCCTATGATTATGTGGTAAAGCCTATACAACTTGAGGTCATAGAAATCGCCATCCGCAACGGCCTTGGTACGGTTAGTTTAAGAAAAGAAGTACGATCTCTTCAGGAGGCGAGTCTTAAGGAAAATTTACCTTTTTTTATCAGTGAAAGTGAATCCATACAGGGAATCATGGAATTTATTTCCAATGTGGCCAGAAGTCCTGATACACCGGTGTTGATTTTGGGAGAAACCGGTACCGGAAAAGAGCTTATTGCCAGGGCCATTCACCACAGAAGCCCAAATTTTCAAGGCCCCCTTGTCAGTGTAAATTGTTCCGCCATTCCCCAGGATCTCATCGAGTCGGAACTTTTTGGGTATGAATCCGGCGCATTCAGTGGTGCCTCTCCCAAGGGGAAGACCGGATTGATCCAGTCAGCGGAAGGGGGAACCCTTTTTCTTGATGAGTTGGGTGATCTGAGCCTTACTGCCCAGGCCAAACTTTTACGGTTTCTTGAGTCCGGGGAATTCTATAAGGTCGGGGGATCAAGAATTACAAAAATTTCAACCCGGGTTGTTTCGGCCACCAATAAAGATTTGCCATCCATGATCGCGGATAAACTTTTTCGAAGCGATCTTTATTTTCGCCTTAATGTCGTGGATGTGCGAATCCCTTCTTTAAAAAATCGAAAAAAGGATATCCTTCCCCTGGCGAAATATTTTATTAATATGTTCAGTGAAAAATTCAGCATCCCCTTTGAAACCCTTTCCGAAGAGGCAGAGGTGTGGCTGTTGAATCATGACTGGCCAGGAAATATTCGGGAACTTCGAAACAGGGTGGAGCGTTCTGTTTTAACGGGGATCCCCCCTGTTATTTCTGCCCGGGATCTAAACCCCATGGATCCCCAGACACAACCAGAGAATACCAGTGATGGTGGCCTTTATTTTCCCAAAGAAGGCATTGATTTTACAACCTTCATGGATCAAATGAAAAATAATTATATCAAAACAGCACTGGAAAGGACAAAGGGCAACGAAGCAAAGGCCGCCAGATTGTTAAATCTGAACCATCACACCTTTCGATATCATTGCAAAAAAATCAAAGAGAAAGGATAAAACATATCTCAACGTCAGCAGATGGCGTTGCCCTGGTCCCTGCCAGGTTCTCGTCGTTAATCGTGATGCCCTGCATCACTTTTCGAACCCTCTTGAAGATATCGTTGTCAATGGCCAGCGGGGTGTAACTGAAAATCAGGCTGCAATCTTCCTTTCTCAAACATTTTATAAAATCAATTTTAAAATATTTCATAAAAAACTTGACGACCTTTAAAAAAGTCTTTACTGTGAAATCAGTAAAATGAAATTGAACAAAAATAACCCTCATTGAAGCTTTCGGGCATCATTACCTGCCAGACACATGTTTCAATGTAAACTCATAACGTGATGGCCATCAACACCCAAAAGACCCATCCGCCAAAGGGGAGCAAAATGGAATACCTTAAAAAAGCCCTTAAAACAGCCGATTCCGATACCGAAAAAATTCGTGGCATTGTCAAAGGCATTCTAACGGAAATTGAAGCCCGGGGCGAAGTTGCCGTTCAGGAACTGGCCTTAAAATTTGACAATTGGAAAGGCGACTTCATCCTCAGTGAGGAAAAAAAGCAGAAACTCATTGCCACCGTTCCAGAAACGGTGAAAGAGGATATCCGTTTTGCCCATGCCCAGGTCACCGGCTTTGCCAAGGCCCAACGCAACAGCCTCACCGAATTTGAGCATGAAACCCTCCCCGGGGTGCGCCTGGGTCAGAAGATCATTCCCATGGATGTGGCGGGATGCTACGTTCCCGGCGGCCGGTTTGCCCATGCCTGTTCGGCCATCATGAGTGTTGCCACGGCCAAAGCGGCAGGCGTAAAAACCGTCATTGCCTGCTCCCCTCCCCGGGGTGACTCCATCGCTCCTGCGGTTGTCTACGCCCTGGAAGTAGCCGGTGCAGATGTCATCATTGAAATGGGTGGCGTTCAGGCCATTGCCACCATGGCTCTGGGACTGTTCACCGGCAAGCCAGCCAATATCCTTGTGGGTCCCGGTAATGCCTATGTAGCCGAGGCAAAAGCCGTCCTCTCTTCGTCGGGCAAATGCACCATTGACGTCTTTGCCGGCCCTACAGAATCTGCCATCATTGCCGACAAAACCGCCGATGCCATGACCGTTGCCGTCGATCTCGTCTCCCAGGCAGAACATGGTTATGACTCTCCTGTGTGGCTCTACACCGATTCCAGAGAACTGGGCGAAAAGGTCCTTGAGATAATGCCCCGGGTCATCGCTGACATGCCAAGCCCTGAAGTTGCGGAAAGCTCCTGGAAAAACTATGGCGAAATCATCCTTTGTAAAGATCGCCAGGAGATGTGTGAGGTCAATGACGATTATGCCGCTGAGCATGTCCAGGTCATGGCCGAAGATCTTGACTGGTGGGTGGCCAACCTGAAAGCATACGGATCTTTGTTCCTGGGAGAAGGCAGCACCGTCCCCCACGGAGACAAGTGCTCGGGAACCAACCACATCCTTCCCACTAAAAAAGCCGGATACTACTCCGGTGGCCTCAATGTTCACAAATTTTTGAAGATCTACACCTACCAGGAGATCAGTAAATCGGCCAACAAGATTATCAGCGGGGCTGCTTCGCGGCTCTCCCGGGTGGAGGGCATGGAGGGCCACGCCAGGGCATGCGACTGGCGGTTGAGAAAATACTTTCCCAATGATGCCTGGGATTTTGAAGTGTATGACCAGGAAAAATATTAAAATAGAATGCTCCAAATGATCCACCGGTGCACATCTACCGGGTGTCCATCCATGGAACGCCCGGTGAGTAGATTGAATTCAGACACCGTCACATGGGGACCGTTATTACAAACCTGGCTTCCGTGAACCGGCAACCAGCAACCGGCAACCGGCAAAGCGTATTGGCAACAAGAGGAGACCCACACTTTGGAAGAGACAACTCAAAAAGTATTTACCAAGGATTTTACCCTGCAGGAGCCCATCTGCCAGGAAGGAATTGACAAAGCCGTTGAAATTCTAAAATCTGGCAAAATCCATCGATACAACGTTGCTCCTGGCGAAAAGGGCGAAGCAGCCCTTCTGGAAGAGGAATTTGCCGCCTACATGGGTAAAAAATATTGCCTCTCTTGCGCCTCCTGCGGCAGTGCCATGTATCTTGCCCTGAAAAGCGCCGGTGTCAAACCCGGAGACAAGGTCCTGTGCAACGCCTACACCCTGGCCCCGGTACCCGGTGCCATTGAAAACACAGGGGCCACCATTGAACTTGTAGAAATCACCGACGACTACACCATTGATCTGGATGATCTGGAAAAAAAGGCAGCGGCGGATGATGTCAAATGGTTTATGCTCTCCCACATGCGCGGCCATATCACCAACATGGATCGCATCATGGAGATCTGTGACACCCACAACCTGAGCCTCATCGAAGATTGTGCCCACACCATGGGTGCCACCTGGGACGGCAAGATATCAGGTTCCTTTGGAACGGTGGGCTGTTTCAGCACCCAGACCTACAAGCACATGAATTCCGGCGAAGGCGGACTTCTGGTCACCGACGATGCGGATCTCATAGCCCGGGCCATTATCCATTCGGGTTCTTACATGCTCTATGAGCGGCACACCTCCCGACCCTCCATGGAAACCTTTGAGTCATTAAAGACCATGATCCCCAACTACTCCAGCCGCATGGACAACCTGAGAGCGGGTATTTTAAGACCCCAGCTCCAGG
>Ga0307987_1001721_pt1 | contig 11873 bp, 23 predicted proteins | sample EllFjometagen181_FD_203157 | JGI IMG/M metagenome (GOLD analysis project Ga0307987, IMG submission 203157) | Marine microbial communities from Ellis Fjord, Antarctic Ocean - #181 | ecosystem: Environmental > Aquatic > Marine > Unclassified | place: Southern Ocean | collected 2014-10-08 | reverse complement strand
TAGTCTTAAACAAGTCTTTGTAACTCGCCAGTTGTTAAGGATATTAGTAGGCCTTTCCCACTTTCCGCTTTCATCATGCACTAATAATTTTAATTTCTCACCATCATAACTATTATCACCTGTATTTTTCCAGTCAATAGTAGTATCTAATCCCGTGAGTTCTTCTAGTTTTTCGTTTGAATCTAATTTACGTCTTGTAAGTTTAGATGCAGGCACTCTATAGGCTAATTCTGTTTTAGGTCTATCCATACCGTCTTGAATAGGACTAAAGAAGAAAGGATAGTTAATAGATATAGGTACGACCTTATCTGTAAACATTTTTTTAGCATCTGGACCTGTCTTTGATAATATACCGAATCTTGCATCCGATGATATTGTAGCCATGTTAACTGTTTCGCCGGAGGCCATAAATGAAAATCCTGATCGTCTATTCTTTAAATAGCACATACCATAGGATCTTTTATCAGCTTTACAAGCCTCCCAAAATATATAGAATAATCTATTTGATTCTCTAAAGTCCGCTTCCCCTACGTCGATCTTAGACCACTGTAGGTACATGTAATGCGTACCTGTTATATATGTTGGTATTTTATTGTTTAAGAACCAAAAACCATTATCTCTACGATCAAATTCGTTATCAATGTAATCATGATACCTTTGTTTGAACTGTGCTGGATATGCTTCCCAGTCTAAAACACTTTTTATTTTACTTAATTCTTTTGGGTATTCCGCTGCTTTCCAACAGTTATCTCCCATATTCACCGCTTTTTCCTCTAGAGGTAAAGCTATGACTAATCCACTGATCTCGTATATCTGACCTATCTTGCCGGTCTTACTGATTATAACCACGTCATATTCAGCGTTATATCCATACTCCCATTTGTTATATCGATTCTTTTTCTTTATAACTGATGGTCTTATGTGATCATCTACTATTTTATATAAAACTTGCTGATACATTATTTAGATCTACCCTCCGCAAAGCCTTTAAATTTCTTTTGTTCTGTTTTGTCTTCGGATTGAGCAATAAACTTCTCTTCTTCTTCTATCCTACCTAGGATTTCGAAAGCATCAAATATTGCTAACTTTTTAGTGGCGGCAGCGTTTTTAAGTCTGTCAGCAGTGATATCCTCGCCTGAGTCAACGATCTTTTCTTTTGCTACCTTTATTAATTCTTCAATAGCTGTCCGACCAGCTTTTATTATATTCCTCTTCGTTTCTGTTGAGTCCATACTTTATAACAATATCATTAGATTTCATACAATACATAATCTGGTTATCAACAACAAACTCCCATTCGCTGTTTGGTGTAAACCCAACCAAGTCCCCTACAGCTATATTAAGAGCTTCTAATGAACTATTACTAATTTTTAGTATACCAATAAGACTAGCTAGTTTATCGGACCTTAAATGATCCTTGTTTTTAACAGGTGATACAAAACATCTATCTCCAAAAGAATTCCACTCAAGGTCATCTCTCTTGTATAAATATATTTGGTCTACACTGCATAAAAAGTTATCGTCTTCTAAAAACGATCTACTATTCTTTTTAATTCCTTTAACATCATAGAAAACACGAAACACGTTGTGATGTACTATTATTATATCCCCTTTTTTTATAGGAGTTGAAAATGCGGTTGGTGTTTCCACTACAACAGCAAGGTTATTAACATGTTTGAAACTTTCTATAGAACTATTTGTAATAAGGGTTTGTTCTCCAACCTTAACTTCATTATCATAACGTTTGCCTAACGGTTTTATGATAAAATCGTATATGCTCTTCATTAATATTCTAAGTCATACTCAACGGATATAGCCATGTTAGAATTGAATTTCTTCCACGGCATAACCTCGTTGTCTTTTTTTATAAATATATTATAAGAATTATCAGACTCTTCAAATAGTATGTGAGATATCTCGTGGCCGCCATATACTGTCTGCTTAACTGCATAGTGCATCGCTTCATTTTTATAGTCGGCTCCGATGCTGATCTTCCTTATAATATTTTTCATATTATTTTACAGGTTCCATAACAGCCTCTTCGGTTGCTTCAATTGCTTCATACTCGCCGTTAGCAAGATTTACATTTATTGGCCCGTATTTTTCTTGTAATTTGTTTTTGAATTCAGTCATAGATGCATCTAGTTTATCTATATGCTCTAATACTTTACTAGATTGAGCTTGAAACATACCCACTTGAGCCAGTCCCCCCTGAATTTCTTGTTGTAACTTTGTTACTTCCGCCAATTCTTCTGTTGTAATTGACTCTGCTTTCTCGTTTTTACTTTCTACTTTCATTTGATTTAGTTTAATTATTAATATTTATTACTGTTTATAATCTTCTACCTGTTTTAGGATTGTTATTTTGTGCACCTGGCACATACTTATATGTTTTATTTTTGGATCTATATGTAAAAGCTTCGTTACCACCTATTGTTCCTTCTGTGGATGTTGTTGCTTTGTTTTCTTTACTATAGGATCTACCAGCACCTTGAGCTCTGTCACTTGTTTTAATATCGGAGTTAGGTCGCTTTTTAGCTCCTCCAGCCTTAGGATCTTTCTTTTTATCTTTATCCATGTGCATAGGAGATACTAATCCCTTATCTTGAAATACTTGTCCATGCCCTGTAGAGGCTGTTTTACCGAAATTTTGTTTGTAAGCCATAATTTTTTATCTTAATCTAGTTAATATGAATTCTCCTGTCGTGTCTCCACTATATACACATAAAATAACATCCACATCTTTTAATGAATATTGTATTTTTACTGAATAACCATTAAGAGAGTTTTGTAATGTTGTTGTAAATTTGTTGTTTTTGTAATTTATTATTTCTTCAGGTATTACCCTGTACTCTTCAAAGCTAGTATTAAAAACGTTTAGAACTTTGTATTCGCTAGCTATTATAGTTGTTATGTAAGATGAATCTTTACTCTCCCACATACCATTGAACTCTTCTTGAGCTATTATAATTGAAAATGTAAATAAAAGTGATAATGTAATAAATAATTTTTTCATAATATTAGATTTAAGTGTTTCTACATATATTATTACGCAAAATATAATTATTTACTTTTTATTTACTTTATTAGTGGGATTTAATCCAAATCTAGAAAACTTGTACCAAGCCCTTTCGTGAAAGAAATACAATATCATTTTTGTAAATACCTCGACTCCTCCAATAGATAATCCGACCATCCAACTTCCTGTAATTAACCAAGAAAGAAGAAATGTATCAATAGTACCTATAATTCTCCAAGATATTGTTTTAGCTAAATGTCTTTTATAATCTACCATCTTCCTTCATTTTATTTCTTATGTTAGTAGCTGAAACTTCTTTTATTTCATTGGGTGGTATATGCTCTATAATATCATAGCCAACACCCCTACCAATATTGATAGATTCTATATCTGGAATTGTAATCACTTTAACACGACCCTCTTCAATTAAATCCTTTAATACTTTATTTAAGTTTGCCGTTACCTCTTCTGCTGACCAAGGATTTTTTTCGTCGGGAGCTATATCTCTAATACAAATTAAGATATTTTTTCCCTCGTCTAATCTTTGGTCAATTAACCATCTATGTCCTTTGTGAAAAGGTTGCCACCTACCAATATACATAGAAAATTTTACTTCACTAAATGAAGACTGAGAAGCAGATTGAACTAAATATTTTCTATCTGACATTTTTCTATTATTTTTTTAAGTGATTGTTCTGGTGTATCAAAAGTAGTATCAATATTAATAAAGTTTTCTAACGGTTGTTCATAGTCTTCAACTCTATAACAATCTCTTTCCCTTGGTTCTGAAGTATGTATAAATATTTCAATAATGTTTTTTTCTAAAACACTCTTCAACTGTTCTCTTTGCTCTCTATAAGGAGAGACTAATGAAACAGCTACAGTATATCCTTCATTATGCAAGTAGTGTGCTATTTTCTGCGCTCCTCTTACATTATCAAGTCTTCCTTGTTTGGAATAGTCCTTATTCAATGTTAAAGCCCTTAAATCATCTCCGTCTATATGAAATATTTTTTCATCTTTAAGTGATTCTTTTAACATTTTTGCTAAAATTGTCTTGCCGTGTGACGGCTGACCTGTAAACCAATATATCATTATGAGTAGAATTTATTAAAAAACCATTGATATGTATTTTTGATTTTTTCAGATAATTCTATACCAAGCACTTCCTCAAAATCATTTGGTAGCATTTTAAAATCCTCTCTCAAAGTATGGTCACCGTATATTCCGTGAACTGAGTCGTCTTCTACTGTAATTTGTTTTATTTTACCAAACGAATGTTCGAATCTATCAATATCTAAATAGTCATAAACTCTATTCATAGTTTCACTAGGACTTGACATTAAGTCTTCATAACGAACGAACAGTATGTGCTTATCTAAACCTTGTTGAAATAGATCTTTAAGCCTATCCATTGCAATACCAACAGGTAAACCATCTGCCCATATATCAACTCTTTTATCTAAAGTGGTTCCTACTAAATTAACGGGTTCTTGTACATGATTTATTTTGTGAGGATTTTTTCTAAAGTTTTTTTCCATAGAAGAATAAATAGCCCTTATATCCCTAACCATACATATCACTTTAGGTTTTTCTTGTATTTTTTCAAGTAGTCTATAGTTAATAGCCCAATCCCTGCTTTTGTCTAGCACGTTTGGTTTTTCTGTTATGTTTTGGAAGTACCCATGCATTCCAAATTTTATATAATTAAAGAAAGCTAACTCCATCTCACCCTTATCTTGAGCTTTAACGGCTTGGGAATTTTTATAAACATCCATAGAATTTAATATGTAATCAGATACCCCTGATGTTGGAGTGCAATAAAAACTAGGATTTTGTGCTATAATATTTGATAGCAAAGTTGATCCTGCTCTAGGCAGTGACGAGTTGTAATATATTTTTTTTTTCATTGTATTAAATTAGATTAAATTAAATAATAGACCAAGTAGCAAATTAAACGATGTTACTTGGCCTACTTATATAGTTACACAGATTAAGCAGGAATTAACGCTGTAATCTCAGCGATTACTGCATCAATTAAATCAGTTAAATCATTTTCCTTGTCAACTGAAAAAGATGCGTTATCCTCGCCTTTTCCTTGCCAATCTTTTCTGTCGTAATTGAATACGTTTATTGCGTGATACTCATCTCCACCTGTTACGTCTGCAGGTTTTTCTGCCCAAATTGCATCAACTAAAGGTTGAACTGTCGCTAACTCTGTAGTGCTTACTTTAAAATTGATTCCTTCTGTTATATATTGAGTCTCTCCGTACCCAAAAATATGAACTGTAAAATTGTTTTCCATTTTGTTTTTTTTAGTTTGTTTATTTATTTATTTATTTATATATATTTCTAATTATACTGGAGCGTGAATAATATTTAAAACTCCCGCATTACTCCAAACAGATCCCACAGGTAATCCCGCACTTGCTGTTGGAATGCTTTTAATTGATAAATTCTCTACAAATGTGGTATCTGCTCTGTCAGACGTTATACTACTACCTATAATATGTGAGTTATCAAATGTTGATGTGTTGTTTGATTGCCCTCCTAAAATTGAAGACCTATTACCACTTGCTGTGTTTTGAATACCACCTCCTACTGTTGATTGTATACCACTTGCCGTGTTAAATATACCACCACTAATTGTAGATTGGTTACCACTTGCTATATTGTTACTACCGCTTACAGCAGAATCATAACCACTTGCAGTATTACTATTACCACCACTTATAGAAGAATCATAACCACTTGCCGTGTTACCCCTACCACCACCTACGGAAGAAGCGAAACCACTTGCTGTGTTTGCTACAAAAGTAGCATAACCACCACCACCACCAACGGTAGAGTAACTACCACTCGCTGTGTTAAATCGACCACCACTTACTGTTGAGTTACCTCCTGTTGCTGTTCCCGCTCCAACTCTCTGAGTTGATGCAGAGCCTCCCGTTGCGTTTGTTTCAAAAAGGCTTGCTCCACCCGCTGAACCCGCTATTAAGACATTGTTTGCTCCAACCTCTAAAGTTGAACCAATTGGAATATTTTTAATAGATAAGTCTTCAACGAAAGTAGTATTTGCTACTGTTGCTGTTATATTACTACCAATAATGTGTGTGTTAGCAAATGTTGATGTGTTATTAGTCGTACCACCTAAGATTGAAGAACGACTAGCACTTGCTTGATTAAAATGTCCACCACCTATAGTAGATTGTAGCCCACTTGCTGTGTTATTATCACCACCACTTACTGTTGAAGAAGCATCACTTGCTGTATTATTAGTACCACCACTTATGGTAGAATGACTACCACTTGCTGTATTAGGTGTAGTGCCATACATATTACCACCACCGCCACCACCAACGGTAGAGTAGTTACCACTTGCTACGTTTAAAGAACCCCCACTTATAGTAGAATGACTACCACTTGTTGCATTTTGATTTCCACCACTAATAGTAGCCCAATCCCCACTTGATACGTTACTCTTACCACCCCCAACAGTAGAACTAGTACCACTTGCTGTATGATTACCTCCATACATACCACCTCCACCAGCAATAGTAGACCATTGCCCACTTGCTGTATGACCTGTTCCGTAATTACCACCACCACTAATAGTAGAGTGTTCACCACTCGCTTGATTGTAACGACCACCACTAACGGTAGAATAACCACCATCCGCTTGGTTAGACCTACCACCACCTACGATAGCACCAACACCACTACCTGTATTTAAGAAACCACCACCAACGGTAGAATAGCTATAACTTGCTGTGTTATATTGTCCACCACCTATAGCAGATTCTTGTCCACTTGCTGTGTTATTCTTACCACCGCTTACTGTAGAATGATTACCACCTACTGTGTTACTTTCTCCACCACTTATGGTTGATTTACTTCCCGTTGCAGTACCCGCACCAACTCTCTGAGTTGAACCAACTCCTCCCGTTGCGTTTTCTTCAAAAAGACTTGCACCTCCTGCTGAACCTGCTATCAAGACATTGTTTGCTCCAACCTCTAAAGTTGAGCCAATTGCAATGTTCTTAATAGATAAATCCTCAACGAATGTCGTGTTTGCTACAGAGGCTGTTATATTACTACCTATAATATGTGAGTTCGCAAATGTTGAAGTGTTGTTATTTTTACCACCCAAAATTGATGAATAGTCACCTGATGCGGTGTTATTACCACCACCACTTACTACTGAGTAATTATTACTTGATGTGTTATTATTACCACCGCTTACTGTAGATTTACTTCCTGTTGCTGTGTTACTCCTTCCACCACCTATAGTAGCATATCCACTACTCGCTACGTTATTTCTACCACCTGCAGTTGTAGTGAATGAATTAGTTGATGCGTTGTTATTACCACCGCCTACGACAGAGTAGGGACCAGATGCGGTGTTATTCATACCACCGCTTACTGTAGAACGTTCTCCACTTGCTGTATTAGGATAAGGCGACATCATTCCTGTTCCACCACCACCAGAAACGGTAGAGTAGTTACCACTTGCTACGTTTAAAGAACCCCCTCCAACAGTAGATTTATTTCCTGTTGCTGTTCCTGCTCCAACTCTTTGAGTTGATTCAGCACCACCTGTTGCGTTTTCTTCAAATAAACCTGCGGCTGGTGCTATTGTTGCGGCTACTAGCAAACCCCCTGCTCCAACTTGGACTGTTTGCCCTGGTGTTGCAAAATCACCTACAATTAAAGTGTCTGCTTTTACTTGAGTTGTACTTAATGATAATGCAGTAGCATTACCTTCTCCATCTGTTAGATTTTTTAGAGCTACGTCTATAGCTATATTATCAACGGTCTTAAGTAACCCTTGATAACTATTTTTTATTTCGTTACCTGTTAATGCTGCCATTTTTTTGTTGTTTGTTTTTGTTGTTTATTTTTGTTTATTGTTCCCATTTGTTTAATGTATTTTCCCATAATGTATTAGTTGTATTCCATAACGCGTTGCACTGCCACTCTTGAGTCTCGTTTTCCCATAGCGTATCAATTGTATTCCATACCGGACAACACTGCCACTCTTGAGTCTCGTTTTCCCAATTATTGTTTGCTGAATCCCACGCTAGGCAAGATTCTACTGAACTCCCCCCCTTAGGCCTATCTGGAGGTATCCTAAGAGTCATGTTTATACCTATAGGCATGCTATCTTACAAAGATTATATCCGCTGGCAATATACCAACAGCCGCATTTATCTTTTTCACTACAATAGGAAAGAACCCTGAAGTTATGTTTGTAAAAGTAGCAACTGTATCATCTACACATACTACTGTTATTGTAGCTGGAGATATAACCGTTCCTATGTAAAGTATTGCTGGTGTAGGGGCTGTAGCCGGAAAAGCAGCTACTAAATCTATCCCTGTACCAAAGTCTGGTTGGTTTCCGTATTGTCCCATTTTTATTCTTTTTTATTTTTTGTTATTGTTATTTTATCTGCTATTTTTTCTGCACTACGTCCTACGACGTATCCTCCAATACCTATTTGCAATAATGTCCAGAACTCATCCTCTAGTATCGGAATAGGCCAACCAAATAATGGTGCTGCGAACTTATTATATATAACAATAAATCCAAATGATAACATAAGAATAGGTCTCCAGCTTCTTTGTAACCAGTTGCCTTTTGCTTCTGCTATAATTACATCTGTCTGCATTTGTTGCAGTTCTAATTCCTTTTCTCGTAGTACTTGTATTATTTTATTTTTAGCGGTTGCTCGCTCTTCGTCATTAGTAAATAGATTATCAATTATCTTACCTATTTCTCCTATAACATTTGACCCAAAAAACTGTAGTATTTTGTTCATCTCTCGCTTCGATTATAGTTACCTATTTTTTTTAGTATTTATATTATATGCCTCAGCTTCCCACGGAAGATTTTTAGCTCCTTCTTTCATTTTACTTCTTGGATAAGTTTTGCCTTTCCAATAAACATTTTTTCTGTCGTATTCCAAATCGCCTCTTTTGAATTGGTCTACATGTATCTTTTCATGTTCAATAACTTCCGTCTTTTTCTCTGGAGGTAAGTTTTTATTAAGTAAAATAGCTCCATTGTTTGTAGCCATACCTAATGTATTATCATCCATATCTTTTTCAAAGATTGGAGTATTGTCTATTTCGTATGGTGAAGTTATTTTAAATGCCATAATAAAAAATCAAGCGGGATGATTAAACCCCGCAAGATTATTTGTTTAATACTATGTAAGTACTGCTTGAGTGAAATACATTCTTAGTGGAGTTCCCGCTCCGTCAAGTCCTAATTGTACAGAAGAAGATACTCCTCCAGGATTAGCCGTTAATGCACGGTTAACTGATTGAGAAGGCATGTTCTGTGAAGTAGGCGCTGTTGGCGCTACATTTGCTACAACTCCAGCTCCTGTTGTATCAGCTGGATCTGAATTTACTGTTGTACCTAAAGTGAATGTCCAAAAGCTAGCTGCTGCTCCTACTGGATCTTTTAAAGCTACCACTACAGTTGCTCCTGCTGCTCCATCTATACTACTCGCGATGTCATCAACATTTATTAGGATGTCTCTGTTTCCTGTTGCACTTGTCGCAGTTGCCGCGTTTCTGATTTGAAATTTGATAAATTTCCCCATTTTTGTTTTTGTTTTTGTTTTTGTTATTATTTATGTTTGTGTTGTTAGGTTTATACAGTCCTATCTGTTTATTTATTTCATTTTAGAATCTGAAGCATTGGCTTTTTTACCCATAGCCTTTTCCTCTCCTCTTGATTCATCTCTACGAGCTTTCTTAGTTGCATTACCGCCTCCTTTACCCATAGAATCATCTAATCTATCATTGTATCCTTGAGCTTTCATAGGAGATCCTGATTTACACATACGAATTGCGCTAGAATCATTCCGAGTCATAAAAGAACCTGAATTTGTCATTTTAGCAGGAGATGCTCCGCTTTTCATACTTGCCTGAGCGTTCTCAGCATAATGTTTTCTAGCCCCTGCACTTAGACTTTGATTTGATGCTTCTTTAATGTCGTACGCTGTTTTTGAATTTTTACCCATTGTTGTTTGTTTTTGTGTTTGTGTTTGTATTTATTTTTTTATTGAACCTTTAGTCATGCTCCCTTTTTTTACTGCTTTTTTTATAGCTTTTGCACGAACTTTAACTACAGTTTCCTTTTTCTTTATTATTGACTTACGTAATTTACCGGTATTCTTAATATCTTTACGACGTTCCTTAGCCATAACTCTTTCGTTTTTTACAGTAGCTCTCTTTTCAACCCTAGCTGCTTTGATCTTAGTCTTCTTTTGATTCTTAGAAGCCTTTCTCTTTACTTTATCTATTTTATTAACTACTGCCATAATATATGTTTAATTATTTAATAAGTTTTCTTTGGAACGCTTCATACCCTTGCCTTTTATTGTAAGAGTCTTTTTAACTACCTTATTAGGTTCTACAATCCATCTGCCTTCTCTGCCTTTATAAACAGTCTTAAGTTTTCTTTTTACACCATTTTCGCTGGTGTACTTTTCTTTGACTACTTTACGATTTTTACCAACATTGGTTACTTTCTTATAGCCGGGACTATTCGCTTCTTCTAAAGGATCATATCCTTTTATAACTGTACGTTTACCTTTTCCCATAATTATTTATCACTATTATCCCATCTGGCCCTTGTCTTGCGAATATCGTAATGCACAAAAGTATTGTATAGACCTAAACCTCCTTGTAATATTTGACCATGATCTATCATAGCCTCAATTATTATATGTACTTGTTCCGGAGACTTCTTTTTAATTTTTATATCCGCTGCTTTGCCAAGGATGTGTTGACTAGTAGGTTTGCTGCCTATCTCTGCATTATGCTCTGGGCATCTGTAAGCATTAGTAAGTGTTATAGGCGTTTCTACAAAGTCCCTTACCATTTGTAACTGATTAGCTAACTTTTGTATGTTATGGAAAACAGGTTCAGGCATGGAACATCCACACTTGCACTCAAATTCTGATTTACTAAAGTTCTTCGTCAGTTTCACCATTATTTACCTTTAACTATTTCAGTTATAGGTCCATCTCTATAAGAACAAGGATATTTAGATACTTGCATGCCTTTTAATCCTGAGCTTGATCCTGGAGATGTAGCTCTACCTTCCATACTTAATGGTCCATCCCATATTGCTGAATTTCCTGTACCACCTGATTTCTTTTCCATATTATTTGTTGTTGTTATTGTTATTTCTTTGTGTTTTACCGAGGGAAGCCTGTCTTGAGTCCGCATCCCCAAACATAGCTATCGCTGCGTTAGATCCACTTTTTAAACCGCCCCAAGGACCTCTTCTCCCATTATCTTGTTCTTCCCTAGCTGAAATTTCATCAGGCACACCCTCTGAATTAATATCTGTTGCTTGAGCGCTTTGTATTCTATCAGTCACTCCTTCGACAGCCGATTGAGCTGCTTGGGCCGCTTGAGCCGTTTGAGCTACTCCATCTGCCACAAGGCCTCCCGCTTGTGCAGATATACCTGCTGCATTTCCACTACTTTGATTATCAGCACATTCTTTTTTTCGTCCCTGAGCGTCTTTTATTTTACCTGCTATTTGTCTAAGGCTGTTTCCGAAAAAACCACCGCGTTCATTACTCCCAGCGCTATTATTTCCTTTTGCTGCTCCGGAGGCTGCTAATATTCCACTCATAATTATCTTGTTTTATCTTTATTTACAATATCCATAGCCGTACTCATTACTTTAGCCGTATATGTATCTCTCTTATATAATTTATTACGCCTTACAGAAGTAGGTATATCTTCTTCACCTAACATTATACGATACATTTGTCTTATAAGATGTTTACACTTAAAGCTAAGTTCATATACTGCATATCTCTGA
>Ga0307987_1001720_pt1 | contig 11888 bp, 10 predicted proteins | sample EllFjometagen181_FD_203157 | JGI IMG/M metagenome (GOLD analysis project Ga0307987, IMG submission 203157) | Marine microbial communities from Ellis Fjord, Antarctic Ocean - #181 | ecosystem: Environmental > Aquatic > Marine > Unclassified | place: Southern Ocean | collected 2014-10-08 | reverse complement strand
GTTGTTGGGGCCGAGCACGCGGCAACCGGCCACGGTCAAGGGCGGGCTCTGCACGCTCACGAGCAGCCCCGAACAGACGGCATCTCTGCTCTTCGACTTCGGCATCGAGATGCAAGGCGGCCTGCAGCTGGTCATGGGCATGTTCACCGGCAAGGAACCCGCGCGGTTTCGCGTCCGTTTCGGCGAGTCGGCCAGCGAGGCGATGTCCGACGTCGGCGGGGAATCAGGGGCGACCAATGACCATGCCACGCGCGACCTGGAGATTGCCGCCCCCTGGCTTGGCAGCATCGAGGTGGGGAACACCGGGTTCCGGTTCGTCCGGATCGACCTGCTGGATCGAGACCGACCGATTCTCCTCAAGGAGGTCAACGCGATCTCCTCCTACCGCGATCTCCCCTATCTCGGCTCGTTCCGTTGCAGCGACGAGCGCCTGAACCGGATCTGGCAGACTGGCGCCTATACCGTGCACCTGAACATGCAGCACTACCTGTGGGACGGCATCAAGCGGGACCGGCTGGTCTGGATTGGCGACATGCACCCGGAGACATTGACGGTCTGTAGCGTGTTCGGGGAGTGCGATGTCGTACCCCGCAGTCTGGACTACGCCCGCGACACCTTCCCGCTGCCTGGCTGGATGAACGGCATCAGCTCCTACTCCATCTGGTGGGTGATCATCCACCACGAATGGTATCGGGCGCACGGGAATCTCGCCTACCTGCAGGGGCAGCGCGACTACTTGGTCCCCCTGCTCCGGCAGCTCATGGAGAAGATCGGCGAAAACAACGAGGAACAGCTTGACGGTCGCTTCCTCGACTGGCCCTCCTCCGGGAACGAGCAGGCGATCCACGCCGGCCTTCAGGCCTTGATGGTCATGGCCATGGATGCGGGGGCGGACCTATGCAAAACGCTCGGTGACACCGACACGGCCGAAGCCTGCCGGGCCGCTGCTGCCCGCCTCCGGCAGCATTGCCCCGATCCGGGGAACTCGAAGCAGGCGGCGGCCCTGCTGGCCCTTTCGGGGCTGGCACCGGCGGAGCAGATGAACCGCGAGGTGTTGGCGCTGGATGGTGCGCAGCGCATGTCGACCTTCTACGGAATCTACATTCTCCAGGCCATGGCCCAGGCGGGTAACCACCAGGGAGCCATCGACTGCATCCGCGAGTACTGGGGCGGCATGCTCGACCTGGGGGCGACCACGTTCTGGGAGGACTTCGATATCAACTGGCTTGACGGGGCGGCCCGGATTGATGAGCTCGTGCCCGAAGGCAAGACCGATGTCCATGCCAGCTACGGCGCGCACTGCTACAAGGGACTGCGGCATAGTCTGTGCCATGGCTGGGCCTCGGGACCGACTTCCTGGCTGATCGAGCAGGTTCTGGGAGTTCAGGTTCTCGACCCCGGCTGCACGAAGATTCGCCTGAACCCCAATCTCGCCGACCTGGAATGGGCCGAAGGCGCGTTCCCGACGCCGCATGGCGTCGTGACCGTCCGGCATCAGAAGCTGCGTGAGGGCAGGATGAGTAGCGTCTTCACGGCCCCGCCTGGGGTGGAGATCGTCTCGGACTGATCCAGCGCCCGGGCCTGCCATTGGTAGGTGGACGGGCGTGGACGGAGTGGACGAAGTGGACGGAGTGGGCGGAGTGGGCCGGGAGCGCTGGCTTCCAGCCGGCATCCCGTCGCGGCGTCGCAGCAGACCAGGCGTGACTTGCTCAGGCCAGTCATGTCCCAGGGGCGTGGCGTCGTCCCTCCAGGACCACTACTTCTTTGGCGCAGGTGCGGGCTTGGCGGCCGCCTCGCCCTCCTTTTCCTCCGCCACGGCATTCTCAGCAACAAAGGCTTTGAAGCGGGCGTGGAACTCGACCATGTCTTCGACCAACACGGAGGGCTCGCCGGGGGTGAAACGGACCTGGTCGCCGATGGCCACCGGGAAGTAGATGTTGTCCGGGTCGCAGCTCTTGTTGAGCTTGATCTCCTTGATGACGACCGTAGAGCCGCCTGTCTGTTTGTACACTTTCTCCCAAGGGTTGGCGGTGTACTGGATCGTCTTCATCGCGATCCACCTGCCGTCGATCTTCTTGAAGTCGGTGCAGGTCGTTTTCTCCGCGACCTTCCCGTCGATCATCGCCGTGGTTTCGTAGCCCCGTACGCCATCGGAGAAGTCTACTCGATGGCGTATCGTGCCCGTTTGCTTGCCGTGCTTGGCGATGTAGACCAGTTCCCTTGCACCGGGGGTTGCCTTGCTTGGCTTGTCCGACTGTAGCGTCAGCGCCTCCTGGATCTCTTGCAGAGGGATTCCGTGGTCGAGGGCTCCCCGAAGCTGCAAGGCATGGGGTGCGAAGAGGCAGCGCTCCAGTTTGCCGTAGCCGGCGTTGGAGACGAGTGGATTGCTGCCGATGCCGTTCCCTTTTTGCCCTCTGACTGCAATCTGGAAGTAGTTGCTGCCATTCTCGTTCTGACTGCCATCCCACGAGATGCCGCCGGCCACTCCGTAGTGACCGACGTGTCGCACCGCCTTGCGCGTCCCATCGTCCAGCACCCGTGTCGCCATGCCCTCTACCGTTGCTTGCCAACGCCCCGTGGCGAGGTCGTAGCAGATGTGGTAGCGCGGCGGGGGGAAGTTGAGCGTCCTCGTTTCCGGTCGCCATCTCTTGACGACGAACGTCGCCTCCACTGCGGTGATTCCCTTGCCGGCTGCCAGCCATTTCTCCAGGTGGGGGTCGTCTGCCGAAGCCACTCCAGCCAGAAGAGATGCGGCAACAACAACGAATCGCGCTCTGTTCAGGATACTCATGGTACTCTCCACCTGAGGTTAAGACCATCTGGACTGCCACGAACCTATCTCCCTTCGACGAAGTTGTCCACCCGCATATTCAAAGGTGGTTCTCGCTGGTGCCTGCATGGTTGGCCGACGGAAGGCGAACGGCTTTCCGGGAGCCGCAAGGGCGTGTAGGTTTCAGGTATGCGAACCCACCCAAGGAGTCCAGCGATGAATCCTGTTAGCCGCCGCCAGTTTCTTCGTGCCGGGGCCGTTGGGGCCGGGCTTGCCGCCATGCCGTTCCGCGCTGCCGAGGACGGGGCCAAGCTCCCGATCAGTATTCAGCTCTACACGCTCCGCAACCTGATGCGGAAGGACTTCGACGGGACGCTGAAGAAGGTGGCCGAGTTGGGCTACCCGGCCGTAGAGTTCGCCGGCTATGGGGCCCGCAGCGGCAAACCGAAGGAACTGCGTGCCTTCCTGGATGATCTCGGAATGGTCTGCAGCGGCGCCCATGAGGGCTTCGGCGGGATTCAGCGCAATGCGACGGCCCGTGCCGAATTCATCCAGACGCTGGGCGGCAAGCATCTGACGGTCCCGTCGCTCCCCAAGGAGTTCCGAAACGGCGGCAAGGATGGCTATCGCACCTTCGGCGACAAGATGAATGCCCTGGGCGAGGCCTGTGCCAAGGCGGGCTGCACGCTGAGCTACCACAACCACGCCTTCGAGTTCAAACAGGTCGAAGGCAAGAGCCTGTTCGAGTGGATGCTTGGCGAGATGGACCCGAAGTTGGTCAAGCTGGAAGTCGATGTGTTCTGGGTCAAGAAGGGCGGCGTGGAACCTGCCGATTTCATTGAGCAGCACAACGATCGCATTGCCCTGCTGCACATGAAGGGCATGGCCAAGGAAAGCGGGCGGTTCGCCCCGGTCGGCACGGGTTCCATGGATACGGCAGCCATCGTGGCGGCCGGCAAGGAAGCCAAGTGCGACTGGTACGTGGTGGAACAGGACCGCTGCTGGCAACCGGAGCTCGATGCGGTCAAGATCAGCCTGGAGAACCTGAAGGTGCTGCTGGCGTAGTGCCGTCCCCGACAGGTACGCCATGAACGATTCCCCATCCCAGAACCGCGATTTCCAGACGGACACCATCGCTGCCTTTGCGACGGCGCTGGGCGGTGCCGTGGCCGTGATTCGTGCGTCGGGCCCCGATGCCTTGGCCTTCGCGGGTAAGGTCTGGGCGGGGGGCGTGCCGCTCTCGAAAGCTCCGGTTCGGACGCTGCGCTTGGGGGCGGTGCACAATGCGGCTGGACCGCTGGATGGCGAGGTGCTGGCAACCTACATGCCTGGACCGCATAGCTTCACCGGCGAGGATGTGGTGGAGTTGCATTGCCACGGCGGAGCCCTGGGGGCGCGTCTGGCTCTGCTGGCCCTGCTTGCCGCCGGTTGCCGGCATGCGGCGCCGGGGGAGTTCACCCGCCGTGCGTTTCTGAACGGTCGCCTGGATCTGACCCAGGCCGAAGCCGTGGCGGACCTGATCGAGGCCCATAGCGAGTCGGCGCTGCATATGGCGAACCGTCAACTTGGCGGATTGCTGGGGAGGCGCATCCAGAAGCTCTACGACGACCTGGCCGAGTTGTTGGCCGATGTGGAGTCCCGGCTCGATTTCGTCGAGGAGGATCTGGACTGGCGTCCCGCAGACAGCGTTCGGGAGGGCGTGGACGGCGCCACGGCGTCTTGCCAGGAGCTGCTGGCTTCCCGGCGCGAGGGCGAGGTCCTGCGCGAAGGGGTTGTGCTGGTTCTGGCCGGTGCCCCCAACGTGGGCAAGTCCAGCTTGCTGAATGCCATTCTCGGGCGCGACCGGGCGATTGTCACGGCCATCCCCGGCACCACCCGCGACACACTGGAGGAGTTGGCGCACATTCGGGGCATCCCGGTGCGCCTGGTGGATACCGCAGGAATCCGCGATGCGGACAATCTCATCGAGCAGACCGGCATCGAGCGCAGTCGCGACAGCATCCGCCGAGCCCAGGTCGTGCTCTGGATCGTCGATGGCTCGGTCCCGTACGGGCCACAGGCCTGGCGGCCGGAGGAGCATCCCTTTGCCGGCCCGGTTCTGGTGGTCGCCAACAAGAGCGATTGCGGTGTCGAGGGCATGCCCGCGCAGGCCATTCCCACCTGCGCGCTGACTGGCGAGGGGTTGGATGGGCTCTACGACGCCATCGAGCGCGCCGTCTGGGACTCTCCGCACCACCGGGAGTCTGAGGTGGCGGTGAGCACTCGCCATGGGCACTGTCTGGACCAGGCCATCGAGGCCCTGGTCGATGCCCGGTCGGCTACCGACCACGAGGAGTGGGAACTCGTTTCCGCCGCCGTGCGCGCTGCGATTGCTTCGCTGGGGCAAATCACCGGCCAGACGGCCGACCCCGATATTCTCGACACCATTTTCTCACGTTTTTGTATCGGCAAATAGCTGGAGCCTGCCATGAATCCCGAACGCATTTCCGCCTGTACCTACGCCGTCCGCGAAGAGCCCCTCGATGCCACCTTCCAGTTGATCGCCGGCGCGGGTTGCCGCAAGGTCGATCTCTGGGGGGGGCTGCCCAACTACTCCAACGACCCCGCCGAGTGCGATGTCGTCGCGCTCAAGGTCAAGGCCTGCGAGTACGGTCTCACGATCGGGAATCTCGGCACCTATCCGGGCCGCAAGATCGCCGATGTGGGGTTTGACGCCGAGATGCTGGAGATGACCCGGGCCATTGACAATGCTTCGTTTCTCGGCTCTCGCTCCATTCGTGTCTGCCCTGGCCATGGCGAGGATCCCGGCATCGTCGAGGGGCTGATCCCCTTTTTCCAGCAAGCCGCCGTCTACGCCAAGAGCAAGGGCGTTTATCTTGGCATGGAGAACCACAAGGGCAGCATCGCCGGCAATCCGGACGTGGTCATGAAGCTAGTACGCGCCGTGGACTCGCCCTTCTTCGGCATCCTCTACGAGCCAGCCAATCTCATGGCCTGTGGGGTGGACTACAAGGAGGCCTACGAGGTGTTCAAGGGCTGGATCACCCATGTGCACGTGAAGGATAGCCACTGCACCGAGGACGGCTACGAACGCACCATGTTTGGCGAAGGCAGCATCGACTGGACCTGGTGCATTGCCGCCGTGGATGGTGGCGGCTACACCGGTGACTATGCGCTCGAGTACGAAGTGGAGAAGGTGGTTCCCATCGCTGAGGGCTTCCCGATCTGGATGGAGCGGTTCCTGGCGCTGTGAGGGGAAGACGGAAGAGGAGCCACGAATTCCACCAAATCCACGAAAGGAGAGGAAGGGGAGGGGGAGGGGAGCGGGTTCCCCAGCCCACTCGCAACCAAATCAAGCCGAACGTCCAACGTCGAATGGGGGGAAGGGGAGAGGGAGGGGACGAAGGTCCAATGCCGAACGTCGAATGGGGGGAAGAGGGAAGGGGGAAGGGGAGCCACGGACTTTGCCGACCTCCTCGCGCAGCCGTTGGCTGCAACCAAAGGGGAAGGCGTAGTCCTCTGCGTACTGTGGGCTGTAGTAGCGGTGGAGAGGGATGGCTTGTCCTCGGGCCAGCTCTCCCTGAACCCCATCGGGGTTCTGTACCACAGCCCAGGGTTGGCGCGCCGCGCCTACCCTGGGAATTCGGTCACCCCATCTTCCCTACCCCACAGGGGTAGCGTAAGGTAGTTGTCGTTGATCACGCAACCCCGGTGGGATTGAGCGCGAGCCGAGAGATCCAGGGCAGCGCCTGGTGGCGCGCCCTGGGCTGTGGTACGCAACCCCTGGGGCAGGCTCGACCGTGGCCCACGAGGGCGGGAGCCTGCCAGAGACGAAACATGCCCCGCCAGGCGAGCCTGACGGGGCGTGCGGGGTAAGGCGGGAAGCTGGGCTATTCGGCCTTGTTGGCCATGGCCCGGAGGCGGAGCCGCAGGGCGTTCAGCTTGATGAAGCCGGTAGCATCGCCCTGGTCGTAGTCACCGCCTTCTTCGAAGGTGACAACCGAGGGGTCGTACAACGTGTAGGGGCTGCGCCGACCGACGATGTGGCAGCCGCCCTTGTAGAGCTTGCAGCGGACCTCGCCGGCGATGTTCTTCTGGCTCTCGGTGATCGCGGCCTGGAGGAACTCGCGCTCGGGGGCGAACCAGAAGCCGTTGTAGACCATGGTGGAGTACTGCGGGATCAGCTGGTCGCGCAGATGCATGGTTTCGCGGTCCATGCAGATGGTTTCCAGCGCCCGGTGGGTTTGGTGCAGGATGGTGCCGCCGGGGGTCTCGTAGATGCCGCGGTCCTTCATGCCGGTGAAGCGGGTCTCGACGATGTCGATGCGTCCGACGCCGTGCTTGCCGCCGAGCTTGTTCAGCGTGCGCATCAGGTTGGCAGGGCTGAGCTTCTCGCCGTTGACGGCGATCGGAAGGCCCTTCTCGAACTCGACGACCACGTATTCGGCCTCGTCGGGGGTCTGTTCGAGCGGCGTGGTCAGCACGTGCGTCTCGATGGGGGATTCGACCCATGGATCCTCCAGGACGCCGCCCTCGAAGCTGATGTGCAGCAGATTGCGGTCCATGCTGTAGGGCTTCGCGGCAGAGACGGTGATCGGGATCTTCCGGTCCTTGGCGTAGGCGATCAGGTCGTTCCGGCCCTTGAAGGTCCAGTCGGCGGAGCGCCAGGGGGCGATGACCTTGATATCGGGCTTGAGCGCATAGGCGGTCAGTTCAAAGCGGATCTGGTCGTTGCCCTTGCCGGTGGCCCCGTGGCAGATGTACTCCGCGCCTTCGGCCACGGCGATCTCCACCAAGCGCTTGGCGATCAGCGGCCGGGCAATGGAGGTGCCGAGCAGGTAGAGGCTCTCGTAAAGGGCATTGGCCTGGAACATGGGGAAGATGAAGTCCTTCGCGAACTCCTCGGTGAGGTCATCGATGTAGGACTTGGTCGCCCCAGTGGCGTAGGCCTTCTCGTGGAGGCCGTCAAGCTCCTCTTCCTGGCCCAGATCGGCGCAGAAGGTGATGACTTCCGCGTCGTACTGCTCCCGCAGCCAGGTCAGAATGACGGAGGTGTCGAGTCCCCCGGAATAGGCGAGCACGATTTTCATTGGAGTATCTCCTTATCGATCAATGGGATGGTTCGGATTGGGTTGGCAGCTTGCTACCATAGCCGTCGCCCGTGGGCGTGCCAGTATGGACGGTCATGGACCGTGTAGGCTAGACGCCGGAGCGGATTTCCAGGATGTCACCGTCTTGGACGATGTAGTCCTTGCCGTTCAGGCGGTAGGCATTGACTTCCCGGGCGGCCCTCTCGTCGCCAGCGGCGATCAAGGCGTCGTAGGTAATGGTCTCGGCGCGAATGAACCCTCGCTCCAGATCCGAGTGAATGCGTCCGGCCGCCTCGGGGGCGGTGGCCCCGATGGCCACCGGCCAAGCGCGGACCTCATCCGGCCCAACCGTGAAAAAGCTCATCAGCCCCAGGCAGTTGTAGGCGGCGCGGGACAGTCGGTGGGAGGCGGGCTCGGTCAGCCCTAGGTCCTCCATGAAGGCCTCGCGCTCCTCGTCGTCGAGTGCGGTCAGTTCTTGCTCGATGGCCCCGGAGAGGAAGACAACCGTGGCCCCCTGGCCCTCGAACTTCGCCGTTGCTTCGGCCAATTCCCCGGCGGCCTCGCTCAGGTCCTCTTCCACGTTGAAGACGATGATCGAGGGCTTGAGGGTGAGGAACTGGAGGCTGCCGATCAGCTTCATGTCCTCTTCGCTGAACTCCAGATTGCGCAGCGGTTCCTCCTGCTCCAACTGGTCGCGGCAGCGTTCGATCAACGCCTGCTCCCGCTTGCGCATCGCCATCTCGCTGGCCTTGACACTCTTGTCCTTGGCCATGCGTTTGAGGCGTTTCTCCACCAGATCCAAGTCGGCCAGCAGAAACTCCATCTCGATCGTTTCCAGATCCCGCAGCGGATCGACCGTGCCCTCGATGTGAAACACCGAGTCCGACTCGAACCCACGCACGACCATGACCAAGGCATCGGTGCGCCGGATCGGCTCCAGCCAGTCTGCCGAACGGGCGGAGTTGGGCTGGATGTCGGGTGGCATGGCCACTTCGAACTCCGCGTACTTCGTCTTCTTCGGGTTGTACATCCCCGTCAGCGTGTCGATCCGGGGATCGCGCACATCGGCGGTGCCATAGCGGATATTGTCCTTCGAGGGCGCCTTCTCCGCCACCATCCCCGTGAGGAGTTCGAAGACCGTCTTCTTGCCTGCTTGCGGCAGGCCGACAATGCCCAGATTCATAGGAGATTCCTCGCTGTCGCGATGCGTTGTGTTGTAGCACAGTAATCTAGTGGTGCAGAGCCCACCCCACAACGCGCGACGGACGGCACGGTGGAGCACAGCGCTCGCGTAGGGCGATGCGATGCATTACCGACCCGCCGGTGAGATGCGTTGGGCACCCCTACGGGCCGGTCGCGACCGGCCCCTACGGGGACTCCCCCATTCCTCGGTCGGGGGCGATCTGGCCTGGCCGCTCAGCGCGTCGTGGGCACCGCCGACCCACACCGCCGACCTGCCTGTGAGACCACGAACACGACGATGACGACTAGAAAGGCCACGCTCAGGACCGTGCGAATAAGGGCGATTGACACATATGCGTTCACTGCTTCGAATGTGCGGAACCTACGCACCAAGAGCAAGGAAGTAACCCAAGCGGACATCCTCACAGCAAGGAAGCCCACGATGCAGGCGACCCTTCGTGTGCGGGTTGCGGTGAGCGCCGTCAGTCTGGAGACTATGCCCTGTGGGAGTCCACGGCTGTAGCAGGCCCACGCGCACCAGACGAGCGCTGACAGCGAACATAGTCCTGCGGCAACGCCCGCAATCCTGAATGCCACCCCGTGACGCACGCCCAGGAGTAGCGTCATGCCCGCTGCCAACGCTCCCAAGGCATTCAGAAGTGAGCGGACGGAGAGCCAGCAGACGACCCCTGCGGCCATCCAGTAGATACGGTGTCCCCATAGCTGTCCCGGATCGGCCTTCGCGTACTCGCCGCAGACTTCATCAGGAGGGCCGAGACGTGACACACTCACGCTGAATGCCTCCTGCTCAGAGAGACCGCTTCTCTCCAGGGCAGCTACTTCCTCCCGCAGATGAGACTCCAACTCCTGCACATCCTCCGCCGAGCACTCCTCGTGCTGGCTGAAGGCGGATCTCCAACAGCGGATCGAGTCATTCAGGTCAAACATGGTGCTTGCTCCCAGAGCTTGCTGAGGACCCGATGCGCTACCAACCACTGCCGTTGGTGTTCCCGCAACACGGTGCGCCCAGGCTTCTCTATCCAATAGTATCTTCGCTTCTTGCCCGTTTCTGCGGGTCTCCATTCGGACCTGACGAGTCCTTGTTTCTCAAGACGACGCAGAACCGGGTACAGCATGCCATCCGTCCACTCGATCTCGGAGTCGGACAGTCGACGGACTTCCTGGATGATCGCATAGCCGTAGCTTTCGCCACGGTTCAGAATGGACAAGACCATCGGTGTTGCCGACGCGGCGACTAGTTCTCTTGACTGAGGCATCAGCCCGCCTTCTTTCGCTGTCATACATAGATCATCAATGCATAAAGATACATTGATCATCAATGTATGGCAAGGCATGCCAGGAAATTCTTCTGGAGAACTCGGGGGAGGCAGAGGGCATTCGCAACGTGATGTGGCAGATCAGGACGAGGAGGTGGTGGTCGGCCCCTACATCTCCAATCTCCGTACCCCATGCTCTCTTCCCCTCTTCCACGTACTACTGTCAGCCAGTTCCTCCCTCTGCGCAAGATCCTGGCTCACGACCGGTGCACAATCGAGAACACGCTGCGGCAGTCTGCCGCTCCTCCGGAGCTCGATGTAGGGTCCATGCGCCTACCCCCGGTTTGCACCGGGGGCTGTATTCCTTACCTCCTCCGGAGGCCAGAACGCGGCAGGTTCAGATGCTCGTTGGACCGACACCTTCCCCTCCATTGGGGAGTTCTTGCCGGCCCTTGCTCAGCCTTTGGGAGAGGCCTGTGTTCCTCCCGCCTCCTTCGGATAGCCATGCTCAGCCCAAAGCTCCGAACGGTGTTCCCACGGTAAGCGGCTCCCCCGGCGCCGGGCCGCGGCATGTACCAGGTGAGCCGCTTACCCACAGAGTACTGCCAGCAGGGCGAGGTAAAAGACCGTGCCTTTGTTCATCACTTCTCCTTTGTGCATTCCCTGTTCCAGTTATGCGCCGCAATGAGCAGTCCGTGTTTCCGGGTGGTACCTGACTGCCAGATCCGACCCCGCGTCAATCTGGTCTTGTAGGACACGGATCGCCTGGCCTGGAGAGTCGCACTCGGTGGGAACTGGCAGGGATGGCCCGTCGGCAGCCCACCAGATGCGGAAAGCACATCCCGAGGCGACGGCTTGTTCGATCAGTTTGAACAGGAGCGTTCCCTGTAGTGTCCCTTGCTTCTGAGCATGGTCTTCGGCTTGCGCAATGAGGTCGTGGCTGGTTCCGCTGGTACCGTCGTGGACGAGGTGCACTGGTGCGCCATCGATTGCCGTGAGCTCGCTTTCACGTTCCTGGATGTATTGCTGTGCCTCATGGGCAGGGATCAGCTCGATTGGGGCCATGGACCGTGGCAGGTCGAACAATCCCGATATGGTCATGAAGTAGCTCATTGGGTTCTGTTGCTGGTTTGCGTTCCCGTTTCTTCGTCCTGCGGCTTCGAGAGGAGAACCCACAGGTAGAATACGGCAATGCCCGTGAGGCGACAGGTCAGCCCGAAGACTGCCCATCCCACTTCGAGTGGCCCCGTGATCCGGCCTCCTCTCGGCGTGACACACTCACATCACCAGTATCCTAGTTCTGTATCCTGTCCAGGGCAACCCAACGGGGGAGGCGACTGGCACTGGGCGGGGACGGACCGGTTGCGACCAGCTCCTACATCTCCAATCTCCGCCCCCATATTCTCCTTCCCTCTTCCTCGTGTCCCTCGCGTCTTCGTGGCGAATCCCTCCCCGCTAGCTGCTTGCCTGGGGCCGGGCGTGCCTGTAGGTTTGGCGCGATGCTGGATACCTGTTGCTGACTCATCTTTCGTACCCCTTCACCCGGTAGAGACGAACATGAGTCAGCAA
>Ga0307987_1001719_pt1 | contig 11891 bp, 8 predicted proteins | sample EllFjometagen181_FD_203157 | JGI IMG/M metagenome (GOLD analysis project Ga0307987, IMG submission 203157) | Marine microbial communities from Ellis Fjord, Antarctic Ocean - #181 | ecosystem: Environmental > Aquatic > Marine > Unclassified | place: Southern Ocean | collected 2014-10-08 | reverse complement strand
AGGAGGCTGAATTGCGTCAATTTGGAGAGCACGAACAGTGCAGCATCCTCCAAAATCAACTTTTTTCATTGTTCGACTACCAGTTTCCCTCTTTTCTGAGAAGTGATCTCTAAATTTAGTAAATATTGATTCACAAAAATCTTTATCTCCAAAGACAAGTCCATCAGTCATATAACGTACTCTACAATGCATTGAATCAGAAAGACTTAATCTACCTCTCTTTTCAAGAACTTCTTCAATATGGTTTTTGCTAAAACCAAGTTTAACCACGTTGCCATCGTAATCAGTAACTTCTTGCCCTCTTTCAAATATATGCATTCTATACCAGGCTGAGTATTTGCTCCAAGCCTTATATAATTGAGCTTTCTTAAGTGTAAGAGGATCTACATAAAGTTCTTTATCTGTATATAAAGATACAGTACGAATAACATTTGCCATAGCAACTTCATTTCCTCTGTATGCTTCTCCGTAATTACTGAATTGATAATCCTTTACATCTTTAACATAGCCAGCTCTAACTGGGTTTAATTCAATATAGGTAGCCATCATAAATAGAGCATCTGGCTTATCCTGAACAATAACACTCTTGAATCTAACTCCCCAGTAAGAATTAGATCTTTGATATTTTGCGTTATACCACTGTGCATACTTCTGTTTTAAAGTTTTCTGAAACTCAGATACATTATACATACGTTTTAGGTGTTTTAACTTTAGCTGTTTTAGTATATTATCAGCATATTCAACACCACATAGCTTTTTATTCTCTTCATATGTCTTCTGAAGTTCGTAGACATAGTCGGCACCGTACAGACACTCCAAACGACGCATAAACTCCTGATTATCAATGTATTCGCAATCAGTCTGCTCAAACAGAATATGATAATGGTTATGCATAATTGCATAAGTTAATACCCTGCAACCACTATACTGTTCTACATCTCGCATGATTTGACGGAACTTCTCCTTTTTGTAGTCGGAGTCCATCCAGGCACTCTTATCAACACATCTCTGAAACGTGTGATAGATGCTTCTTCCTTCAACTTTTACTCTGGGCATTGCCATAATTGCCTCCATAGTTTAATATAAATTTATGTTATAAGTCATATTTAACAAAAAAATCATTAATTTTGCAAGTTTTATATTTTTTGGTGTGTCCTTAATAATATTATATTGTAGTTTCACTATAATTTATGGCTAAATTTAAGGAATTTAAAAGCCACACACACACAGAAACCGTGGCAGAACCTAAAATTATAATAAGATTTTTTTCTAGACATTGTAGTTAGGTATAAGTTAGTATTAGTCTAAACACATTTATGGAGGTTTATATATGAACAAGAAGATACAGATTATACCTATTTTATTTGCATGCATAATTATATCATGCAGTTGCTTGGCAGATATCGCACTATACTCGATTCACCCAAATTGCATAGACTATCTTTTTAAGGGCAAAACATCATCGAATAATGGAGTCCCAATTCTAAGTTTTAATACTTTAGATGATGTAACAATATTTAAAAGCATAGGTGACAAACTTGGCGACTATACAATCATTTCCTACTCCCAACATTTTGACAAAGTATTTGTTAAAACAACATCCTCATACAGAGACAAGGATACCTCAACAGTTGTTTTACTATCTCCAGACGGCGAGAAAACAGAACTAAAGGTTGACCAACCGAAGGAGACTCCAGGTCTACTTGCTGCATTCATCAACACAAAAAATGGGTATGTGTTATATGCTAAAGAGAATGATAACGTTGACTTTAACAACCAAACATACACAATCGATCATATAACAACAAATAGCGTATTGGTCTCTTGTAATGGTAAAGAAAAAACTTATATACAAATGGGCGATGATGCAAAGAATGAGATGTTTGCAGCTCTTCAAAGGAAAAGAGACGAACAAGAGCAGTTGGCATTACAAAAACAACAAGAAGCAAAAGAGAGAGCAATTCAAGAAGGACGAATCAAAACAACAACTGCAGTTGTACAAGCCAATAATTCCCCCAAATATTATACTCCTCGAAAAACAACAACAAAATTTGTTATGGGAACAGAATATGCTTATCCCATTAAGTACGCAGTTTTTCCTGTCACCAAACGCAATGCAAAAGGTCATCTATATTTCACTCCTGTGGCTGTTCCAACAGAATTCTGTAGAGGCTATAGTGGTTTTCAAACCATAAACAGCAAAAATGGTCGAAGACAGATGAATGTAATTAGAAGATAGAAAAACGGTTGAGGAACAATGGCGGAATGGTAGTTGAACGATGGCGGAACAATTGTGAACAGTAATGAACGTACAACATCGAATGTGGATGGAAGATAAAAAATGAATATCCAATATCGAACAGCCGTAGCGAAGCGAAGACAGGCTTTAGGTTGCCTAAAGCAATGACCTAGGTCATGTCAACGAATATCCAAGGTAGAACGAAAGACACGGCCGTGGGCAGGAAAAACTTTGTTTTTGTTATTATCCTAGGGCTTCACCCTAGGCTATATTATTTCGGGCTATCAGCCCTCTCCGGCGACAATGACTTGCTGTCACGCAGGTGACTTGCCGCTACAACTCAGTGTTCATATTTCTCATAGTGTACTGTAGCGTCGACCGTTGGTCTTCGAATCAAATAAATACCAGCGGAGCTTTTCCTCCATTCTTAATCTTTAATTGATTCCCGTTTGACAAGCTTTTTCATGACAGCATATACAATTATGGCACCAATAGCTGTTCCAACGGTATTAGCAGCAATATCTCCCAAGGAACCAGTACGCCCAGCACCTTTTATCATTAACTGACAAAATTCCATTAGTACACCAATAAAAATTGTATATAAGACTCCGTATGATATAACTTTTTTCTTATTAACATTATAATACAACATCGAACATGAAACGAGAATATAGACCAAGTAAATCAGCACATGTGCAATCTTGTCCGAAAACGAGAATGTTCCCATATATGGCACTTTTCGAAATATATACGAAGGCAAAATTGATAGCAACAAAACAATAATATTATATAAAACAAATATTATTAAGAATATTCTTTTTCTAGTCTTCATAAATTTCTAACTTTCCTTTCACACCAGACAAACAAAACTCTAGCGTTCCCTTATATGGTTCATTGTATTCTAATTGTTGACCATTAAACTTGACAATATACCGTTTATTCTCATCCATTACTGCAATGCAGGATTTAGATTTTCTGTCATCATAAAATTTGACATCTGCTTCAAGGCTATCGTTGGTTAGAGACCACTTCTGTGTATTAATTATTGCATCAAACCCTAGAGTTAGTGAACCTTTTACAAAGTATGATTTAAACCATGCAAGCACAGGTGTTGACAAACCACCAAAATGATGCCAACCAGCTCCCCTACCTGTTTTTACTGTAAAATGTTCAAAACAGTTATATGAAGCATCCACCTCTTTTTTCCAAAGTTCTAAAGCTGTAATAGCCAATTTTCTAGCTTTTTCTGTATGTCCATAATCAAGAAGTGCCTTCCAGACAAACCACTGATGAGGCATCCAGATTGCACCATTCCAGTATCCTGATTCACTATACCAAGGCGCACTTTTATCCACAGTTGAAAGTCCATAAGGTGTCCACATGTGATTTTCAGAAAATAGTTTTTCTACAAGAATTTGTTCTTGTTCTTTAGTACATATTCCGGAAACAAGCGGATATACACCACCAAGTCCCATATTATAATTGAACCCTGATTCATGCCTTAGAATTTCTACAGGATTTCCACCTTTATCATGCATTACATAACCAAAATATCCATCTTTAGAATCCCATGAATTCTCTTGTAATGATTCAGAAAGAATTCTCACATCTTCCTTGAGAGCAGAAACATCTTTGGCTAATTTCTGCCCAGTTAGAATTAAAATCTTAGCTGTCCTTATAGCATGTGCAGAATTTACAACCGTTGCAGAAGCAGCTTCCTGTTTGGTTTTATGAATATGCATCTGAGGTGGATAATCATCCCATCCACCAGAGTTATAGAAATAATCCCATGTCTGTAAAAGGTTAGATTTCAATTTGTTTGTTGAAGAAGTTTCCTCCTTACCCATAAGAAAATTGTGATATCTTAAAAGCTTGTCATAAAAGAATTCAAGTTCTTTATCTGTATCAGAACTATTAATAATTTCCTGAAAAAGATAGTGTTGTACAGGAACAGGAGAACCATGATGGATGAAAGCTGAGTTTTCACTATCACTTGTCACGTATGCATTCAAATTCTCAATTGCACGCTTAGAATCAATTTGCTGCATTCCTATTCCAATGAAACCTGAATCCCAAGTATATAAACTATCCCAATTACGACCAGGGGTATGATGTTTAATAAATCCGCCACATGTGCGAACAGGAAAAACAATATTACACATCAGAGTTGCAATCATGCAGTTTTGACTAAACTCATATTTTCTGCCAGCATCATTAAAATCAAACTTTTTTGTTCGCCCCCTAAAACCTTCTAATGTTTTGTTTAGCCATTGGTTATCAACTATAAGATCATTATTAAATAGGCCAATGGACTTTTCAACATCACTTTGTTCCCCCTGCACAATTAAGCTATATATGGTTGTCGTTGACTTTTCTTCAAGAAAGATTGGTCTGACAAATATATTTGAGCTATGCCCCTCGCCATCTCCATATAAAACAGTATTAACGTGGTTATGAACTTTTTTTTCTAAGAGATCTTTTGGATTATTAGTTATTAACTCCCTAACAACAGATTCATATTCAGGACTCCATGCAATTCCATATGATTTGTCAACTGAATCATATTTCAAAACAACCGAATTATCTCTAATACTATACTTAGGAATCACATTCATTGGTTTTGGAGATTGAATATTAAGTAAATTGTTTTTATTTGAAAGCCTAAAACCATCAAGAACGAATGTTTCACAAGGTGTTTTTGCAATAATTTTCATTTCATCTACAGAACCATCTATATCAATAGGAACAATAACTTCAACAAACTTCTTTTTACTAGCCTTGAACATAAAAGATTGTTTATATCCATTAGAAAGTTTTATTTCACACTCAAAGTTATTTGATGCAAGATACCTTACAGTCAGATATTTATAATCTTTTGAATTCTCATTGATTTTGTAGGTTATAGAATCATTAACATGTCTGGCAAACCCAGACTGCAAACCTTTTCCGTTTATGAAATAGTTACCTACTATCTCACCATACAATCTACCATCTGGCTGAAGTTTATCTTTGCATGTTTTAGTAGCAATTAAATAATCTAATAAATCAGTTCCATCCAACCACTCATCATCAGTATCAACATTTAATGTAATTGGGTTATAATAGATATCCCTAGCAACATCAATTGGATGATACTCTAAACCTGCAAGAAAGTTTAATGCTAAATTTTGAGGAAGATCTGTATTATTAACCAATGTCATACAGGATAGCACCTCTTGATCATTTAAAACACAGAATTCGATATCAGCATAAACATCATTTTTATTAACTAAAGAGTGACGATGTTTGTAATATGTCAAGTCAGCTGACGCCGCCAGAGGATAGTAATCAGAAAAGATTCTTGAATCTGGTATAGCAACCTTATATCTATACATTGCTGGAGATATTGAAACATCAAACCTGATTCCTCTAGATTGATCGGTGACATGAGATATCCCCATATACTTTTTTGTATATGGTCCCCAATCTGATAAAGTTAAATCATGCGTGTTTTCCAAATAATCATATTTCTTCATTTTAAAATTCCATTTCTATTCCAAACATTATTGAGGTTCCAGGCATTTCATATCCAGGATAATACTCATAATCAACGTCAAATATATTGTCTAAAGATAAACTAAAAACAAGATCTTTGTCACGCTGCATTGGTTTTGTATAATACAACTTACAACTGTTTACAAAGAATGAGTCAACCTTCTCAGGCGTAGCATTAGGTTCATTTCTTTTTCTAATCACTGCATAATATGAATCCATATATGTGCCATCAACTACAAACTTCCACTGCTCTGCAAAATTCCATGTTATACCAAAATTAAAGCTGAGCTCCGGAACATATGGCAAATCATATGGTTCAGTTTCATAAATCCATGTTGCACCAGTGAAGAAAGAAGCTTTTTTCATAATATTCCAAGAAGCTGATGCTTCAAAGCCTTTTGTATGATACTTCTGAATATTTTGCCATGATGGCGGAAAAGGTGGTGCAACAACTATGATTCTATCTTTTCCATAATCAAAGAAACTTGAAAAAGTCAATATAAGGGAATCAAATACTCTTTGCTGCACAGATGCTTCAAAGTGGTCAACAGTCTCTGCATCCAAATCTTCCCACTTATTCGCCCCAGGCATAAAGATTTCACTGTTGATTTCAACAAACAGTCCTGGATAATTTACACCACGTGCATAGTTAAATGATAATTTTGTATCGTTATATTCAAAGACCATACCCGCTTCCGGTGCAAACTCGCTTTCAAATTCATTATGAAAAAAGTACCTTGCTCCAACAGAAAAGGTTGATTCAATCAAACCATCAAATCTTTTTGATGCAGAAGCATAAGGTGAAGAAACAATAAAAGTTGCATAATCAGATTGCTTATCAGCAGCCACAGGATTTTTTGCAGTCACTCTGCCTGTTGATATATCACAATCAAAGCCCCCCATTATATTTAGCGAATCATCCACATGCAATCTTTCCCGCAGATGTGTGCCATACTGACTATATTTTGTTATAGTATCAAGACCTGAAGTTTCATTCTGATCCTGCCAATCAAGTTTGCCATACTGATAATATGCTTTTATGTAGCCATCAAACTGATCATACCTATTTTCTAATGAAGCAACCATCATAAAATCATCGGTATAATACTTACCTTTGGACAATACCTCTGTATCAGAAGAACCAGGGTCATTTGCATAATTATCAGATACATTCAAAAATAGAATCGCATCCCAGTTCTCATTCAGTTCATATCCAAGTTTTGTTGTTACATTAAAAATGTACCCATCTGAGTCTTTTCTGTGTCCGTCAGAACGTGCATATGTGTTGGCAAAAAGATAATCAATCTTATCATCTTTTCCTATAAACATACAAGATTCCTTTAAGGTATTAAAAGAACCATACTGCAAAGATAATTTTCCATCATTACCATCTTCAAATGCTCGCCTGGTTATCAAATTGACAGCAGCAAAAGCTGTGTCACCAAATTTCACAGGTTGGGCGCCTTTGAATATCTCAATACATTTAACAGCATTAATGTTAAGAAAGTCCATCATTGGGTGACTCCACACTGACACCATCTTTGGTATGTCATCAACCAGAGTAAGAACTTCTCCCCCGGGTCGAGAAGATCCAAGTCCACGAATAAAAACACCGCCTCCTTCCGCCCCGCCAAAATTTCCCACAACATTAAATTTAGAAACAGTCACTCCAGGAATATTTTTTAATGCACCTTGAAGATCAAAGGCATTTAAGTCATCAATTTGTTGTTTGAAAACTGTAGATTGCAATGCACCAAAACTACTTATACCAACAGTTTCAATTGCAGGATAAACAACTAACTCTTTTAACTCAATAGTTTCATCAGCCCACAAAAACATTGTAAAAGGAAAAACGACACATAAAACTAATATTTTTCTTACTATCATCTATTATTTTTCTTTTAAAATTCACATAATTGTATTATATTACATTATTCAAAGCATTTTGCTTTAAAAGTTTGGGTAATTTAAGGTAATAATAACACAAAGTCAATAACTAAGGAATTGAATGTACGAATTATCTGGAAAAAGAATTTTAGTAACCGGCTCTACTAGAGGCATTGGCAAAGGTATAGCCAAAAAACTTATTGAATGCGGTGCAATTGTGGGCATTAACGGTCGTGACGTTGAGCAGACAAAAACGATTGCTGAAGAACTACAAACAAAAGTCTCACAGGTAATCCCTCTTGCATACGACCTCTCCATCCCTGATAATGCAACAAAGATTGTTAAAGAATTTATTGAAATAACCGGCGGAATTGATGGACTTGTGAATAATGCTGGATATGGAAAACCAATGGCATTCAGAGGTGTAACATTAGAAAAATGGAAAAACACCTTTGCTCTCAATGTTGAATCTGCATTAATGACATGCCAAGCAGCGTACAATCAAATGAGAAGGCAAAGAGATGGCATAATTATCAATATGGCATCAATTTCAGCACATGGTCCAGGCAAATGGATGAGTGCTGACTATGCAGCATCAAAGGCTGCACTTGTAAGCTTAACAAAAAGTCTTGCATTTGAAGCTGCACGATTAGGTATAAGAGTAAATGCAATTTCTCCTGGTATGGTTGACACAGATATGACCAAAATTATTCCACAAGCTAACAGAGATAATATGAATATTCCTTTAAAAAGATTTGCGCAACCCGAGGATATTGCAAATGTTGTTGCATTTCTGCTTTCAGAAGATTCTCAATATATGACAGGTCAGGTACTTAACGTCGATGGTGGACTACATTTAAAAGATTAACCGAAAGGGTACTATCAAAAAAAAAATATATATAAACAAAAAACGCTTATTAACTTAGAGTTAGTTAGCTAGATTGTATGTACTATACACTATGAATATACACTTTTTCATAGCAAACAAAATAAGACGGAGGAATACACATGACAAATGGAGTAGAAACAGCAGAAGTTGCTACAATTGGTAACATGATAACAAACTTTAGCCCTGAGACATTAATGGATCAAATTAAAGAGTTAGTAGTTATGTACGGCATAGATATACTAATTGCAATTATCATATTGATTGTTGGTAAGTTTATAGTTAAAGCAATATGCAAGTTTGTAAAAAAATCAATGAAAAAAGCAGACAAACTTGATGATATGCTCATAAGTTTTTTGACAAACATTCTCAATGCTTTACTTATGGCCTTTGTCTTTATTTCAGCACTGAGCCAACTTGGTATTAGGACAACTTCACTTGTTGCAGTTCTTGGTGCAGGTGTATTAGCAATAGGCTTAGCTCTTCAGGGTTCGTTGTCTAACTTTGCTTCAGGTGTGCTTATCATAATTCTAAAACCATTTAAGGTTGGAGATTTTATTGAAGCAGGTGGCGTAAGTGGAATAGTAGAGGACGTAAATATTTTCACTACAGAGCTAAAAACACCAGACAACAAAAAAATTATAATTCCAAACACACCTATAATGTCAGGTAGCATAACAAATTTCTCTCATCACCCAACTAGACGTGTTGAAGTTATTGCATCTGTATCATATGATGATGATATAGACAAAGTAAAAGGGTTGTTAAACGGCATAATCAAAGAGACAAAGCTTGTTCTTGCTGATCCCGAGCCAGCAGTTATACTTAAAACACTTAATGATAGTAGCGTTGATTTTGGTGTAAGAGTTTGGGTAAATACCGCAGACTACTGGACTGTTCTATTTGATATGCAGGAACAAATCAAAAAGACATTTGATGCCAATGATGTATCAATTCCGTTCCCGCAAACAGATGTACACCTTTACAAAAGCGAATAAATAATAGATAATCATTTCCATGCCCACGGGACACGGCTACAGTAGGTATTTTTCCGTAAAACGTTAGTTTCACGGCATAATTGCTGTAGCCGAGTCGCGACCGCTCGGAGAAAGTAATGCGACGATCTTCGTTGCAAGTGATTGCTTAGGGCTGACAGCCCCAAATAATATAGCCTAGGGTGAAGCCCTAGAAAAACACAACAAAAACAAAAATTTTACCTGCCCACGAACGTGTCTTAACTAAAAACGAACAACGAATAACCATTGGATGTTGACAATTAAATATTGAAAAAAATACTGTGTACTGTACACTATGTACTATACACTTTCTAGTAAAAAATAAAACAGGAGAAATAAAATGAGTGTTACAGATGAAATAGCTAAGTTAAACGAGCTAAAAGAAAGTGGAGCAATTACAGAAGAAGAGTTTGATACAGCAAAGGCTGAACTACTTCAAAAAATGTCAGTAGAATCACAACAACCAGAAAAAAAGGATTTTTTGGAAGACGAAAACACATGGGGAATGTTTATTCACCTATCACAACTCACAGCATTTGTGTCAGCAGGTTTGGGTTACATACTTCCTGTGGTCTTATGGCAAATAAAGAAGGAGAAATCCGCGGTAATAGATGCACATGGCAAAAATGCAACAAACTGGATTATTTCTGCATTTATATATGGTGCTATTTCTGGCATACTATGTTTTGTTATTATTGGTTTTCTAATGGCTGCAGTACTCGGAGTTTTATGTATTGTATTCCCAATCATTGCTGGTATTAAAGCCAACAACGGAATTGTCTGGGCATATCCAATGGCAATAAAATTCTTCAAATAGGATTAATAGATTAAATTTGTTATGCCCGAGGAAACCAAGGAACAAAATTATTGGTTTTCCGGGCATATTCAATAAAATCAGGATTATCTTTATATTTTGATTCCAACAGTGGCACCCCAGAAACCTTGAGCAACAAAAAAGTTATAGTTACGGGACTTATAAGACTTATCAAACTATAAGAACTAGAAAATGCAATTAAGAAGATCCCCCACCACATTGTAGCTTCTCCAAAATAATTTGGGTGACGTGTATATTTCCACAAGCCAGAGGTCATAATCTTACCTTTATTGGAAGCATCCTTTTTAAACTTCAGAAGTTGATAATCCCCCAATGCTTCAAACAGAAAACCAATACCCCAAACAACAATTCCTATATAGTTTATAATATTAATATTTGCTACAGGCTTGTAGTTCACAACAATAATTGGTATTGCAATTATCAACATAAAAAGACCTTGAAGCAAAACAACATTAGTAAATGTTTTCAACACTGCTTTTTTGCCCCACTGTTCTCGCCAAGCCGCATAGCGAAAATCCTCTTTCTGTCCTCTCTTTCGATAAGTAATATGTAAAGCAAGTCTTACAGCCCAAATAGATATTAAAATAGTAATTAATAATTGAGCAGAATAGATATTTTTAGCTATAGACAAATTTAAGCAAGCTAACACCACAAATCCCAACCCCCAGGCCACGTCAAAAATTCCATTATCTTTTTTTATAATTGCAATACCAAACCACAAAAGCATATATACAAAAACTACTATAGATGAATATATTAAAAGAAACAACATACTTCCCCCTTTATTATTAGTGAGTTCTGTCAAAAGTTTGCAGGCTGAGCCTGCACTCAATTCTTTATAAATCAATTAGCAACAAGTGAATCTCGTAGAGATGATATCTCTGTAGCCTCGGGTTTTAACCCGAGGTTATAATGTATAGCAAATATGCTGAACCCTGTAAGGGTGACATAAATTTATGCAGATGTCATCCCTATGGGATTCATTTGTTTATTATATTGTCCTAGGGTTAAAACCCTAGGCTACAGAGATGTCGCCCCACTGGGGGCTAGTATTACCCAGTTTTGATTACATTCTTTGTGCTCTTGGCGCCTCTGTGCGAGAAACTCTTTCTTTAAACCCTTTGTGTCCTTTGTGCCTTTTTGTGGCTAAATCTCTTTTCTTTTCTTAATCCTTTTAATCTGCGTCATCTGTGGACAAAAGTTCTTTTTCATGTTTTTGATACAATCCTTGCCTGTACCTATTCGTGCATTATAGATATACCAACTGCTCCAATACCATTATGAACCCCTACAACAGGAGATATATCCATAATATATGCAGGAGGTTTATCGAGCATATTGGTCAGTTTTAAAGAATACTCATTAGCACGATTTTCAGCCAATGCATGAACTATTGAATACTTCCAGATTTTACCTTCATCTCTAAAATCATTGATGATGCGAATAATTTTTGTCATATTATGAGTTCTATTAAAAGATTTATCAAAAACAATT
>Ga0307987_1001718_pt1 | contig 11898 bp, 9 predicted proteins | sample EllFjometagen181_FD_203157 | JGI IMG/M metagenome (GOLD analysis project Ga0307987, IMG submission 203157) | Marine microbial communities from Ellis Fjord, Antarctic Ocean - #181 | ecosystem: Environmental > Aquatic > Marine > Unclassified | place: Southern Ocean | collected 2014-10-08 | reverse complement strand
AAAACACAGTTTATACCTTTTTAAGCAGACAGCATAATTATCCGGCAGTAATTATTAAAAGTGAGCCGCCTTCCAGAGATGCTATAAAGCTTTTGACATATGCGCAGGCTAAGGAATACATGGTATTTCCTCTGCGCATGGCTGGTAACACCCTGCAGGTGACAATGGCTGAGCCCTCAGATGTAACAGCTGTGGAGGAGCTGCAGAATCTTCTCAATAAAGAACTTTCCGTTTGTGTATCCACCGAGAAGGACATAATTGAGGCATACCAGAAATATTACGGAATTGATGAAGCTGAGGTCAGCTCATTTTTGGGAAAGCAGGAGGAAACCGAAGAGGAAATGAGTATGACCCAGGTCGATGACTTTGGGTCAATAGTTGCTGAAGCTGCCGATGATTTTGAGATAGCCGGCGATGAAGATGATGATGTAGGGGATCAGTTTGCTGCTTCTGATGCACCAATTATCAAGCTCGTCAACGGTATTTTGATTAAGGCTGTTCAGGAAGGTGTCTCTGATATTAACGTTGAACCGTATGAAAAGAACATGCAGGTTAGATATCGTAAAGACGGTTCTCTGTTCAAATCAATGAACCTCCCACTGACTATTAAGAACGCATTAGTTGCCAGGATGAAAATTCTGGCCGGTCTTGATATTACAGAAAGGCGGGTGCCCCAGGATGGAAGAATAAAAATGAGGATGGGGCGAAATAGATCAGTTGATTTTCGAGTCTCCTCGCTTCCCACTCTTTTTGGTGAGTCGGTTGTACTTCGTATCCTCGATAAAAACTCACTAAACGTTGACCTGACTAAACTGGGTTTTGAGCTTAAAACTTTTGAGATGCTGAAGCGCTGCCTGACAAGACCCCAGGGATTGTTGCTGGTAACAGGCCCTACCGGTTCAGGTAAAACTGTTACCTTGTATTCTGCTCTGAATTCAATGAACAGTGAGGATATTAAAATTCTCACTGCAGAAGACCCTGTGGAATTTAATTTTAAAGGTATAAATCAGGTCAATGTCAATACTGAAGTCGGGATGACATTTGCTGCAGCTTTGAAGGCTTTTCTGCGTCAGGATCCGGATATCATAATGGTAGGTGAGATCAGAGATATGGACACTGCAGAAATCGCTATCAAAGCTGCAATGACCGGTCACCTTGTCTTTTCAACGCTTCACACCAACGATAGTGCCGCGACAATTGGACGACTTGTTGATATTGGTATCCCGGCTTATATGCTTGCCTCTTCCGTTACCATGGTTTTGTCCCAGCGACTTGGCCGCAGGTTATGTCAAAGCTGCAAAAAGGTGGCCAAGTATGATCCTCAGGAACTTCTTTCAATGGGGTTCAGGGAGGATGAGGTTGATACGGTTGTTACCTACGATCCTGGAGGATGCCAAAAATGTAATGGTTTGGGATATAAGGGAAGGGTTGGTTTCTTTGAGCTGATGGAAGTTACAGATGAGGTGTCCAAAGCGATCAGTGCAGAGGTGCCGGAAGACCAGCTGAGAAAAATTGCCGTGCAGGAAGGTATGACACCGTTACGGGACGCTGCCTTACAGAAGGTGAGGGAAGGAGTCACAAGTGTTGAAGAGGCGCTGAGGCGTACAGTTGCGCATAAGGAGAGTCTTCCGGCTTACCTTGTTAATCCTGATCAGGAAAAGTATGAAGACGGGGATACAATAATCCGGGAGGGAAATACAGATATAGATTTTTTCAAGCTTATCAGGGGCTCTCTTACAGTGATTAAAGGTGGAAAGAAGATTGCCGAACTAACCGAGCCAGGTGAATATTTTGGTGAGATGGCTGCAATTACCGGAGAACATCGATCTGCTTCTATCATTTCCCAGGGCAGATGCACAATAAAGAGGTTCCCCGGAGGAAAGATAGAGGAGATAATTGAAAAATATCCGGAGGTCACCAATCATCTTTTTAAAACAATGACTGTCAGGTTGCATAAATCAAATCAGATTATTGTGAAACTAGCCGGAGGTAATCGCAGGCCAACAGCTGCCACACAACCACCTCCTCAAAAGAGGTAAAGGTTCCTCTTGGTTTACGAGGTACCACTATGGAATATTTTCAACGAAACGAGCTTCATATTGTTTGTATACTTGACGGAAGACCCGGGCATGAAAAACAAACATATGGGATCGTCCGGGCCCTAAAAAAAAAAGTTCCAGTTAAGGTCACAAAAATAGAGGTTAATAAACCTTCTTTAAGAAGTTTTCTAGCAGAGTTGTCTGGGTTTTACCTGCCTTTTGGGGATATGCGGGGGCTAAAAATTGTAAATCCTGACATTATTATCTCTACGGGGAGTAGTACTCACCTTACTGCTCTGTTTTATAAAAAAAAATACAGGGTACCTGCCGTAACCTGCATGGCACCAGATCGGCTGTACAGGTCTCGATTTGACCTCTGCTTTGTACCGGTCCATGACGGTTATCAGCAGAAGGGCAATATATTAACGACTGTTGGGCCGCCGAATTGTTCCACGGATCGGGGGTTGCACGATAAGAACTGCGGACTTGTGCTGGTGGGGGGAGTTGATGAAAAAAGCCACAGGTGGGATAATGGAGATATAGCAGGTAAAATAGAAAACATTGTTGAACATTATCCGGAAATTGAATGGGTACTGGCATCCTCCCCGCGAACTCCCAATGGCATGATTTTGTTGCTTGAAAAGATGTCTAGTCTTCACTCTCGTGTTTCATTTGTCAATTATAAAGATACCAAGCCAGGATGGGTAGAAGACCAGTATGACAACTCAGCAATCGTCTGGGTCACGGCAGACTCTGTTTCGATGATGTTTGAAGCTTTAACGGCTGGCTGTAAAGTCGGGGTTATTCCTGTTCATTGGAAAAAAAAGATTAATAAATTCAAGACAAGTGTTTCATTTTTAATAGATAATGGTTTTGTCTTGCCTTATGATTGTGCGGTTTATAAGGAAGAAAAATGGACAAAGGGCGAAAATCTTAACGAAGCTCAGAAATGCGCTGATACAATACTTTCATTATGGTGGCAAAAAAACTTGTAATAGTTCAACTTCTTCCTGATCTGGACGAAGGTGGAGTTGAAGGTGAAACAGTTGATCTGGCAGTATATCTTGCCAGAGAAGGCCATAAATCAATTGTTATATCGGGGGGCGGTCGCCTGGTTCCTCTGGTAGAAGAAAGTGGTGGAAAACATATCTATTGGCCATATATAGGTGAAAAATCCTTTCGTTGTCTCCAGTACATTTTAAAGCTGAAACGTTTTCTCCTCGAAGAAAAGGTAGATATTCTTCATTTACGATCCCGCCTGCCTGCCTGGATAGGTTTTTTAGCATGGAAACTTATCCCCGCTGATAGAAGACCGAGTCTTATTTCAACATTTCATGGTTTCTACTCAGTTAACTCATATTCTTCTATTATGACTAGAGGGGAAAGAGTTGCGGCAGTTTCTGGAATAATTAAAGATCATATCCTGGAGCACTACAAGGTAGATGAAGAAAAGATCCGGCTTGTCCATGGGGGATTTGATAAAGAGGAATTTTCACCGGAGAAGATATCGGAAGATCGGGTTGCATCCCTGCTGAAAAGATGGAACCTCACCTCTAACAGCAAGCCCGTAATAATACTTCCAGGTCGGTTGACCTTGTGGAAGGGACAGGATGTATTTATTGATAGTCTTGCCCTTATTCAGGATTTAGATTTTATAGCGCTATGTATAGGAGACACGGAGGAAAACCATAATTTTACAAAACAATTAAATGATCAGATCAAGCGTAATAGACTTGAAGGAAAAGTGAAACTCGTAGGACATTGTACGGATATGCCGGCAGCTCTTAAGTTTGCTGATATTGTAGTGTCAGCGAGTTCTACCCAGCCGGAAGCGTTCGGGAAAGTTGCCATAGAGGCAATGGCCATGAAAAAACCGGTTATTGCAACTGCTCATGGCGGTAGTCTCGAGACAGTTGTAGATGGCAAAACAGGTTGGCTTGTTCCTCCCCTCGATCCTGAAAAATTGTCCGTTGCTATAAAAGAGGCTTTGTTGAACCCGGATGAAGTGAAAAGACTCGGAGAGCAGGGATTCGAATGGGTGAATGAACATTTTACAGCCCTTCGAATGTGTGAAAAAACTGTTCAACTCTATTACGAAGCATATGATAGTAAAAGGATACCGAAAAGACAGCAGCGATTGACAGTTTTACAATTGTTACCTGAATTGGAAAGTGGTGGTGTTGAACGCGGTACCCTGGAGATGGGGCGATATCTGGTTAAGAATGGTCACCGGTCAATAGTTGTGTCAGGCGGGGGTAGGCTGGTAGGTCAATTAGAAAAAGATGGCAGCATCCACATCTCAAGAAGCATCGGCTCTAAAACTCCTCTTGCTCTGCTGCATGTACTGCCGATTCGACGTCTTCTAAAAAAAGAAAAAGTTGATATTCTTCATCTGCGTTCACGAATGCCGGGTTGGGTTGGGTATATCGCCTGGAAAAGTCTTTCAAAAAAGAACCGTCCCGTACTGGTTACGACTTTTCATGGTTTCTATTCAGTGAATGAATATAGCGCTGTTATGACAAAAGGTGACGGCATTATCGCAATCTCGGAGAGCATAAAAACGCACATTTTTCAAAATTATAATAAGAAAGATAATGTAAGACTTATTTTCCGCGGAGTGGACTCCACCTATTTCAATTCAGACAATGTTGCTGTTTCCCGTCTGGAAAAACTAAAAAAATCATGGAAACTCAATACAGAGGCAAAAGTACTTATGCTCCCAGGTCGATTAACCAGATTAAAAGGTCAGCAGATTTTTTTAAAAAGTCTCCTGCAGGTCAGAAACAACAATTATATCGCAGTTCTTGTAGGGGACGTTTTAGATAATCCCGGGTACACGGCTGAACTCAATGAGTTTATAGAAAAAAATGGTTTGGCTGGAAGGGCTTCTCTGGTAGGCTACTGTGACGATATGCCGGCGGCGTTTATGCTCGCTGATATCGTTTTATCCACTTCCTCCTCAGAACCAGAAGCTTTTGGGCGAACAACAGTAGAAGCAATGGCTATGGGAAAGCCGGTAATCGCAACTGCCCATGGCGGAAGTTTAGAGACGGTCATACATGATGTCAATGGATGGCTGGTTGCACCTTCCAGTGAAAGCTATCTTGCAGGAGCCATTGAAAAAGCCCTGGCAATGAGTGATAGCGAGTTGAGTCAATTGGGTGCTAATGGCAGGGTGAGAGTAAAGAAAAAATTTACATCCCAGGCTATGTGCGAACAGACCGTTGCCTATTACGACGAATTATTGGAGGCTGATGAATCTATTCCTACAAGCAACTTGAAGTACAGTTAAAAGTTTTTTCTGGCGCAATTTCCTACAATCCCGAGTGCTGAGAGTTCATCATGTTTCTTTACTGAAATGATTATTTAGAAATTCGCACTCCTGGGGCGACAGGTCAAATTTTAGCTCAACCTCCTGCAGCAGCTGCCAGCGTGATTTTTCCGGAGAGATGAGGAGTAATTCTGAAAATTCTTCTATAGCCTTTTTTACTTTTTCACCCGGGACATGGATTTGTGACATATGACCACCTGTTTTACAGTCATTAATCTGCTATCGGTTGTAGAATTATACCAGCAAGAGGGGGTATTGATACCGTCGTATGAAAAGCTCCCTGACCGTATGGTTCCGGGCTTGGCGTATGTACCTTCATATCGTAATTATTGGTGCCGCCGAATTCTCCCATATCTGAGCTGAATATGGTTTTGTACCGGCGGTTTTGCGGTAAACCGACCTTGTAATTATTGAAGGTCTGCGGGGTGTAGTTGAATATGCATACTATATGCTCTTCCCGCTTTTGACCAAATCGTGCGTAGGAAATGATTGAATTATTCCTGTCTTCCAGGTCCAGCCACTGGAATCCATCTGCACTGAAATCTTTTTCCCATAAAGCCGGTGTTTCTGTATAGAACAAGTTTAGACGTGTGAGAAACTTCAGGAGTTGCCGGTGCAATTTATTTTCTTCCAGAAGATGCCAGTCCAGGCTTCGCTTGCAGTGCCATTCAGCAGATTGTCCAAATTCTCCACCCATAAAGAGTAATTTTTTCCCAGGGTGCATCCACAAACTAAAAAGTAATAGCCGGAGATTGGCGAATTTCTGCCAGGTATCTCCGGGCATTTTACTGAGGAGAGAATTCTTCCCGTGGACTACCTCGTCATGGGATAGGGGCAGGATAAAATTCTCAGAAAAGGCATACATTATGGAAAATGTAAGAAGGTTATGATGGTATTTTCTATGTATTGGATCCTCGGAAAAATAGTTCAGGATATCGTTCATCCAGCCCATATTCCATTTAAACCCAAAGCCAAGCCCGCCTTCACTGGCCGGTTTTGAAACACCGTAGAAACTTGTTGATTCCTCTGCGATAAGAAGAGTATTGGGGTGCTTGTCATAGACAATGGAGTTGAGGTGACGGATAAACTCGATTGCCTCAAGATTTTCTCTTCCTCCATAGCAGTTTGGCAGCCATTCGTCATCTTTTCTGGAATAGTCAAGATAGAGCATAGAGGCGACGGCATCAACCCTTAAACCGTCAATATGATACTTGTCAAGCCAGAAAAGAGCATTTGCTATCAGGTAGTTGCTGACCTCATTTCTTCCATAGTTGTAAATGAAAGTCCCCCATTCCGGGTGCGACCCCTTTCTGACATCCTCATGCTCATACAGGGATGTACCATCAAAGTTTCCCAGGCTATGCTGATCTTTGGGGAAATGGGCGGGAACCCAATCAAGTATGACACCTAGATTGTTCTGGTGACAGCAATCTACGAAATACATAAAATCTTCAGGGCTGCCATATCTACTTGTTATGCTGAATGGTCCTGTAACCTGGTATCCCCATGACTCATCAAGGGGATGTTCCATGACCGGCATCAACTCTATATGTGTGAATCCTAGCTCCTTTACATGGGGAATCAAGCACTCTGCAAGTTCACGGAAAGTCATGAAACGATCAGGATCAGACGGGTCGCGGCGCCATGACCCTGGGTGCACCTCGTAAATTGATAAGGCTCGGTCATATGGGGCTATCGTTAGTTTGGCACTCTGCCATTCTTGGTCATTCCATTTATAGTGATTAAGTTTTTTTGTTACTGAAGCGGTGTTTGGGCGAAGTTCTCCATAAAACTGGAAAGGGTCTGATTTTTTAACAATTTGTCCGTTTTGGGTTCTTATATGATATTTATAATATTCATTTTCATTTAAATTTGGGATGAAAAGTTCCCATATCCCGGAAGCACCAAGTGATCTAAGCGGGTGAATTCGTCCGTCCCATCCATTGAAACCGCCTATGACAGAGACAGCTTGAGCATTGGGTGCCCATACTCGAAAAACTGTGCCCTTTATGCTCTCAACTTCGATAAGGTGACTACCGAAATGGTCATACAATCGGTAATTTCTTCCTGCACTGAAAAGATAGCGGTCCTGTTCGCTCAATAATACGGGAAATCTGTAGGGATCGTTGATACTTAGAGTGTCTCCATTATTATATTTTATTTCGTACTGGTAATTAAATGGTGAGAGTAACGGATCGGGAAGATTTTTAATAAGCAGGATTATTTCAAAAAAACCGCATAAGTGAGTTTTCTCCATAGGGAGACGATGGTTTCCAACCAGTAAATGCACAACTTCTGCGTGTGGTTGAAAAGTTCTTAAGGTGACGCTTTGAGCATCAGGTACGGAAAAATGAGCACCTAAAATCTGGAAAGGGTCATGATGACTACAATCGAGAATTTTTTTTAAATCATTTCGCATATTAATTTTTCCGTTATTCAGGTTGGGAAGATTAGTACAATTGTAGGTTATAATGAATGATTTGTCATTGTCTATATACGAAAGTACAGAATTTTGGTGATGCCGGAGTTTTTGTTATGTTATGAAGAACTTGACGGCTATACTGGGGGTTTGATAAACTTGTACTATACAGACAGGTAAGGACCCTATGATTTATTGGGTAAAAACATCTTGTTCAATTTTGATGGCGTCGTAAAAACTCTTCATCCGGAGTCTCGCAGGCTCACTTACCTGGTTCGTTGTTACATTTTTTCTATCATTACGACGTACCTTATGTACGCCTCCAATATGAAGTTTTTTATTTATCCATCTAATATTAAGATTTTTACGAGTTTGTCAATTTTGGAGACTAACATCTCGTAAGGGATTATAAGTACATTTTTCTTGTTTTTTAACCACGCCATCACAATTTACATTACTCAGTTTCTTGCTTTTTATCCCTCAAAGGGTTACCGAACAGAGCAGCCAAGTTTCTGGAGTAAGATGTTAAGAGGAATTTAGTACGATGAATGATAATTCTACATCTCCGATTGATTCGCTGGCAGGCACTTTCCTCATATCGACTCAACAGATGCCCGATCCGCGCTTTGAAGAACATGTTATTTATATCTGTGCACATAGCGCGGAAGGTGCCATGGGGGTCGCGATAAATCAGCCCCACGATATGTTTACTTTGCCGGAAATACTGCAGGGTGCACAATTACCCATACCTGAAATAGAGTTACCTTCTGTATATATAGGCGGACCGGTTGAACTTGAATCAGCATTTATCCTCTTTATGTCCGGTTATTCGACGGAGCACCAGCTTTCGGTAAGCGAAACTGTAGCTTTGACCAGAGAGACAAAGGTGCTTGAGGATATAGCTAACAATAGAGGACCGGAGCACTATCTGTTTATTCTCGGATACACAGGCTGGGGACCTGGACAGTTAGAAAATGAACTTGTCGCCAATGGATGGCTGACTGTTCCTGCCGACGATAATATTATATTTAACATGGAAGATTCTATGAAATGGAAGGCTGCAGCTATGCAGCTTGGCATTGATATTTCAACTTTTGATGATGAAATTGGGTATGCCTGACAAGCCAAACCGGGAATCGAGGTTGTGTTTACAGATAAATAAAAATGCGGACGGGAGTTTTTTGTGATTGATGTGTCGGAAATATTTTCATGCACCAGATGTGGGTTTTGCTGTCATGGGGAGACAACAGTGTCTCTTGTCCATGAAGACCGGGCGAGAATGGTAGCAGCCCTGGAAATGAGTGAAACCGAGGTACGTGAGAAATATTGGCGTGTTTCCGGTCAGATAGTGCAGATGAAAATTGTTGATGGGCATTGTATTTTCTATAACGAAGGATGCTCTGTTCACATTGGTAGGCCGCATCGTTGTGCTCAGTGGCCTCTCCATCCTTCCATCCTGCATGATGAAAATAATTTCAAGACAATTTCAGAATCCTGTCCCGGTATTAAAAAAGAGATCGGCTACAAGAAGTTTTGTGAGATCCTGTCAGAGATCATTGATGGAAAGACCTGATACATGAAACATGAACTGGTGTTTCTAGGAAAGACGAAAGACAGTTTTATTACGAGAGGTATAGAAGCCTATTCTATGCGTCTAAAGCATTACACTTCTTTGTCCATTTCAACTCTGAAAGAGAAGAAGAAAGGTAGTAAAAACTATTTACTTAAGGCGGATCAAGGTGAGCAATTACTCCAGTCCGTTCCCCGGGGGGCTCTCATCGTGGCCCTCGATTCGAAGGGGATCCAACTCACTTCAGAATTGTTCGCAAAAAAAATATCAGACTGGGAGCTTCGCGGCACAAAACAGGTGAGTTACCTGATTGGTGGTCCGGATGGGCTTTCCTCAGAGGTGACTGGTGCTGCTGATTTCCTTCTCTCTCTGTCAAAGATGACTTTTACTCATGATATGGCAAGACTTTTTCTAATAGAACAATTGTACAGAGCATATACAATAAAAGCTGGTGAAAAATATCATAAGTGATCAGGCGGTGGTTAAATAAATATCGTAACGGCTGTTTTTCATCGGAACAACGAAAGATGGATTCAGGTCTGAAAGTTCTTTTGCCCATTTTGGTCGTTTCACGACCACCCTGTTTTTTGCAGCAGAAAGTGCAAGTTTAAGCAGCATTTCACTGTCTTCATCATCCCCAACCAGGTCCCTAATGACTCTCATTTCAAGTTTATTGAGGGCGGAACTTGTACGGTGGGGATACATAGGGTCAAGGTATATCGTGTTAAAAATGCGGGGGGCATCATGCAGATATATTTTTGAATCTTCATAAAGTAGTTTCATCCTGTTAGAGACTATTTCCATGGTCTTTTCTTCTCTTGCTGCACGATCAAGACCATCTTCCAAAAGTGAGTGGAGGACGGGGGAGCGTTCACACATGGAGACTTGACACCCAAGGCAAGCGAGCACGAAAGCATCTTGCCCAAGGCCTGCAGTAGCATCGAGAACCGAAGGTCTGACCCCCTGTTTGATCCCTATGGCCTTTGCCAGTGGTTGTCGGATAGTTAGATTTTTGTTGTGTCTGTAGCCGCTCTTCCCCTTGATAAAATCGACATGGAGAAGACGTCTTAGCCGTCCGGTTTCTAAAATTTGAACAAGCTGCAACCCATTATCTCTGTATACCAGAGATAATTCAGTGTCAATATCGGTAATTGTTCTCCGGTGTGGGAACTTAAGTTTGTTTGCAAGAGATTGTGCTTTGTGTAGAATTAGCTGAGAATCTATTGTAGATGAGACAGAGATTGAGATTGGCAATATTTTTTTCATTCTTCGTTTTTTTCCCTTTAATAAGCTTTTGAGCTGAGTTTCAACTTATCTCTTGCCTACTGGGGATAAATTAATCAAATCACAGGGACAAATGGGTAATCAAATACCAGAAGTTATAGCTATTATTCCAGCACGATATGAGTCAAATAGGTTTAAGGGGAAACCATTGGCATTAATTGCTGGAAAACCAATGATTCAACATGTTGTAGAGAGAGCAAAGCGGGTTGAATTGCTCTCCCGTGTTGTAGTAGCTACAGACGATAGTCGAATTGCAGAATGTGTTCAAGCTTTTGGCGGTGAATATGTGATGACCAGAAAAGACCATGTTTCCGGCTCTGATAGACTTGCCGAAGCTGCGGGAATACTTGAAATCTCTGAACATGATGTAGTGGTAAATATCCAGGGGGATCAGCCACTTTTCCCGGCAGAGATAGTTGAGGAGGTGGCTCGACCTCTTATTGACGATCCTGCATTACCTATGTCGACACTGATTTACAAGATAGTTCGAGAAGAGGAGATCAGTGACCCGAATCATGTTAAAACAGTTTTTGACCGTAATCATTACGCCCTTTATTTCTCAAGATCACCTATCCCTTTTCAGCGGAATCCTGATGAAAAAATCAAACCCACATATTACAAACATCTTGGATTTTATGCCTACCGCAAGGGGTTTCTTCTCTCGTTTGTAGCACTGCCTGAGGGTGAGTGGGAGAGATTTGAAAAACTTGAGCAACTCAGAGCGCTTGAGTATGGTTATAAGGTTAAGGTTGTGCTGACCGGGCATGATTCTATTGAAGTTGACACGCCTGAGGATTTGCTCAGGGTCGAAAATTATATTCTCAATTCGTAACTATTCAGGAGGTATAAAATTTGGCAAGAAGGTAGTATCAGATGTTCGGTTTGAGGGTGTCTGTGGCCAGGACGGCCACGGTCAAGCTCCCCATGGATGGTATGGCGTCCCTCAAAGCGAATATCTGATACTGCCGAACCGATTTACGACTCGAGCTGAATAGTTACCTCAATTCTAAATAAAAAAGAAAATGACACGTAGTAAGTATCTGAAATTAGATAAGGAGTAATATTGATATCAGAACAATTTGAAAAATTAAGAAATGCACGGCTTTCACCATTTGATTATCTGACTCAAGAAGATCTGCGTGAAAAGATAGTTGACCTTGTTCTGCGAGATGTTCCTGTGGGGACTCCTGTTCAGGCCAAAACCCTTCTCTCCGATCTGAGGGACGAACTTATTAATCAGAAGGTGGATGGGGTC
>Ga0307987_1001716_pt1 | contig 11905 bp, 7 predicted proteins | sample EllFjometagen181_FD_203157 | JGI IMG/M metagenome (GOLD analysis project Ga0307987, IMG submission 203157) | Marine microbial communities from Ellis Fjord, Antarctic Ocean - #181 | ecosystem: Environmental > Aquatic > Marine > Unclassified | place: Southern Ocean | collected 2014-10-08 | reverse complement strand
ATGCGTGCCCTTCGACCACTTCGTCCAGCCATTGTAGAGCCCGCCCGTGTAGCCGTAGTGGAATTCCTTGGCCTGGTTGAGATAGGGGGCAGGCTCGTAATCGACCTGGATGCTCCTCTCGTAGGCAGCCACGTCTTCCTGGGTGGCGGGTGCCAGCCTGATGTCATCGGCCAGGATCGTGAGCTGCTGCTGGAGAGGCTGGTTGAGCACCATGATCGCGACTCTGGTGATCTCCAGATAGGGGGCATCCCTCCCCCTGTCAGCCAAGTTCCGGACCAGATTGAATGGCTCACTAATGACGTGTTCCCAATTGCCTGGGGAATACAGCCCTCCCCCTCTGTGCACGCTGGCTCGGGAGCTGATCCGCGTGTAGGTGTCATCGGTGTAGACGTTGTAGGTCAGCCCCAGCTGGATGGAGAGCAGAGGCTCAAGCCTGCCTCCCACCTGGAACTTGAGATTGCCTTCCAGCTTGAGCAGTTGCGTGGGGTCCACCCGGATCTTGGTGGGAATGCTGAAGTACCAATGCCGGCCCTTCGTGGGCGCAAACGAGATGCAGACGCTCTTCCGGCCCTCCGCAGCCCCTTCGTTCACCAACTCCATCGAGTCGTCCCGCATGGTGCCGCCGGACCGCTTCCTGAGCCCGTTGAGATCGTCGGGGGACTCGAACGTCCGCTCGAAGAGAGAGAGGGTACCGGCTCTCTCCTGCGCGATGGCCTGAGTCGCGAGGCCGAGAAGCAACAGAACGATGGTAGTGCGCGGAGGCGGAAATCTCATTTGGCGTGTTTCCATTTGTGTCTATGGGGAGTGCGGCGAGGAGGTCCAGATCGTAGACAACGGCCTCACTTGTCCGGCCCATCCACCACGATCTCGTCCACGAATACCCAGGACGGCTTCTCTTTGGTGGCGCGCTTGCCATTGCGGAGCAGTCGTCCCTTGGGCAGAGGACCGGCGTTGAAGATATGCGCCCGCACGAAACGGGCCGTGATTGGCGGCGTATCGACGGTGAGGGTGTGGATGTTCCCCTCCATTTCCCCGGTGGTATCGGCCGGGGCCGCCGCCCCAATCTCGGTGAAGGTCCGATTGTCGGTCGAGACGGAGAAGCGGACGGTGCGCGGCGCATGGATTCCCACCTTTGTCTCCTGGAGGAAACGCCCCGACACCCTGGCGATGTCCACGGCCTGCTGTAGGTCGATGGTGGCGATCACGTCCTTGCCCTCGAAGCCGAGCCACTCGCGGCCGCGCCGTCCGGGGACCGCCTGCACGCCGTCGGTCAGCGTGGGCGGACCTGCTCCCGGGTAGCGGGGATCGATCTTGACCGAGAGAGTTACTGGCTTCTGCCACGCAAGATGGCGCCGCAACGGCTTGCCTCGGGGCACATCATCTGGCAGCATGCGTTTGCGCAACGTCTCGAAGTGCCGCTCGATCCGACTGTCCCGAGTCAGGTCCCACAGGGAAGTCTTCATCTCCCGCATGGCCAGGACCGAGACGATCCAGCTCTGTGTCCAACCTGCCTCGATACACCAGGCACCCCAGCCCGCGTCGGCGTTGGATGCCCATGCTTCCCAGCGCCGGTAGTCGAAGGCCCGGAACCAGCCCCCATCCGTCTGGGGCAGGCTCTCGCTGCGGACCTGGATGCGGCAGAGGAACTCCGCCAGGCGGTCCGCCATGGCCTTGATCTCCGGATCGCCGGTGGCACTCGCCGCTTCGTGCAAGCCGAGGAAGGCGAAGTTGGTGGAATAGAGAAGATCGGCCACCGGGTCGCCATTCGCGCCAATCAGCGATGCCTCGTGCTTGCCGTAGTCCTCGTTGCTGCGCGGCGGCGGATACCGTCCGTATTCGAGACCGCCGATTTCCTCCCGAATGGCACCGCAGGGGGCTTGCAGCTTGGCCACTTCGCGGACTGCGCGATGCAGCAGCTCACGGTTCTCCGGCGTATCCTCCACGCGCACCAACCAGGCCAGGGGCAGGAGCATGCGCGCCTTCTCCTGGGTCAGCCCGTTCGTCCACGGAATCCGGTCCGGGAAGCGGCCCATGGTCAACTGGATGGCGCTCTTGGGGCGGTCAAGGAACAGCTTGTAACCGGTCTGTTCGTAGGCCCACAGGAAGGCGGCCCAGAGAAAGGCCTCGTAATGGGGGTGGGGGTTGATCTGCGCCGAGTCGAAGTATTGCCGATAGCCGCCCGCGAGGGCTGGCACATCGATGCGACCGCCGCGGAACCCGTGGATTCCTGTGGTCCGCAGATTGGCGAGCAGGCACATCATGATCGCCTCGTCCCAGCGGTCGGTGTCCAACAAGGCGGCGGTTGCCAGAGTTCCGAACATGATCTTGGCGTTGCCGTCGCCATAGTTGGCCTTCAGCCAGCCGCCTTCCCCGGATGCGATCAGCCCATAGGCGCCATGGGCGGGATCGGCCCGCTCGGCCTTGCGCACGGCCGACTCGAACAGGTAGTAGTCCAGCGCGTTCTGGGCGATCTGGCCGTATCGCGCTGGGCCCCCGAGCTTCGTGCCGAGAGCCAAGGTCATGGCCGATTCGCTGACGCAGTCGCCTCGGATGACCTTGCTGATGAACTGGCTGCCATCCGGCTTGAACCGCGAACGGACTCCCTCGATGATGCCCTTGGACCCGTCTCCCGGCGCTGGTCCGGTGATCAGGCCAGCCTTGTCGTACCACGCCAAGCCGCGCAGGATCGCCTGCCGCTGCGCATCCGCTGGCAGCTTGTCTTGCCGCCCGAAGGAGGGTCGCGCCAAGGGTTGCCAGTCGAGTGGTTGGGGGGCCTGGCCAGCCAGCCAGGAGAACACGCCCTTCCAGAGCGCCTGCAGGGCATCCTTGGGGGCGAAGCGGGCGCGCCGAAAATGGCTGAAGCCGGTGGTGCCGACCAGAACGTTCGGGGCGTGCAGGAACAGCAGCGGGGTCGTGTTCTTCGGCAACCCGTACACCGCCTTGTCGAATCCAGCTACCCGGGCCGCCACGAGATATGCGTCGGGCGCCTCGACCGGAACGTAGCACATGGCACCCAGTTGCAGGATGCGGAGCGCCGCCAAGTCGGGGCCGAAGAAATCAGACGCGACGACCGCGCGTTCGAAGCGGGGACGTTTCGGTTTGCCGACTTTCCGGCCCGGCAACGCGCCCGGAAACTCCACATACAGGCGAAGCCCTTTGCGGGCGGCGGCCTCGAACACCTCGGCAGGGACGTCGAGGGGTTTGCCCGGATAGTCGTTCGCCAGCAGCAACACCCCCGCTCCCTCGCGAGCGGCATCTACGGCTTGAGCGGGGCTATCCGTTCGCACGCACACGACCCCGCAGGCCATGGCCGTCTGGAACAAATCGTTGGTCGCCTGACAAGAGAAGGTGAGTGGCACTGGATCCTCCTTGGCCGCCCCGACCGGCGCCAGGCAAGCGATGGCGGCAACCGACAGTCCTGCCAACAGTGGATAACGCATATGGGGTCAGGCCTTGGAATTGGTATTACACTCGTCAGTCACGGCGTCACGGTCAGCACATGCGTGCCCTCGCCCTTGGGGAGCTGGACGGTCTTCTCGGTCGAGACACCGTTGAGCGTGATCTTCAGACGGTAGCTGCCGAGGAATCCCCGGCGGGTGAATGCGCCGTGCGGGTCGGTCTTGCCCTGTTCTCTGGTGTGCCATTCGCCAAGGACGAGCTCCCGATGCGCCTTGCCGACCGGCTTCAGTTTCCCTTCCTTGTCGTACATCTGCCCAATCCCCCACATCTGCACACCGATCACCGAGGGGTGGCTGAACATAGCCGTGTAGAAGTCACGCGTGAAATCGTGGACCAGACCGGGGTCGGTCGCCTTCACATCGAACTCGGTGGCCCGGATGGGCAGACCGAACTCGGCGAAACGGTCGAGCAGCCTGAGCACGCGCAACGGACTCGGGGGCGAGCCGCCCATGTGGCTCTGCATGCCCAGGACATCGACCGGTGCGCCGTGTTTCAGCAGGAAACGGATGCGCTCCTCGTGTTGCGGGACCTTCCGTCCATCGGTGAGCGAGGAGAGGATGCTGTATTCGTTCAGGGCGAGTTTCACCCCCGGCAGCACGCGGCGGGCTTCCCTGAACCACGCCACCATTACCTCGTCGCCGCAGATGTCCTGCACATCGTGGCAGGGGATGGACTCATTGAGCACGTCCCACTCGTCCATCCAGAAGCTGGTCGCGGGGCCAATGCTGCGGATGTGTTCCAGGATGGCGAGCTGAATGGCTTCCGGATCGGGCTTCTCGGCTTCGAGCAGCGTGCGGACAGCCTTGCTGACGCTGGACTTGCGGGGCCAGACCAGGCAGTGCCCACGGAAGGGCAACTTCTGCTCCTCAACCCAGCGGAGCGCCTCAAGGGTGCTCTCCCGCTTGAATGGGCCGCCCCAATCGCCGACCCAGGGGTGCCATTTCAGAGCATTGACGAAGGAGGCCGAGCTGAAGTTCTCAACGATCTGCCGTCGGCGCCGCTGGTAGTCCGGGTTGTACTCTTCAAGCACGTCGGCGGTGCGGAAGGCGGCGCCAAACTGGAAGGCGTGGCGAGCCAGCTCCAGCTCGACCTGCGCATTCGCCACGGGCTTCCCCACCTTGTCCTGCACGACAATCTGGATCTCGCGGGTGCGATGCTGGCGAATTCTGTCGTCCGCGTCCTTGCGCCACGGGGCATCCAGTTCGCGACCGGCGTAGGAGTAGTGGGTCACCGGCAAGTCGTCGAGCTTCCGGGTCGTGCCGTAGTTGACCATGCCGATGCCGCCAAACTGAACGCGTTGGCGCTCCTCGCCGCAGCGAAGCGCGATGGAGACCCCCTCCGCTGGCAGGTCGCCAGGCGATTGGGCGCGGAGGAAGTACTGCTTCCATTCCTTGCCTGCCGAGGTCAGCACGCCCTTGGTGAGGGGGGCCAGAAACGTCTTCTCCTTCTGGGGCAGCCGCCACAGGTTTGGGACCTCGATCGCGGTCCTGATTACGCTTTGGCCACTTTCGTCGGCCGTGTAGACAGTGCGGGCCCAGTAGTGCAGGAGGATCACGTCGCCCTTCTTCAGCGGGGCGGCCAGCTGCCACACGACGATGTGTTCCCAGTTGTTGCCACGGACCTTGGACTCCACCTCCAGTGCCTTGGTGAACCCCGGGCCGTTGGCTGCCACCACCCGGGTGCTCCCCTTCTTTCCCGATCTCTCCTTGGCGTAGGTCAGGAGCGGATCCTGGAGGATGGGCGTGCCGCCCGCCGGGATTGCCTGGCCCGGCGCAGACACGCAGAAGCAGATGCCTGTGCAAAGTGTCACCATCGTCCGAATCAGTGGGTTGTTCATGGGCGTCGTCCCATCTCGTCGGTGGTTCCGGATCCCTGCACGAAGTCGCGCACCATATCCCACTGGTTGTGGTAGGCCAGGTTCTGGGCTTCGTGCATGACCACCCCATCGAGCGTGCTCTTTTGCAGTTTCTCCAGCATGGTCCGGATCGTGTCGGCCTTGAAGGAGTCGCTTGGTTCCGTGGTACACTCCTCCTTCCCCTCCCAGCACCAGGACCAGAGGGTGAGCCAGCGGTGGATCTGCACCTCGCTCCCGGCCCTGAACCGCTTGCGGAAAGTGTCCGGATTGGCCGAATCCGCCTGGGTCTCGAAATGGGGGAGGATGTGCTCTGGATCGCGCCCGGTGGCGGCATCACCGCCGATGACCAGGTCGTCGACGATGCCGTCGTTGACCCACGTCCGCCAATCGAAGAACGACTTGTCCAGAGCTCCCAGGCGGGGGGCGATGCGCTCATTGCGCTGCCAGGAGACCCCGGCGGCACAACGCTTCCCTGCCGCGTGGATGACCCCAGCCGCTTCGCGGAGGAACTGGGTGTAGAACTCGCCCTGCACCTCGCTGAACTGCTTCAGATCGTAGGCGTCGGGAATCCGGGGGTCGGCACCGAAGCGCTCGATGCAACACTCGATGACCGGGGGATTGAAGCCCTGCTCCTGCTGCCGGACGGTCATGTTCGAGTGCGTGCGGTTGGAGAGGAAGATGCCATCCGCCCCGTAGTCCAGCAGTTCGCGGATGTGGTCGAGAAAGTACTCCCGGACCTCTGGGTACCCGAAACAGTAGACGCCATAGAGGGGATCACCTCCGTCACGATCCAGGAGCTGGAATTCCGGATGCTCGAAGGAGAAGCGGCTCTGCATCTCGCCGGGCTGGCTGGTGCCCAGTTTCGGGCCCGAATCGTCGAGCGGCGTGATCCAGGCGTAGCACTCCACGCCAGCTTCGTGCGACGCCTCGACTGCGACCGCGAAGGGGTCGTAGCGTTCGAGCGTTGCTGGCCATGTCTCCGGATGCGCGGCCATCTCCTTGACCTTCGACCGGCAGGCCGCTCGCCCGCATACGGCGATGCGGAAGAAGATCTGTGTGAAGCCAGACGCGGCGGCGCGGTGAATGAGCGCTTCGAGCGATTCCCGCGGGTAGTACCCGTCCGGATGCCCGATGTACTGGCTGCCGGGGATCTCGTCCGAAACCACGAGGTCGTGGAAATCGATGTTCAGGATCATCGTCATTGTGGCGTCCCTCGCCTGAAGATGGGTCTGGAATCCCCCCAACGTGCAACGGTTTCCCACACCATGCAAGCAGCGCCCGAGTCCTTGTTCCCCGAACGACGCAATGGTACCTTCCCTCCGTTGCAGCGCAAGAGATCGCCATCTGCTCTGCCACACACTGCTGTTCGGCAGGGAAGGGCCCCCTGAGCGCAGAACCGCTCGTGTTCAGCGAACGGTTCTGAGGACCCCGATGGAGCGAGTGGCCCTCGGTCCCGGGGCTGGAGCCTTGCCCGTCCCCCCGTTCCTACGGCCGGTAGAACGCCCCCTCGATGAAGCAGTTCCCCGGCTTGTCGTTGATGTAGTAGACCGTCAGGACAAGGCCAGGCTCAAGCTCCAGGCTCACTGGGTACCCCAAGTCCCAGTCGGGGACATCCAGGCGCAGGATGATCTCGTTCTCCAGATCCCACGTCTTGCCCCCGTCCGAACTGAGGACCGCACGCACCCCCGCCGGATAGAAGCGATACCCATATGTCATCAGGATGCGCCCGTCCTTTAGCGGCAGGAGATGCTGGGGAAAACCGCGCACGGGCGTTGCCTTCGGCTCCGACCAGGTGGCGCCGCCATCCGTTGATCTGCTCGTGCGTACCAACCCATCGCTGTTCACCCGGAGGCACGCGAGCCACGTGCCATCCGCCAGCTGGGCCACATTTGGCTCCTCGTAGGCGGCGAGACGCTTCGGGCCCGTGGCGGCCCACTCGTGATCGGCGACCAGTCCGACACGCTGCCAGGCTTTGAGGTCCCCCTCCGCAGTCCGCCAGAACTCGACTCGCCGTCGCGGTCGCACGGTCCGGGCACCGATGTAGTAGAGCGCCCCGTCGTTCGCGACCCGGGGACCGTGTGGGCTGAACGGGGGAATGCGGAAGGCATTGCCCCAGGTGCTGCCGCCATCCTCCGAGACCATCATCTTCGCTCCGGTGTGGGTGCGCAAACCGTCCGCCTCAATCCGCGCGGTCTCTCCGGCAAAGCGTTCCCTCAGAGCGGGGTTCGCCAGCCAACTGTTCCACACGTTCATGGTAACCAGCATTCGCCCGTCCGGCAATACGTGCGCCGAGGGGTCGCGCTCGTCCGAGGGCGTGTCTGCGATAGTCACGGGCTTGGTCCAGGTCCGCCCGCCGTCCTTTGAGCGGACCAGAGCGATCCGTCCCAAGGCGCAGACATGGGCGACTCCATCCCGGAAAACCACCACCAGTTCACCGTTCTCCAGACGCGCCAGTCCAGGAAACGCATAGTGACGCCCCGGTGTCCGAGCCACCGTCACCCGGTCGGTTGCCACCCGCCGTTTCACGCCGCTCTTTCCGGCCGGAACAAACACCAGCCCCTGCAGATAGCAGCGGAATCCGGGAGATGCCCGGAACTCGACCCGCCGACCATCCAGGCGTTGCCGCTTCCGCCAGACCACGTCCTCGCTGAAATGGCGCTGCCGCGTCGCCTTGGCCGTCCGCACCGTCTCGAACTCCGCCTCCCCCGCCAGGCGGATCTGGATCTCGGTTCGCGGGTCCACGGCTCGCAAGTTGAGGATGATGTCGTATTCGCCCTTCAGCTTGGGATCATACATCAGTGGCCCGGGACTGCCGGCCACATTCAGCAGCGCCTTGGCCCACGTCGGATGGCGCAACAGCCAGTGCCCATCCTCGGGACGTTTCACAGCGTCACCGGGCACGAGCCAAGCCGACTTTCTGGTCTTGGCGTCCTGCACCTGGATCGCGGCGGCTGGCGTGCAGTTCTCGAAGTCATCCCGTCGCCACTGAGCCCGCCATGGCAGCGGGACCTCCCGCAGGGCCAGCCGTGAGGGCGCATCCGCCTGCCCTGCCGCCACCCCGCCAAGACAAAGGGATAGTGCGGAGAACATACGGCTGAGGGACTTTGGAAAGGTCAACACGTTCTGCCTCCTACGACTGCTGATAGAGCCCGGCCCGGCCTATTGCGCCGCCGGATCGTGCATTCCATTTCCTTAGGACCAAGATAGGGTCCGCGCTTGGTGTTTCCAGTCACCCATCTGGCCCTGGCTCCAGCCGGGGTCGCCGCCGGACTCTCGATGCCCTCCTGCCCCCGTAGCGCCCGCAGGCGGATGGGCAATCCCGCTGGTGTTGGGCCACGCCCCATCACCCACTCTCCGCGCCGAAGACGGGGCCAGCCCCGAACCCCGCCGGGGAGACGCGTCTCCCCGGACCCCTCGTGCAGGCTTCGGCCTACGAGCCCGCCGCGGCGCGGCAGACCCGTTTGCCGAAGCGTTCGCCTTGCTCGCGCACCCATGCAGGATCGCCCGCACAAACAGTGCCACCGTGACGCGGAATCCCACATAGGGGAGCCAGTCCCCGTTCCTCCCGCGCCACCGGACTCCCTTGAGGGCAGCCGGAGTCGAGACCACCGCCTTCCGTCTGCACCAAAAGAACATGTCCCCAGTTTCTCGACAGTCCATTGCGGCTCAGAGGAACGGCCCGGCGGATAGTGCTCAGCGCACCCCTGTTGGTGCGCAGGCTCTTGCGCCTTCCCAGCCTCGGTGCCTGGCGCGGGCCGCTCAGCACGTCCCGGAGCCGGGTCGGGTTCGCCGCCGGATCTGCGCCTGCGCGTGGCCCGGGCCTGCTGGGCGCCGGGCCATGTCGTCGCTGGCTGGACAAGCCACCCTCGATGCATGACACCGGCGCCGACGCCGTTGGTTTGCCTTCCGGTGCCCGGGCGGTATCCTGTTCCGGCAGCCGCTCCCCCCCTGTCGGCGAGGGCGCAGCAGACGCGGACTGCGCATCATGGAATACCCCATCCCCAGTCAGCACCAACAACGAGACAGATCATGGACCCCAACACGACCATTCTCGGTTTCATCGGCATCGGCGTCATGGGCAAGAGCATGGCTCGGCATCTCATGGCTGCCGGCTACCAGACCCACATCCACAGCCGGACCAAGAGCCGCGCCCAGGAACTCGTCGATGAAGGCGCGATCTGGCACGACGACGTTGCGGGCGTTGCCCGGGTGGCGGATGTGGTCTTCACGATCGTCGGCTTCCCGCCGGACGTGGAGCAGGTCTACTTCGGCGACGACGGCATCCTCGCCAACGTCAGGCCCGGCTCGTATGTGGTCGATATGACGACCTCCAGTCCGGCCTTGGCCGTCCGCATCGCAACGCAGGCGGCGGAACGGGGTTGCCAGGCCTTGGACGCGCCCGTCTCGGGCGGCGACACCGGTGCCCGCGAGGCGCGCCTGTCGATCATGGTCGGTGGCGACGAAGCGGCCTTTGCCGCCGTTCTGCCGCTCTTCCAGCTGATGGGGGCCAACATTGTCCACCAGGGGCCGGCGGGAAGCGGGCAGCACTGCAAGATGTGCAACCAGACGGTCATCGCCTCCACCATGCTCGGGGTCTGCGAGGCGATTGCCTATGCCCAGAAGGCCGGGCTCGACCCCGCCACTGTGCTCCAGAGCATCAGCTCGGGCGCCGCTGGCAGTTGGTCCCTCGCCAACCTGGCCCCGCGCATTCTGGCCGGCGACTTTGCCCCCGGCTTCTACGTGAAGCACTTCATCAAGGACATGACCATCGCCGCCGAATCGGCGAGAGCCATGGGGCTCGACACACCGGGCCTGGATCTGGCAAAGTCGCTTTACGAGACGCTTCAGGCACAAGGCGGTGGCGACGACGGTACGCAGGCCCTCTTCAAGCTCTACGAGTAGCGGTTCGTGCCGCCGATGTGATCACACGGGCTCTTCTGCAGGCTCCGCGGCCGGTTCCGGCTCGGGTTCGGGCTTGCGCCGGGGGGAGAGGACAAAGACGAGCGAGCCGAGTAGAGCCCAGGCCACCATCGCAAGGGTCATGATGACCGGGATCGTCCCCTTCTTCTCCACTGGTTCGACGCCGAGGGCGGCAAAGTACTCCCTGGTTACCATATCGCGGGTACCAACCCCACCCGGAGTCAGGGGGATGGCGGCGACCGAATTGGCGACCTGCGCGGTCAGGAAGTAGTCGCGGGGCCGCAGGCCGGTTTCGTTGATGCCCCGACCCGAGCAGTAGAGCCCGAGCCCCAGGAACAGGTGTACGCAGACGGCCAAGAGCAGTGCCTTGAAGGTCGCCGCCCGGCGCCCTCGATAGAGCTCCAGAGCACTGGCCAATCGTTCGATGATCCCCACCAGTTTCCCCGGCAGGAAGCGTCCCCCCAGCCTCAGCAAAAGGCCGATGGGGCCGAATTTGACCAGTCGTTCGCGCACTTCCACGAGCAGCACGAAGACGATGCCGCCGAGGCTGCCCAAGCCAACGGTGTAGGCCGCCAACTGCAAGGAACGGTGTTCTGCCCCCAGCTTGATCAAGACGGAGAGATTCCAGAGCACCATCGCACCGGCGACGATGCAGAGCCCCAGGACGCCGATGATGCGGTCCAGGAAGATGGTGAGAACGGCTTCGGCTTGGCGGGGTCCGGAGTGGTCGCGCACATAACCGATCTTGAGCAGGTCACCGGTCACGGCACCGGGTAGGGAGGTGTTGAAGAAATGCCCGATCAGCGTCAGGCGCAGGAGGGCGAATAGCGACAGGTGGATGCCCTGCACGGAGAGCAGCACGCCCCAGCGGATCGCCCCGAAGAGCAACGCCCCCCCCCAGCAGGCGAAGACCATGCCAAGCAGGCCGAGGTGTCCTCCCCTGACGTCGCCCCAGAGATCCGCGCCCGTGGAGGCCAATGTGCCCCAGATCAACGCAATGGCCAGGAGGATGGCCACGGCCGCACCCAGGCGCACAAAGAGAATCAGCCCGAGCGCAATCAGCACCCCAACGACTAGCCAGATGGTGGTTCCCGCCGAGACTGCCTGGCCACCGGCCAATCCCGCCGGACTATGGATGTGCAGGAGGATGCTGCGCGGGTCGAACGCGCCGCCAGCCGCCCAGGCTGTTGCCAGCCCCAGGGCCGCGTTGACGACGAAGAGAACCAGGAGGACGCGAAGAGCTCGACCAGCCCAGCGTTTCCAGCCTTGGGCTGTCTTGATCTTGCTACTCATTGTATCCCTCGGGGTGCGCGCGCCGCCATTCCCAGGCACTGCGCACAATCTCTCTGACATCGTCGAACTCGGGCTTCCAGCCCAGGATCTGGCGCGCAGCCGTACTGTCGCTGACCAGCCGGGCCGGGTCGCCGGGTCGCCGCTCGTCCTCCACGACTGGGAAATCGATGCCGGTTACCTCGCGCACCGCATCAACGATCGCACGCACACTGTGCCCATTTCCCGAGCCCAAGTTGAAGGCCCCGGTGACCTCGCTCTCCAGGGCCAGGAGGTGGGCCTGGGACAGATCCAGCACATGCACGTAGTCGCGGATGCAGGTGCCATCCGGGGTATCATAGTCGGTGCCGAAGACCTTGATGCAGTCGCGCTTTCCTTCGG
>Ga0307987_1001715_pt1 | contig 11908 bp, 5 predicted proteins | sample EllFjometagen181_FD_203157 | JGI IMG/M metagenome (GOLD analysis project Ga0307987, IMG submission 203157) | Marine microbial communities from Ellis Fjord, Antarctic Ocean - #181 | ecosystem: Environmental > Aquatic > Marine > Unclassified | place: Southern Ocean | collected 2014-10-08 | reverse complement strand
CTACACCGGCTGGTACTCCACCACCGCCGAGCGTTTCTGGACCGAGAAGGACCTGGTGGACGGCAAGTGCCCCGACACCGGCCAGCCCGTCACCAAGATCGAGGAGTCCAACTACTTCTTCCGCATGAGCAACTACGGGCAGCAGCTCATCGATCACATCGAAGCCAACCCCGACTTCATCCTGCCGGAGAAGCGCAAGAACGAGGTGTTGGGATTCCTACGCAAGGGACTCGGAGATCTCTGCATCTCCCGGCCCAAGGAGCGCATGGCTTGGGGCATCGACATCCCCTTTGACACCGACTTCGTCACCTATGTCTGGTTCGACGCGCTGCTCAACTACTTGAGCGTCCCCGGCTACATGCCCGATGGCGATGACGCCTACCAAGGCACCTGGCCCGCCGACTACCACCTCATCGGCAAGGACATCCTGACCACCCACTCGGTGTACTGGATCACCATGCTGATGGCCATGGAAGTGCCCCTTCCCAAGCACATCTTCGCCCACGGCTGGTGGATGTCCGCCGACGGCGAGAAGATGAGCAAGTCCCTGGGTAACGCCATCGACGTCAGCCTGCTGGCCGACGAGTACGGCGTCAGCGCTGTTCGTTACTACCTGCTCCGTGAGATCGCCCTGGGGGCCGACGGCAACTTCTCCTACCAGGGATTCCAGACCCGCTACAACGCCGATCTGGCCAACGACCTGGGCAACCTGGCCCACCGGGCCCTGTCCATGACCCGCAACTGGCTTGGGGGCACAACCCCCGCCCTGGGCGCCAACACAGAGCTCGAGGACGATCTGCAGGCCTTGGCCGTTACGGCCATCAAGGACTACGCCGAGCGCATGGACCGCCTGGACTTCAAGGCGGCCCTGGACGCGCTGTGGGAGCTGGTCAAGGCCGGCAACAAGTACGTGGACACCACCGCACCCTGGGCCATCAACAAGAAGGGCGACACCGAGCGCCTGGCCACCGTGATGCGCACCGTGGCCGAGCTGTGCAACTTGGTGGCGGGCTTCCTGCTGCCGGTGATGCCTGCCAAGATGGGCGAACTGCTCGAGCGCTTGGGCCGCACCGTGCCTCAGGCCGAAGCCGACGTGCGCGCCCTGCTGGCGGGCAGCGCCGAACCCCTGCGGGCCCTGGTGGAAGGGCACCCCCAGGACCTGGGTGAGCCCCTGTTCCCCCGCTTCCGCAAGCTGCCTCCCGCCATCGCTGCCCTGTTCCCCGACGACGACGAACCCAAGAAGAAGCAGCCCACGGCCAAGAAGCAGAAGGCCCCCAAAGAGCCCCCGCCCCCCACCCCCGAAGACGCCATCGAGTACACCGACTTCGCCAAGGTCCGCCTGCAGGCCGGCAAGATCCTCGAGTGCATCAAGCACCCCAAGGCCGACAAGCTGCTGGTGGTCAAAGTGGATGTGGGCGAGCCGGAGCCCCGGCAGATCGTGGCGGGCGTGGCCAACGTCTTCGAGCCTGATCAGCTCGTGGGTCGCACCATCGTGGTGGTGTGCAACCTCAAGCCCGTGAAGCTGCGGGGCGTGTGGTCCAACGGCATGCTTCTGGCCGCCAGCAACGAAGAAGGCGTCCAGGATCTGGTGGGCGCGAACTGCGACCCCGGCGCCAAGGTGAAGTAGGGCGGCTCGGGGCTGGCGGTTCCGCCACCGCGGCCCAGGATGCGCCATCCATCGCCGCCCTGTCGGAGCTGGGGCTGGCGGTTCCGCCACCGCGGCCCAGGATGCGCCATTCATCGCCGCCCTGTCGGAGCTGGGGCCTGCGACTCCGCCACCGCGGCCCAGGATGCGCCATCCATCGCCGCCCTGTCGGAGCTGGGGCTGGCGGTTCCGCCACCACGGCCCAGGATGCGCCATCCATCGCCGCCCTGTCGGAGCTGGGGCCGGCGGTTCCGCCACCGCGGCCCAGGATGCGCCATTCATCGCCGCCCTGTCGGAGCTGGGGCCGGCGGTTCCGCCACCGCGGCCCAGGATGCGCCATCCATCGCCGCCCTGTCGGAGCTGGGGCCGGTGGTTCCGCCACCGCGGTCCAGGATGCGCCATCCATCGCCGCCCTGTCGGAGCTGGGGCCGGCGGAGGACCCCGCGCCACGGCGCCGCATCATCAAGACGGTCCAACCCAAGGCCTACGTCAAGCGGGCACCCCTCGAGCTCGAGCGCACGGTGGATGACCTCGAGATCATCGGCGCCACCGACGATCCCCCGGCCCTCGGTACCCAGTACCAGCTCCACCCCACCGCCCGCTACGGCGGCGGTGCGCGAATCGTGCTGGGTCTCAACGTGGCGATCCGCGCGGAGGATCGCTCGCTGGTCTACTTCGAGACCATCTCGGGCACGGTGCTGGAGATGAAGAACAACATGTTGGTGCAGGGTGGCGTTTCGTTGTCCCTTCCCGGCCGATCCTAACACTGCCCCCGCGTCACTTCCTCGGTGACTTCAGGGAAGTCGTCCTGGTCCTGTTCCAGAGCCTCGCGCAGGATCTGGGCCAGGCGGGTGGGGGAGAAGGGCTTGGGCAGGAAGTGCACCTTCTCCGCCGCGACGCCGCGACGGAGCACGTCGTCTTCGGTGTAGCCGGACGTGAAGACCACACGCATCTGCGGGTAGAAGGCCAGCAAATGCTCCGCCAGCTCGCGTCCGTTCATGCCCGGCAGCACCACGTCGGTCAGTAGCAGATCCGGGGGCTGGTCGGTGTGGTGGACGTAGGCCAGGGCTTCGTCGGGGCAGGTGGCCGAGTCCACCAGGTAGCCGAGCTCTTCGAGCATGGCCTGGGTGGTCTCGAGGACCATGGGGTCGTCTTCCACCAGCAGCACGCGTTCGTGTCCGCCGGGGGATGAGCGGGGCAGGCGCGGGCCGCGGGTCGCGGCGGGCTGCTCGTGGCAGCAGGCCAGCAGGATGGTGAAGGATGAGCCCTGGTTTGGCGCCGACTGGACCCGGATCTCACCACCGTGCTGTTGCACGATGTTGAACACCATGGTCAGGCCCAGGCCCGTGCCCTTGCCCACGTCCTTGGTGGTGAAGAAGGGCTCGAAGATGCGGGCCCGGGTCTCCTCGTCCATGCCCTGGCCGCTGTCGCGCACCACGAGGGCCAGCATGGGCTCGGCCTGGGTGGCGGCGCCGTGGGGGGTGTTGGAGGTTGAGATGCTCAGGCGCCCCCCGCCGGGCATGGCGTCGCGGGCGTTGAGGGCCAGGTTCAACAGCGCCAGTTCGAGCTGGTTGCCGTCGGCCATGACCACTTCGGCGGCCGCACCGTAGTGGGCCTCGAGCTGGACTTCTTCTCCTAGCAGGCGGTGCAGCATGGGCTCGAGCTCGAGCAGACAGCCATGGACGGAGGTGGGCGCCATGGCCACTACTTTGCGGCGGCTGAAGGCGAGCAGACGGGCGGTGAGCTCGGCGGCGCGATCCACCGAGTGTAGGCTGGACTCGATGCGGAGCGCGGACCTGCTGTCGGGGTCCAGGCCTCGCAGGGCCAGCTCCATGTTGCCTCGGATGGCGGTGAGCACGTTGTTGAAGTCGTGGGCCACGCCGCCGGCCAGCTGGCCGACCGCTTCCATCTTCTGGGCCTGGTGGAGCTGCTCGGAGAGTTCCTGCTTCTCACCCTGAAGTTGTGTGCGGGACAGGGCTTCTTCGACCAGGGCGTCTGTGGCCACCGTGCGCTGCTGCAGGGTGGCGAGCAGGTCGCGCTGGAGCAGGCCCGGCGCCAGGACGAGAGCCAGGCAGGTGGTCGTGACGGTGGCTGTGACCGTGGCCCAGGCCTGCAAGCTGCTCATGCTCGCTGGGATGGCGGGGTCGAGGACGAGCATGCCCGTGGCGAAGCCGACCCCCACCAGGCCCATGCTGGCCATGCAGATCAGGCCGAAGATGATCCCGGAACGGAGACCGAAGAGCACCGTCGCCAGCACCGCGACCGTGAGCAGCAGAGCCGGCCCACTTCCCGCCAGGCCGAAACGAACCAAGGTGTCGATGGCCAGTCCGAAGAGGACGATCTCGAGGGCCGCGGCCCGGAACCCGAAGGGCACCTGCCGGGGGAGCAGGGCGCAGACCACCAGCAACAGGTAGGCCACGGTGGTGAGGACCAGGCTGGTGGACATCCCCATCCGAACCATGGTCACGCTGTGGACGATCCAGGCGGGCAGGCCCGCCAGGGCCAGGCCATAGAGCATCCAACGCAGAAGGCGCCGGCGTGTGGAGTTCAGCTCGGTGGGAGTGCGACCCATCACGTCCTCCAACGGGCGTTCAGCGTAGCACGATGGAGAACTGTTCGGGCGGCCTTCAGGTGGGCGTGGGCATTGGGCGTTAGGGCAGGTGGGTAGCCCATTCTTTCCCGCCCATGGAGAGGCCATGCCCGAGAAGATCGAAGAGACCCCCCTGCGTCGAATCAGCCGAGAGTTCGGGGATTCTGGTCTGTTCCCAACCGAGGTGCACCGCCTGTACGATGCGGGCAAGGCGCGCAAGGCCCAGGCCGCGCTGCGAGCCCATGTCTCGAAGGAACTCAACACAGGCCGCAGGCGTCGCCAGCAGCAGTACCTCGACGACGTCTACCTGTGGCTCGAGCCCTTGGGCAAGGCGCCTACGATGTCCACCATCAACGGCATCGGGACCATGCTCTACGGCAACTACAAGCCGAACCCCGACGGTGTGCACATCGCCACGTTGTGGTTCGTATTCGTATTCCTGCCGGTGTTCCCCCTCGTCGCCTACGTGGTGCGCAAGGCCAGCGGCAACTCCTGGACCTTCTACGCCAAGGCGCCCCTGCCTCCCTTCGCTCGCTTATGGCGCGTCGGCTTCGCCGGGCTGTTGGTGGCGGTGGTGGTGGCCATCGCTGCCTCGGTGGCTTGGGACGGCTCCCACGGCGAGCTGTGGGTCTACAACGGCTTCGACGTTCCTATGGAAGTGACCGTCGACGAGGATCACTTCGAGCTTAGCCCCCGTCAGGTCATCCGTGCCGGCACCTACCCCCTTGGTGCTTTGCCCGTCGCGGCCACCCCTCAGGGCTGGGATGCCCCCCTCGAGCAGACCGAGGCCAACCTGGAGCTCATGGGAGACGGGGAGCTGCTGTACAACATCGCCGGCCGCGCGTCGCTGGTGCGCAGCTGGGTGGTCTATGGCCCCGGCTCTACCCGCGACGACGAGCTGCTGGGCACCGAGCCCTTCGTGGCCGTGGGCAACGTGGACTACCTGCTGCGGGAACCCCCCGAGTCCAAGGAAGTGCGAGAGGGCGGCAGCATTGTGGATGAGTTGATCTACAACGCCGAAGACGAGGTCTCGCTGTCCGTGGCGGCCTTCTTCACCCAGTCCATGGTGGGCCCGGAAGACGCCTTCCGCATGCTGGCCGCTCGCCTGGCCGTCTACCCAGGCGACCACGAGGCCCTGGCCCTGGCCACCTCCATGAAGATCCCCGGAGACCCCGCCCTGGTGGCCATCGGGGAGCGCGCCCGTGCGGGGATGCCCGACGAGGTCGAGGCCCATCGCTTGTACCAGAACTGCCTGGACTCCGACGGCGCCGCGGTGGCACGGGGTGAGTACACCACGCTGGCCCTCGAGCACGCTGACTCGGCCATGTACCAGTACCTCGCGGGCCGCCTGCTCGACGACGGTGCCCCCGAGGCCGAGACCCAGTTCCGCAAGGCCCTCGATGTGGATTCCGACTACGCCTACGCCCACCTGGCCCTGGGCTATCAGCTCGCCACCCGTGGTGATCTCGAGCAGGCCATCGCGTCCTACGAGCGCTACGCCGCCGCCGGTGACGCCGAGTTCGACACCGTGCTGCGCAGCCGCATCCGCCTGCTGCAGGTGCGCGGTGAGCCCGGCTGGGTCGATCAGGCCCGCGCCATCCTGGACCAGGCCGACGCCCGCTTCGGGGCGGACCTCAACCGCGGCGCGCTGCGGGCGTCCATGGACGTGCTCCACGGCGGCGTGGCTCTGGATCAAGCCCTGGGCGTGCTGGACGCCAGCGTGGCCGCCTTGGTGTCGGATCCCACCGAGCTGGGCAGCGCGCTGGTGCCCGCGCAGCTCGACACCCATCTGGCGGCAGGGGATGTCGCGGGTGCCCGCGCCTTGCTGGCTGAGCTCGATCCGGAGATGGACGCCTGGGTGCTGGCCAAGGGCGAGCTCTTCCTGGCCTTGGGCGCTGCCGATGGCGACGCCGTGCGCCAGGCCCTGGATGCCCACGTCGACATGATCTCCAGCACCGCGACCTCCCAGGCCCTGTTCGCCGCCGCCGCCGCCGCCGCCTTGGGCCACGCATCCGCGGATCAGCTCGTCGAGCTGTCCATGGCCCTCGAGAGGCCTGGCAGCGTCAGCCCGGCGGTGGTGCTGGGCTCCCAGGCCGACATCCGCACGCCTGACGCCATGGATGCGCTGCTGGGTGCGGTGCCTCTGGACGGCCGAGGCCTCGGCTATGCCGCGGCCGCCATCCTGCTCCAGCATGGTGAAGGTGACTCCGCGGCGGTGGCCCACGCCCGCGCCCAGGCCGCCCTCCTGCTGCTGCCCGACGAGCTCCCTCCTTGGCGCTGAGGGGCACCGCTCCCTCTCGGAGCCCTCTCAGTCGATCCGACAAGCCGAGGCCGAGTCGATAGGGGGAGGAGGAATCTCTCTGGGAGCTTCCATGTTCCGCCTCATCCCTGTGCTGTCCGCCTTGATGCTGGCCGGTCCTGTCCAGGCAGCCGACTCCAAGGGTCCCAAGATCCAGGAACAGCTGGCGGTGGGCAAGATCCCCGCGGCCTGGCGCACCTGCGAAAAGCTGATGGAGAAGGGCGCTCTGCAGTACGATGACGAGGTCGAGGCCTGCGCACAGGCCGATCTGAGCCAGCTCGACGCGGCCCACCCCGACGGCCTGAGCCTCGAGCAGCTCAACGTGCACTGGGCCCGCTGGGGCAGCACCGCCGCCTCGTCCGAGACCCGCGCCCGTGCCGCTCAGATGCGCCTCGAGGGCGCCAACGGAGACATCGACACCCTGGCGGCCCTGTGGGGATCGTTCTCCGACACCCCCGCAGGGCAGGCCTGCAGCGACCTGCTCTACCAGCACTACGTGGACCAGAACAGCGCCGCGGCCATGGCCGAGTTCGTGGAGCGCTTCCCCGACGCACCCCAGGTGGAGCGGGCCCGGACCGTGTCCGAAGACCTCCTGTGGGCCGAAGCCGAAGCTGTGGGCACCGTCGCGGGCTGGGAGGCCTTCATGATGGCCAACCCTACCCACGCGCGCCTGGCGGAGGCGGTGCGCTGGCTGCAGACCCTGGCCTTCCGAGAGGCCGAAGCCGTCGGCACCGCCGAGGTCTGGGCGCAGTTCCTGTCCGCCTTCGCCGACCACCCCCGCTACGAAGAAGCCGAACAGAACCGTATCAACGCGATGTTCGACGAAGCGGTGGAGAAGGGCCCGGAGGTCATGTTGGCGGTGGCCGACGCCTGGCCCGATCACGCCCGTTCCGCGGTCGTCCGCACCCAGGCCTACGCCCAGATGCTCGAGGTCCAGCTGCTGTCCCGGGGCTACCACGATCCGTCCTGGAAGCCCGTCGCGGGCCTCGATCAGCCTCCCGTGGCCGTGCCTCTGGGCATCGACGGCCTGAACGTGATCTTCCCACCGGGGCAGTCCGCGGGCACCGCCATCCTGGTGTGGTTCGAGGCAGGCCAGGCGGGCCCCCTCACTGGGCTGTACGCCGAGCGCCTGGCGGCTCAGGGTTTCCCTGCCGATCGGGTCGAGGCCATCACCCAGCTGGCTTGGCTGCCGCCACAGGGTCAGAAGCTGGTGGGCCGCTTCCAGGAGCCCCTGTGTCACCCCGACGGCATCGAGGGCAACTTCGCGGTGGTCACCCAGGCCTTCGAGCTCGAGCTGGTCTTCCCCTTCACGGTAGGGGTGGTCTGCTCCCAGGCGCGGCCCTAGGCTCGCTTAGCCGCTTCCACCAGGCGCTCAACCTCGGCCAGCATGGCCTGCTTCTCGGGGCCGCTGACCCGCCAGGCCATGTCCACCACGTCGCTGCCCTCGAGATCCTGGTCCCCCAGGAAGGTGCCCCCCAGCATGGACAGGTAGTCCGGCAGGGCGTCGATGCGGTTGGCGGCGGCCCAGACCCTCGCCCAGCTGCGCACGGTGGCGTCGGGGTTGTAGCCTCCGCCCCCCAGCAGCAGCAGGTGGGGGCTGAAGCCGCGGATGAACTCCATGGCGTGGGCCATGCCGTTGTTGGTGAGCTGCAGGTTGGACAGGGGGTCCGTGCGGTGGGTGTCGGCGCCCACCACCACCACGCTCACCGACGGCGCGAAGGCGCGCACGCGGTCCACGATGAGATCGTCGAAGGCCTTCTGGAACACCTCGTCGTCGGCCCCTGCGGGCAGGGGCACGTTGAGGGTGTAGCCCCGCCCTGGGCCCTCCCCGACCTCGTGCTCGAAGCCACGCCAGGGGTACAGGGTCTTTCCCGACTCGTGGATGCTGACCACCAGCACGCGGTCGTCCCGCCAGTAGGCATCCTGCACGCCGTTGCCGTGGTGGGCGTCGATGTCGATGTACGCCACGCGATGACCCGCCGCCAGCAGGGCGTCGATGGCCAGGATGGCGTCGTTGACGTAGCAGAAGCCCTCGGCGTGGCTGCGGCTCGAGTGGTGCATCCCCCCCAGGGGGTTGAACACCAGGTTGGCGTTCTTGTCCAGGATCAGGCGCACCGCGGTCATGGTCGCGGCACAGTACAGCTGAACGTAGTCGGCCATCCCGGGGAAGATGGGGCACTCTTCGCTGCCTAGCCCATAGGCCAACAGCGAGGCGTCAATCTCACCCCTCGAGGCCCGCTGGATGGCGGCCAGGAAGCCCGGGTCCACCGAACCGGCCAGGGCCTCGGGGGGCAGGGGATCGGGCATCTCCACCCGCATCCAGGGCTCCGACAGCCAGTCCTGACGCTTGAGCAGCTCGAACAGCTTGCCCGCTCGATCCGGTTTGAACGGGTGACCGTCCCCCAGGGTGTGGTCGGCGAAGCTGGGGCTGTGGATCAGGATGGCGTCCTTGGGGCGGCCGCGATCCGCGGGGGAGAAGGTCACGGTGTAGGTGCGCAGGCCCGCGTCGTGGCGCACCCGGGCGGTGGGCCAGGCCTTGTCCAGCAGGTGCCGCATGCTGCTGTTGTCCTGCAGCACCTCGGCGTACAGGCCGTACAGCCCCCGGGCGTAGGCGATGTGCATCAGGTAGTTGGCCAGGAAGCTGCCCAGGCCGTGGCCCTGGTAGTCGTCGTGTACCAGGATGTCGAACTCCCCCATGCGGGTCGAGGGGGAGTACAGGCAGCGCCCTTCGCAGATGATGCGGCGGTTACCCCGGGGGCCCACCAGGCCCACGATGGCCATGTCCTGGGCATAGTCGATGTTGGTGATCTCCATGAGCGTGGAGCGGGACAGGGAGTTGAGGCTGGCGTGCCAGCGCATGCGCACGGTCTCGGGGGACAGGGCGTGGAAGAGCTGCTGGATGCGGCGGGTGTCCGAGGGCTTCACGGGCCGGAAGAACACCTCGAGCCCTCCGCTGAAGGTGCGCGAGGTCTCGTAGTGGTGGGGATAGACGCAGCCATGCTCAGGCTGGACGGCCTGGTCCGGGGACACCATGTGCATGGCCTTGGCCTGCTCCATCAGCTCCCGCCGGAAGCGGGGGTGGGCCACCGAGACCAGGGCCACGGCCCGCTCCCGCAGGGACAGGCCGCGCAGGTACACCGAGCCGTACTCGGTGACCACGATGTCCACCTTGGAGCGGGGCAGGAACACGCCGCGGCCCGAGCCCTCGGCCACGATGCGCGAGCACAGGCCCTCGGGGTCGATGGACGGCAAGGCCAGGACCACCAGCCCACCCTCCGATCGCGAGGCGCCCTCCACATAGTTCAGGGCCGCGCCCAGGCTGCCCCGCTTCGAGGTGGACACGGTGCCCTGGATGCGGGCCTTGCCCGACAGGTCCAGCTCTTCCACCTCGAGCACCGCCACCACGCCGGGGTTTTGGGCGATGACGAAGGGGTCGTTGACGTGGTCCACCGGATGCAGCTCGATGGCGGGGTTCTGGTGCAGTGCCCGGTAGAGCTCTTCGGTGCCCTCGGCGGTGGTGGCCACGCTGCGGCCCCGGTGTACCCCCTTGCTGCGGTTGCTCACGGCGCCGGACTGGATCAGGCGCAGCAGGTCCGTGGTGAGCACGTCGGTGTGGATGCCCAGGTCCCGCCGGCGCTCGAGGTAGCGCATGGTGGCGGTGGCCACCGCGCTGCGGCTGAAGTGGAGCACGGCGCCGTCGGGGATGAGGCCGGCCACCAACCGGCCGATGGTGACCGAGACGGGGTCGGGGGCCTCGGGCTGGACCTCATGCAGGGGGGCGTCGCCGTCCACCAGCAGATCCAGATCGTCCACGTGGACCCGGGAGTCGCCGTGGGTGACGGGCAGCTGGGGGTTCACCTGGGCCACCACCAGCCCGGCATACTCCACCACGGCCAGCCCGGCGTCCACCGAGCTGCCCAGGCTGCAGGAGCCCATGGCGTCGGGGGGGCTGACCTGGAGCAGGGCCACGTCCACGTTGACGATGCCCCGGGCCATGGCCCGGGGGAGCTCCGTGACGCTCATGGGGGTGTAGTCGGCTCGGCCCTCGCGCACGGCTTCCTCCATGCCACGGCCCACGAAGAAGGTGTTCAGGCGGAAGTTCACCGCCAGCTTGGGATTGGCGAAAGGGCTCTCTCCCAGGCCCAGCAGGTGCAGCACCAGCACATCCCGCAGCCGGCCGGCCTTGGCCACCAGCGCGTCCCTGAGGATGGTGGGCTCGGCCGCGCCGCTGCCGATGTAGACGGTCTGGCCGCTGCGCACCCGGGCCGCCGCGTCTTGGGGGCTGCACAGCTTGTGGCCGTGGCGCTCGCGCCAGTCCCCGTCACCGATGTGGATTGCATCGCCCTGCTTCGCCGTGTCGGTCATGACTCGCTCCTCCCGAACCGGGATCATGCCGTAGGCATGGCGCTTTCGCCCCACAAAAGCAAGGCCAGCGGCCCCGCAGCGTGAGGGCTCAGACCGAAGCCGGCCGGCTAATCGCAGAAGGGCCCGGGCCAGATGAGGTCGTTGTTGCGCTCTTCGCACTCGAGGTCGTCGCTGGAGATCTCGAACACCAGCGAGTCGGCGCTGTTGACGTCCGCCGCGGACAGCTCGATCTGGCGGGAGTCGTCATACCAACCCACCAGCAGGCTGGGGGGGATGGTGATGGTGGTCAGCAGGGTGTCCGTGGTGCCGGTGCGGGCGGAGACCCGGATGGTGGCGGGCACCTCGAGGTCCACCGCGCCCTGGTTGCCAGCGTGCAGCCAGAAGATGATGCTGTTTTCGTCGCAGTCGATCTCGCACAGATCGCCCATGGCCAGGGTGAGGTCTGGGGCGGAGATGCCGTCGCCCGCCGTCATGTCGCCTGATCGGAAGTTGTTGTAGGACGCCCAGTTCAGGTCGGCGTTGGCGGGGATGGTGCCGTCGTCGTTGATGTTGGTGATGTGGTAGGCGTGCTGGTTCCAGATCTTGCGACCGGGCCGCCAGGAGTTGTCAGCGTCGCCGAAGACGTGCAGGCCCGAGTAGCTGCCGTACTGGGCGGTGTTGACCACCACGATCTCGGCGTGGCCGTCGCCGTCGACATCCGCGATGGTGGGGTACTCGAGCCAGGTGCCGTTCGAGTGCTCTGTGCTCTCGAGCTTCACCGAGCCGTCCACGCCGTTGAACACCCACAGGCGGGTCTGGTCGGCGTAGACCACCTCGGCCACGCCGTCGCCCTCGAAGTCGAACACCGCCGAGCCGGTGTTGCCGCTGGACGAGTCGTCGGTGGTCCTCTGCCACAGTATGGTGCCGTCGGGGTCGAACACCGAGTACTGGGAGCCCGAGGCCACGCCGATCTCTGGCTCACCGTCGCCGTCGTAGTCGGCCACGGTGGGTGGGCCGCCGTAGTAGGCAT
>Ga0307987_1001712_pt1 | contig 11915 bp, 12 predicted proteins | sample EllFjometagen181_FD_203157 | JGI IMG/M metagenome (GOLD analysis project Ga0307987, IMG submission 203157) | Marine microbial communities from Ellis Fjord, Antarctic Ocean - #181 | ecosystem: Environmental > Aquatic > Marine > Unclassified | place: Southern Ocean | collected 2014-10-08 | reverse complement strand
ATATGATGGTGATGATAACTCCGCATTCAAAGCAAGTTTCTTTAAAGACGATGATGATAGTGACAAAAATGATATGTCATTTATTACAAATAAAAAAACAAAAGGGAAGATTTTCTAAAAAAGAAAACAATTATATCAATAAGTTGTATAAATAACAAAAGGAAATGAAATTATTTGATTATATAAAAATTCTCTTTGGGCGAGATGCACAATGGGAGAAATTAAAGAGGTATGATAAGTCTAAGAATTCATTTATGACAAATAGATTTATGAGTGCTAAATTTCCTATACAAGCAAATATGTTTAATGCACTTAAGATTGATCCTGTAGGACAAGCAGAAGCGTGGAGGATGGTTGCATCAAAGTTTAGTAGAGTACCTGGTTTTATTTATACTAAAACCAAGGCCTCTAAGAAAATAAAAAAATGGGAACCAAACTCTAAAGCTTTAGAACTATATTTAAAGATTAATGAAATAGGCGAACGTGATTTTAAAGAAGCAATGAAGCACCACCCAACTGAAGTTAAAAATGCAATTAATGTATTAGAAAAACAGATGAGTGATGATATTAATTGATAAACAATTTGAATTAGAAATACCAACACATATTGCATTTACTTTATATAAAAATGATTACATAGATAATCTAATTATATCTAAGGTAAAAAAAGAATGTATAAATGAATCAGACAACCCATCTGAATTTATTGTTTCTTTAGAGCAATTTGAAAAGGCCATAAAAACTTCAGCATTTTTGAGGGCTGAATTACAAAAAACAATAGACCAAGATTTATTATCTAATCCTGACTTCAGACCTAATTCTATTTTCTTTTTGCAGTCTATAATTAATAAGCTGCCTAATTTAGAATACATTACATTTAAAATATCTAACAATAAAATATTTTCTAGATTAGTAAAGCTAGAAAATGGCCGTGAAATTGTAAGCTTTCATTTTAATATTATAGAAGGTACTTTTGATCTTACTAAAATATTAGAAAGAGAACATTTAGATACATTTAATAAAAAGTTCATAGAACTAGGAATAATAAGTAATAAGTATTTAGATAGAGCTTCTCACTTTTATATTAAAACTGCTGTTTTATTTGACATCCTTGCTGATATGCAAGAATCACACAGCATAGAAGCTTTTGATATTATTACATCGATTGATCCTAAATTGGAAGAAGACGATCCTATCTTATTAATTAAGACAGACTATACACCATATTAGAACATGAATATATAAACCAAATAAGGTTTGTATTATGAAAAAGATTATAAATTGGGTTAGTGGACTCTTAAGAGATGAAAGAGGAGACCCATCATCAAAAAGATTTATTGGAATTATTGCTGGTTTAACACTGTGCGCTGCTTTGTTTATCAATCTCTACACAGAATATCCAGTTGAGCCAACAATAGTAAATGCAGTTGCTGCAATCTGTATTGGTGGTTTAGGATTATCTTCTGCTGATAAAATATGGGGCAAGAAATCTAACAAAGGTGAAGATCAACAAATAAACTCGTAACATGGCAGTAACAGGATCATCAACCGATGCTAACGGAGATCAATTATTAGTTAGCCTCCAAACCCCTTATGAAAATGTAATAGAAGTATTAGGTTTTACTGATTCAATTACAGGAGAAACTACTTCATGTTATTATGATAAGGATTACAGGTGGGGTATGGATGGTGTCACATACTCAGACTGGGTACCACTAACTGATGTTAATTTACAAATGTTAGTATTAAATCCAGCAAATAAATTTTGGATTCAATATAGATACACCCAAGTTGGAGATTGTACATTAACTTTTAATTCAATTGCATTAGAAATTGTAACTGATGGTGGCGTGATATGCAAAATACCTCAAATTGATTGTGGTGGTGTTGACGGTTGTTCTGGCGCATTAAACTTGGCATTTGATTGCTGTGATGGAGGTTGGAATCCGTATGATATATCTAGAGCGGGCCAGATGTATACTCAGTTATCTGCAATGGCATCTAACTTATTTGGTTTCTGTGTAAAGTATTATAAAACTAAAGCAGATCAAAGAAGTAAAGATGTTATTCTAAAAGAGTATTCATTATTTGATGTTATTAAATCAGGAGAAGTTAAGATAATGATTCCTGATAATGAATTACCTACTAGGGATATTCAATTCAATCCATTAATGATGGACTTTCCTGTTCAGTTTGAAATTCATATTGTCAAATCTGCGTTTGAAGCAATCTTTGGTATTGGTTCAAAACCACAGATGAGAGATTATCTTCATTTTGAACAATTTATGAATCGTATGTATGAAGTAGACGCGATAGCTGAGGCTGATGACTTTATGTATACTGGATCTTATTGGAGAGTTAGTCTTGTCACTTATCAGCAAAGAACCAATGTAGGTTATGAAAATACTATAGATGGTTTAGCTGCTGAGATTTCTACTGAAGCACTAGTATCTAACGTAGAAGAAAAATTTAGAGTTGAAAGAGAGAATGAATTTAAAGATGTTAGAAAACCTAATGAATATAATACTATAGGTAGTCAAGCAAATGATTATGTAAGAAGATCATTAAATAAAAAGATGACTATTACAGAAGAAACTGTTTATAATCAGTGGACTATCATATCTAAATATCATTATGCATTAGGAACTTTAACTAATACTTATAATGCAACACAATCAATTGGAGTTAAATATAGATATAGTGATGGTTGGTCTGTTACTGATGATAGGGCATTTACTTTTTGGTTTAGGCCACAGTATACAAAACCTATTGGCGCAAGTTTTGTGATTAATACAATAACCAATAATGCAGGTAACCCTATGATTACTGCAGCTGCATTACCACTTGGAACTAGTGCTATAGTAGCAGGAGATTGGATAGTAGTAAGAGGCACGACGTCATATAATAGTATTCAACCTGTAAAATCAGTAGATGCTGTTACAAAAACTATTACTTTAGATATACCTTATATAGATGGAATTATAAGTAACAACGCAACATTTAAGAAAGAAGTAAGTAATACATTTATTTCATATGATACTGATGTTATACCAACATTAAGTCTAGTAGCACTAACATATACTACAAATTGGTTTATTATTAAATTTAACAATGATTATTATAAATATGATCTATCAAAAAGTTCAGTAGTACTTACAAAAGGTAAATGGTATGCTGCAACTATTAATTTAAACAACATAGCAAAACAGTTATCATTATTTTTATATAATACAGTTGAATTGGCTGGTGCTATAAATCCAGATAGAACTGCTGATTTAACAAACATTTACATAAATACACAAACAGTACCAGCAATATCAATACCTGATGGGTATGCTTGGAAGTTATTAGGTTGTGAAACTGATTTAACAAATATCAGAATATGGAGCCAACCAATTGAGGAAGAACTTCAAGAGCTAGTTTTATCTCAGTATGTTGTAAGAGATTCTCACTTAGCATTGCTGCTTGATAACGCGTCTCCGGAGCTTCTTCTTCCAACAGTTACTAACCCAAGGTAACTTGGAATATATATTATAAATTTAAACATATGAAAGAAACATCGAAAGATAAGTTTCGTGATTCTTTAGGAGATCTATTAAATGATTTACCTGATGAAGTAGAAGGACTAGGTGATAATGATGTTGAGTTACAGCCTGTTAGAATGGAGAGTAATCAAGGTGCGCAATTAGTTAGAGCTAAAAACAAAGCCGAAAAGGTAATGAATAGCTTATTAACTTTTTATTTAAGTGAGGAGATTATCGCCGAGCACGAGTACATTAGAGCTAAGGCACAATTAGATGAATCTGCATTATCTATGTTAATAAGACAAATGCAAAACAGCGAAACTGCAATTACTTTATTAATGGAGACAATTCATGAAGGAGATGTTTCACCAAGAATGTTTGAAGTACTTAGTGATTTACAAAGAACTCTTTTAGATATTATTAAAAGTCAAACAATGTATATGGTAGCAATTGAGGAAAATGCTAAAAAGATATCTCGTGATGTAGATGTTTATCATAACACCGAAGGTTCATCATCACGCAATAAACAAAGTGGTATTAAATCTAGAGGTACAAAAGATTTAATGAGAGCTTTACAAGATACAATTAAAGAAGAAGATATACAAGACGTTGATGGAAATGAAAATGAAGAATGATTATTTGTTAGTTCAGGAAATTGAACAACAAGAACAGCAAACATCTAGTGGTATTATCATACCTGTTGAAAAGCATAATCGTAAAGCAACAGTTATTAATGCTGGTGATGCGAAGCATGTGAAAGAGGGTGATACTATATTAAAAAATATGGGCAAAGGTACGATGGTTACACTTGACAACATCGAATATGAAATTATACATATTAACCAACTTATTGCCATCTTAGAAGAATAGTGCCATTCTACATTAGAATTAGGCTATAATGAATATATATAATAAATATATTTAACTAATATGAACTACTTGCTAATCCATGATAGTATAATAAATAAGGCTAAAGACCGTACATTAACAACGTATAAAGAAAAACATCATATCACTCCAAGATGTTTGGGCGGTACTAATGATAAAGAAAATTTAGTATACCTTACAGCCAGAGAACATTTTATTATACATAAACTACTTGTTGAAATATATCCTAACGAGTCTGGTTTAAAGACAGCAGTTTTTCTGTTTTGTTATTGGAAAAGTGGAAAACAAGAAAGGAACTATCATATAGGTGCTAGAGAATATGAAAGATTAAGAACTGCGCAGGGTATAATAATGAGTGAACGGTTAAAGGGTTGTAAGCTATCAGAAGAACATAAAGCTAAGATAGGAGTAGCATCTAGGAAGCTGTGGGCAGATCCTGAATATAAAACAAGACTGATAATGGCTGCAAAAAATAGACCAGGAGTATCACAAAAGACCAGGGCAAAGCAATCAGCATCAAGTCTAGGAAAGCTTCATTCAGAAGAGACTAAAATTAAAATGTCAAAAATAGGAGTTAAACGATTCGAAGACCCTGTTGAGAGGGCTAAAGTATCAGCTAGGTTTAAAGGTTCGACAAGAACACTAGAACAAAAAACAAAAATGTCAGTAGATATGTATGCAGCGAAACGTCGGCGTGTATATAATCCTGAAACTAAACAAAACAAATTTCCTAAACCAGAACAATTACAAGAACTATTAGATAGTGGCTGGGTGTTAGGAAGATGTGAAACTAAACAAAGATAATGGCGCAAAAACCACAAGCACAGAGTGCTGGCTTCGAAATGAAAATAGATAAAGGCCAAGAAATGTTTTCATGGACAACTCAAAAGGTTGATCAATTAATGCTAGCTATAGATGAGGGGTACCGCCCAAAGTCTGTCCCATTTTATGAAGGTAATCCTAATTTAAGAAAGGGCAACATTGTATTTTCTTATTCTGATAAGGAGATAAAGGAAATTAAAAGATGTGCGAAAGATATTGTTTATTTTGCAAATAATTATTGTACAGTAATGACAGACGCCGGATTAGCAACAATTACACTGAGGCCATATCAAGAGGATATGTTAAAGCAATTTCAAGCAGAGCGATTTAATATCTGTTTAGCGGCACGCCAGGTGGGCAAAACAATTTGTTCTTCTATCTTTATTGCTTGGTATTCTGTATTTAACTTTGATAAAAATACACTAATACTTTCAAACAAAGGTGCTACAACAAGGGAAATAATTGATAAAGGTAAAACTATATTAGAACATTTACCCTTCTTTATCAAGCCTGGTACACTTAAATGGGATGTGTTTAACTCAAAATTTGATAATGGTTGTAGGATCATAGGTCAGACTACAACAAAGAAAGCTGCAATCGGTTTTTCCATAAATTTACTTTTTATGGATGAGTTCGCACATATACCTGCAAACTTTGTAGATACTTTTTATGAAAATGTATATCCAACCGTTTCTGCCTCAATTAATTCTAAAGTAATAATTACAAGTACACCTAATGGGTTTAATAAGTTCTATGACATTTATAATGCTGCTGATAAAGGATTAAGTGAATATGTACCATTCAGAGTAGACTGGTGGGATGTTCCAGGAAGAGATGATGCATGGATGCGCCAAGAGGTTGCTAACTTAGGTAGTGATGAAGCTTTCAATAGACAATATGGAAATCAGTTTATAGCAGGTTCTTCTTTATTGTTAGGGGCTGCTAGTTTAAAAAAGCTTACTGAAAATCAAGTAGAATTTGAGCACAGAGAAATTGTAGAGTTTGATGATGCTGAAATTGATTACTCTGGTTTATTATGGAAGCCAGGTTTTAATTTAGATGAAATAGAAGAGGACTACAATTACTGGGTATTTTCAGTAGACATTGCTGAAGGTGTAGGCGGTGATTATTCTGTTATTAATATCTTCCAATTAAAAATGCTAGAGCAAAAAGATTGGAAATCAATAACAACACCAGGGAGTTTCGTTGACTTTTTTGCAATAAGCCAAGTAGGTCGGTTCCGAAGTAACTCTCACACCATCGAAGAATTTGCAAAATCTTTGTATATTTTAACCTTTGATTTATTCTTTTCAGAGAATGTAAAATTAATAATAGAATGGAATATGTTTGGTGGAGAATTAATAAAAAGAATGGAAACTGTCTTTCCACAAAGAAATGAATTTGATGAAGAATCTGTTGTTAAATTTAAACATCGTGTAGATGCAAAAACAAAACAATTCGGTCTTAAGGTAAAGAAAGATAACAAACCTATTTTTTGTCAAAACTTTAAAAAATATATCACCCAAAATAAAATTCAAATTTTTGATAAAGATACTATAAAAGAATCCTCAACTTTTGGGAAATTATCAAATGGATCATATGCAGGCCAATTAGGTAACGACGACTTAATTATGACTTGTATAAATAGTTCAGAGTTCTTTACTACTTTAGATTTCTCTGATTTTGTTGAAGAGATTTATGATGAGATAGATCCAGCTATACAAATTAAATTAGAAGAAATTTTGGAAAAAGATTCAAAAGGTGGTAATCTCAATTTTGATATCTACGACTTAATATAAAAGTTCAAAGGTTAGTGGATATATAAAAAAACTAATAAACAAAAAAATATAATACAAGATGGCACTAGATCCAAAAATCGCTTCTCTTAAAGCAGCAGGTACTTATCGTTTCGAATTTGACAAAAGTCAAGTAGTTAGCATACCTGCAAATCAAACACGACTGGTGGTCGGGTTTTCAAAGAGAGGTCCGTTTAATACACCCGTTTTTATTCCAGATACTGCTTTTTTTAAGCAAGTATTCGGTGATATTGATAGAAACTTAGAAAGAAAAGATTCTTTTTTCCATAGAAGCTGTTTGGCTGCACTGGAAAGAGGACCAATTTTAGCATTGAGTCTACTTAATTTAGATGCTGCTGATAAAGTAAATGCTGTTAGATTTGCGACATCATCAACACCAGAAGTTCAAGCTAATGCTGGATTAAACTACGAATACCAAAAATTTTATAATAGAGATAAGTTTTGGTTTCCATCAACTGATAATTTTTTAACTAACGTTGGTGCAAATCAATCTGTATTATCTGGTATAGCTGTAAATGATTTATTAGACATTACTAATTTAGGACAAACTCCTATATCTGTAATTGCTAAAAAATCTGCAGCAACAAATGTATTAGCTTACCAAGTAACTGTCGAGGAATGGTATGGTGCTGCTAATGTACCTGGTTTTTTAAATAAAGATAGTTTAATTTCTGACTTCTTTGTAGATATCTTTGTAATAGGAGGTAACTTCGGTGGAGATTTTAGTTCAAGCACTCCTTATTCAAGATTTAATGCTGATCCAACATTCCAAGAATATTTTGATCCTACACAAGGATTAAAAAGAAAAGTATTTACTAGTGATAGTACTGATACTAAATTATTAGAATTTTTTAATTTACCTGAGGTAGAATTACAAGCAACATATACTGCATGTTTAATTCCTGATTTTGTCGATCTATTAGGTAATAACCTTTTCGTTGAAAAAGTTGTTAATGCTGATACTGCATCTACTGGATTATTTGTTACTGTAAATGAAAATTTATTTAGTGGAGATATTCTTATCGATGGTGTAGCTGGAGGAATTGATATGATTGGACATAACATTGAATATCAACAAGCTACTTCATTACAAGATGACATTAATATGTTATCATATAGTGGATCTATTGTTTCTGATTTACTTTACTGTAGAGAACCAGAACCTGGAACTAGTGTAACTAATGATACAAGCACAATAACTGTAACTACACCATCAGGCGGTGGCGTACAGATTCAAGTAACTAATGCTAATGCTACTAAAGATGCAATATGGACTGCATTTAGTACTATGACTGCAAATACATCTACTGTAGTAGGTTCATTTATAAAAACTACTGGTTTAGCACCAGCAGAACAATATGTACCAGTTATTGAAGTACAAACTAATGGTTCTTCAATAACTGTATTATTATCAGACGTAGGCGGTATCACACCAGCAGATTTCACAATCGGTGGAGCTGCTGTTTACAATTATATTAATGAAGTAGATATAGATTTTATAGCTGACGAATTTCCACTAGCTAATCCAATTGCTGGTATTATAGGTTCTTATGGATCTACAATAGCAACACAATTTGCCAACGGTACATTAACTGATGGTGATGAGGCTGTTTACAAAAATGGTGCAGTTGAATCTACATCATATATTGTAGCTAATGCTGTAGATTATGGTTTTATCCATACAGGCGGGCCGACCACTGCTATTAACACAATTGCAATTTCAGATTCTGAGTATTTCTTACCAGGAGTAAGGATTACACCGTATCAAGAAGATAGTTTTACTAATCTGACGGCACATGATGAATTTACTTTAGATGATGTTGGATTTTTCCTAACATCTAAGGCAGTTGCAGTAGCAGCAAACTGTTTAAATGTACAAACTTTAAAAGGCGCTCTTAACTTGACTATTGATATTGTAGGTGATTCGCTTAATGAGCCGTTACTAAAACCTAATCAAATTTTAATTGCAACTACTTCACCAGAAGCTGCTGATGTTAGTGTAGGAAATTATTTATTAAACGATGAAGGTACTGTAAGTGGTCATTCAAGATTAACTAGAATTAATGCTGTAGTAGGGGGAGTAACACCTTCACAATATCCAATTATACCTTCAGGAAAAACTGCACTATTAGTAACATGCCAATCTGAAATTGATGTAAATCTTGTAACTGGGCCACCTGCGCAAAGAAAAGTAGAATTATATTATCCAATTGATAGTTGGGTAGATTATCTTAACGTATTTGAATTGCCTGGTTTTAATTTACTAGCAACTAAACACGTACCTGATGGGACTAATACTAGACAGAATTACTGTTTAAGTCCAATTTTAGGTGGTACTAATTTATATAAAGCTTTAACTGATAAAGAAACTATTAACTTCCGTTATGTAGTAGATACCTACGGAAATGGTATAGAAGCAAACTGTAAATCTGTTTATACAAATTTATGTGCAGGTAGGAAAAATTCATTCGCAATTGTTAATGCACCATCTGCTAAAGATTTTAAAGCAAGTACAGATCCAAGCTTTACTGATGCAACTGACGGCCTATCTTCTAAGATGATAGCTGAGGGTGGAAATCTTGCATTGAATCCAACTATTAGATATTCATTACCTTCGGCAACGAGTGGTGGATCTTGGGGTGGTTATTACTATCCATTCATTACTGTTAGGGATTTAGGAAAGAACATAAGTGTTCCTCCTGCTGCGTATGTATCTAATAACTACATACTTAAATATGAAAACGCATTACCGTGGTCAATTGTGGCTGGTGTAAGACGTGGAGTTATAGGTGGAAATGGTGTTGTTGGTTTAGAATTAAATCTTGACCAAGAAGATCGTTATTATCTAGAGCCATTCGGATTGAATCCAATTGTATTCCAAAGTGGAACAGGACCAACTATATTTGCAAATAAAACTGCACAACAGGTTCCGAAATCTGCATTAAGTTCAATTAACGTTAGAGAGGTTGTAATTTATATCCAAGATGGTATCGATGCAATTCTTAAAAACTACTTATTCGAATTTAATACAGCTCAGACAAGATTAGAAATAAAAACGTTAGCTGATAACTTCTTATCAACAGTTCAAAATGATGATGGTGTTTATGATTATAGAAATATAATGGATGAAACAAATAATACACCAGAAGTAATTGATCAAAATGTAGGTATCCTTGATACATATATTGAACCAGTAAGAGGAATGGAAATTCTTGTACAAAGAACAACTATTTTAAGAACTGGAGCAATAAGTTCAGGAAACTTCCAATAAGGAGTTAAGTAAGACGAATATATAAAAAAACAATATAAACTATGCCGTTACCACATTATACCCAGTCAAGGGCCAGTAGCCAAAGGTTCGAACCAATACAGCCTAATCTATTTGAGGTTACTATATTTTCACCATTAGGGGATGATACAGGACTTATCTTAGAGCAGGTAAATTCAATTGGAGGATTAAATAATTTAAATCCATCAGTTGATGCAGTTGGACAAAAATATAAATTTGCTGATAGATCTTTCGCAGGTATGCCTGGTCAGACATTCGTAGATTTAACACTTAACTTCAGTCTTAACTTGAATGAAGCTAATGAAAACTACATCTACAATACTTTCCGTAATTGGAATAATATAATCTATGATCCATTAACTGGTGAAATGGGATTAAAGAAAGATTACGTAGGTAGTATGATAGTTGTTCAATATAACAGAGCAGGAGATATCTTCAGAAAGATTACATTTAAAGATGTATTCCCAACAGGACAACCTGATTTTGTAGATGAATTGAATTATGAAACTCAAGATGCAGCTCAGTTATCAATGACTTATCGTTGTGATCATTGGGTTGAGGAGAATGTAGGAGCTTAATTAAATTAAATAAAAAACTATGAATAGTATTAAAAGGTTTGCAGATTTCGTGAATGAATCTTTAGTTAATGAAGAAACAAATTTCATGAAAGAGTTTTCAAAATACGGAGACTTTAAGAAAAACAGAAATGACGGCTCAACCAGCACTGAAGTTAAGTCTAAAAATTTTGGAACAGTTTCAATCATTTTAAGACCAATAGACAAAGCTGATGATATTTTAGAGGATATGCTTGTAATTGAAATAGGAGATCTTGGACAGGGAATATATTTAACAGGCTTAAAAAATATCAAAGCATGGTTTAATGGTGGTGGAGTAGATATGATTGCATACAGTAGTGTTAAAGAAATAGAAGCATATAATAAAGACTTTGATTTTAATAACGTTGATTAAATAGCTTAATAATAAATTAAAACTGGGATTGTTAGTAGCATTCCCAGTTTTTTTGCCTTCACTCTAATATATAATATAAATTATATAATATAGAAATATGATAATCTATAAATTACAACAAGAAAAAACAAACAAAGTTTACATTGGGTATTCAGTAAATGACAATCCTAATAACTTTGGAACAGGGAAATACATCAAGCGCGCAGTTAAGGATTTTGGAACTATGTCTTTTAGTCGAGAGGTTGTTGAAGTCTTTGAAGAAGACCATCTATTAAGTGATATCTTAAAAAGAGTAGAGTATTGGATTAATAAATTTAAGTCTGATAATTCTAAATATGGATATAATGAAACTGTTCAAGAACTTATCCCACAAAGGAAACGTCTTACTAAAAAATTACAAGTATTACTAACACCTGAAGATGAGGACAGTCTTAATACAATCATTATACAAAAATCAATGGAAGATAGGATCAAACCTGTAGCCATCTCAAGATATGTTAGACAATTAATAGTAGAGCATATAGTTGAAGAAACTACACCAGAAAAACAATTAACAAAAAATAAATAAACGATGTCAAAAGAACACGAAGATAATATCCAAAAGGA
>Ga0307987_1001711_pt1 | contig 11917 bp, 10 predicted proteins | sample EllFjometagen181_FD_203157 | JGI IMG/M metagenome (GOLD analysis project Ga0307987, IMG submission 203157) | Marine microbial communities from Ellis Fjord, Antarctic Ocean - #181 | ecosystem: Environmental > Aquatic > Marine > Unclassified | place: Southern Ocean | collected 2014-10-08 | reverse complement strand
ATTCTACTATCGTATTTGGCCTTCCATGTCAACTAAATATGCCTATTTTCTTGATAGTTCACCACATTTATCACTTTTTACTGGTGGTGTTGTTTCTTTAACCACAAATGTGGCATATGTGATAAAAGTTCCTAAAAGTCCAACCATCATAGGTGTTTGGTCAGTATTGTTTTTTTTACTCCGTTACGGAGGGTAGTGCCTTGTATGGAATAATGGAACGAACGTTGATACCAATCACTCATTTGTCGGGTAATAAGCCATATCCCTGGAAGGTTTTTTCGGCGTGCCCACTGTTCCCACTGCTCAATAATTTGTGAAGCGACCCCTTTTTTGCGATATTCAGGAAGGACCATAAGTCCGGTGGCGCAGGCGTAGCCATTAATGATGTGAGTTGTTGACTTGTTGATGTTTTCAGGCGGTGGAGAGTGGTTGATAATGGTTCCAAAAGCAATAAAAGTATGTTGATGTGTGGCTAGAAAAAGGGCTCTGTCGGGTTTGAGAGCGTACCGTTGAATCTTATCGAGGAAGACGTGCACAAAGTCAGGATTCATGTCTCTTTTCAGATCATAATAGGCTTGGCTGACATCCTCTGGTGTTGCTGATATAATGCGACAGGCAAATTCTGTTTCAGAAGGATTATAGTTCATTAAGGATGACTTCTTTTTTACGATTGTACTCTTCTTTAGTGATAAGTTCCTGTTTGTAGAGAAGGTCAAGAACCTGGAGGCGTTGTTCCAGGGACTGTGGCCTGGCAATGGGCGCAAATAATGGAGCAGCAGATAGATCGGCAGGAACCCCTTTTGTATCACGTACCGGGAGTGCTCGCAGAGATATCGAAATGACCTTTTCCATCCAGGAACAGGTGCGGGCGTTAAAGTCGCAAAAAGCTCCCCTGCTGTCTTCAGTCTCAGAGGACCACATCAGGTTGCCGGTGAGACGGATGATGTCTCCTTCTCGGCCTATTTTGGATTCTATCAGCGCCTGTAGCTCTGCAGTTGTTGGCATCCTCCAGTCCTCAAAGTCGCCTTCGCTATAGGAGTCGCAATATTCGTTTGCTTCCTGCCAGTTGAGGTTTTCCTGATTATCAGTGGCTGCCCACATAAGATCCGTTGCTGTGTCGAGTACCGTGCTGTCTACTATTGTAAATTGTTCCGGTTTGGCACCGTCGGCACATCCGGAAAGGAGTATTGCAGAGAGAATAAGCAGCCATATTTGCATTGTCTTTCTCCAGAGAGTTAAAATTTGGGGGATAACGATACTTGATGGATTCGTAGATGTTACCTTTTTACGAGTCCATCATACTTGTAGTACAGATATGCTTGGAATGGCAAATGAAATTGCCTTCCCGGCGTAGGGATTACATAAAATTCCCGGAAGGCTCATCACTCTTTTGTATTCGCTGCAGCTGGTCTTCGAGATCAGCGATTTCCATTTCCCAGTATTCAGTAGAAGCAAATTCGGGGAAAAGAGGAGTTGCACCGTCGGCAACATATTGATGTGTCAGCCACGCGATATAGTGAAGGAAGCGCATGGCACGCAGGGGTTCAATTAGGCGAAGAGTACGTCTATCAAAATGATGGAAGGTTTCGTACCCTTCGAGAAAAAATTCGATTTCCAGAAGTGATTCCCGTGGAGTTCCCGGAAGGAGCATCCAGAGATCCTGAACGGCTGGCCCCATGACCATGTCATCAAAATCAATGAGAAAAAATGACTCGCCGGGTCGGTAGATAATATTGGAAAAATGACAGTCACCATGGATTCTGCTCAGTGTCGTCCCCTCAAACATCGGGTCTATTTCGGCAAGTAATCTATCACAGATTGTTGAAAATCGAGAAGCAACTGGTTGTTGTGAGATAACACCGCTTTCAAGTATAAATGCAATTTGTTCAGTTGTTGATTGAGCTGGGCGCATTGTTATCCGGTCTTTTGAAGGATGAACCGCTCCAACTGCATGGCTACGCCCAATCAAACGTCCGATTTCCAGCCATTGTTCTTCGTTGAATTCATCGTAGCTACGTCCACCACATCGAGGAAAGACACTGAAACAAACCCCCCGTTCAGATCCAAGAGTTTCGCCATTGCTGAGGGGTAACGGCGGAATGACAGGGATCTCCTGCTGATCAAGCTCTAACAGGAAATCATGTTCATCCTGCAGGGCTGTTTTTGACCAGCGTCCCGGTCTGTAAAACTTCACCACCAGCCCTTTACCATTAACGGTTTCCAGTTCAAAAACACGGTTAATATAACTGTTGAGTTGTCTGCAAAGATTTGTGCAAGGGATATCGAGTGCGCCTTCGACAAGGTTAAGAACCGTATTCGGGTCAAGTTCGGGAAATGTACCGGGATGGGAAATTTTTTTTAAAGGGGGCATAAGCTACTATTTGTATTTGCACGGTTAAGTAATTATTGTTCACCAGTGTTAGGGTATGCCGTAAACCACTGACTATAATTTATAAGAGAATACCATACATCGGGTTACAGGTCTTGATTTCATTCCAGGTGTAAATCAAAATAGGTAACTTCAGCGAGGGCAAAAAGATACCCCTCATCTCAGAACTGTAACTGTTTAGCAGCTAAGCGCAGACTCCGTGATTCAAATTCGCTCATTTTGGGCTTTGAAGCATAAGTAATGCTATTTGAGAAGGTCAAAATGGCTGCAGTTGGAGGGGCTGAACACCAAAATACATAAGAAGGGGAACGACATGAAAGGAAAAATGTATAGTGGTTGGCTTCTGTCTCTACTTGCCATTCCTTTGCTCTCATTGTTTGGCCGGCCTCTTCAGCTACGTATTATTCAGAATGTTTCTGCGGAAACTCTCCTGCTGTCCCTGACCCTGGTTTTTGCAATAATGGTTTGTATTTATGGTGTCGCTCTGTTTCAAACCGGCATTACCCCTTATAGTTACCACCTGCTTTGGGTCGCAGCTCTTGCTCTTTTTTTTTATTTGCATCTGCCATTTGTTGAGAAAATCCACATTGCTCTCTTTGGTCTCTTTGGCTTTATGAGCCAGAAACTGTTTACACAGAAGGTGGCAGCTGTTCTTTCCGTTGCAATCTCTTTTCTTGATGAGCTATTTCAGTATTTTCTGGCTGCAAGAGTGGGGGATTGGCGTGATGTCTGGCTCAATCTTTTTTCAGCTTCACTTGGAATGTTTCTTGCCTTTTTACTTACAGAAAGCATGGCTGATCGGGAGTCTGTGAATGAAGAGTAGTGTGTGTAGGCCACATATAAAGAGACTCTTTTATCTCAGTTCTCTGTTGGCTTTGCTCCTGTTGCAGCGGGAAAGTGTGGCGACTGAACTCCGAATGATAGTTTTAGACGTTGGAATGGGACAGAGCATATTGCTTGTGGAAAACGGACATGGATTGCTGGTGGACAGTGGGCTTGCTGAGTATGCGCCTTATGTCCTGGATCGAATGGACTTTTATGGGGTGCAAACACTTGATTATCTGGTGTTCACGCACTTACATGCGGATCATGCAGGAGGCTATTTTCAGATTCGGGCAGTCTGGCCCGAGGCAACTCTGTTTGATAACTGTCACGTCCCCGAAGAGCTTCATGTCAGTGAAGAGAGCAGTTATCGCTTAATTCATACCCCATTGGAAAAAGATCCTTTGCGGAATTGCCTTTCTGCAGGAGATACTATAGTCTGGCAGAACCATACTCTACAGGTTTTGTGGCCAACGATCCCACGTGGGAATAATCTGAATCATAATTCTCTGGTACTTTTGCTGACAACGAAGCAAGGACATACCGTGCTGCTGATGGGAGATGTGGATAAGAGTGTGGAGAAGATGCTTCAATCGTCTTTGCAACGAGTTCTGCCTGACGGGATAGATATTTTTGTTGCAGCACATCATGCAGCTGCTGACAGTTGTGACCCCGGCTTTCTGCATATTTTACAGCCGCAGGTTTCCATGGTTTCCGTTGGAAAAAAGAATCCTTTTGGATATCCGGCAGAAGGAAGTATGGCCGTTCTTAAACAGACTAGCGAAGTTATAGAACGAACCGATGAGAGTGGCGAAATCTGCTATGTATTGAATTCTGAGACAATTGTTCCCTGTGCTGTATTGAAGTAGATTGTGATTACGGGCAATTTTAGCCTTGAACGCCTCCTTTTGGGTGCACCCACCTGTAGTGAAAGAGGGCGTGGTGTCACTGATATTAATCAAGTTGTTATAAATGGTACTTGAAAACTATGAACCCTATTGAAACGTTTGGCTGGGAGTCTGATCTAACCCGTCTTGAAAATGCTCGGCAGGAGCTTTCTGATACTGCTACCCCGCTCCCTCTGATGGGAGATGAACCACTCTGTGTGAATCCCACGTTGACCATTTTGGTTATGAAATGGAAACATCTGTGTCAAAAACTAGATGGTGGAGATACATCTCCTACGCCTGAACAGGGGTTGGAGTATGTTCTTTTTTTCAGGAAACCAGGGAACGGAGCGATACACGTGGCTCCCGCAACGGATAAGCAACTCCTTGCGCTAAAAGTAGTGGTTGAAAACCTTGATCGCTATACGGTTGCAGAAGAGGCGAAAGTGGTTGTTGGAAGGGTTGATGCGGCCATTGAAGAGGCCTGCGAACAGGGATTGTTGCTTTCTGCTCCATCCAAACTTGTACGAACAGAGCTGCATTATCCGGATACGGGGTCCGATGGGTGGCAGCGTCATCTGCAATCCGATTATTTTACTCTGCAGTGGCATGTAACCCAGGCCTGTGATCTGCATTGTAAACATTGCTATGACAGATCTGCTATTTCTCCGTTAACTCTTGATCAGGGAATAGTGATCCTAGACCAGTTTCGTGATTTTGTACTCCAGCAGAATGTGCATGGGCAGGTAACGTTTACCGGTGGTAACCCTCTTTTGTATTCTCATTTTGAGGAGTTATATAGGGAGGCTGCAAAACGTAATTTCAGTATCGCAATCCTTGGTAACCCAACGACCACCAAGGTTGTTGAGTCTCTGCAGAATATCCAGCCACTCTCTTTTTACCAGGTGAGTCTGGAAGGCTTACCCGAGCATAATGATTCGATCAGAGGAGCCGGCCATTTTGAACGCATTATGGAGTTTCTTGAAATTTTGGATAAACTCTCCATCTATTCCATGGTGATGCTGACACTGACCCGTGAAAACATGGGGCAGGTTCTGGAACTTGCAGAAATTCTACGAGGAAAGGTTGATCTCTTCACCTTTAACCGCCTCTCTCAGACGGGAGAAGGCGCGGCTCTTGCCACCGCGGCTAAAGAAGAGTATCAGGAATTTTTAAAGGAGTATCTGGCCGCTGCAAAGTCAAATCCTGTAATGGCTCTTAAGGATAATCTTATTAATATTGTTAAGTCTGATCAACGGGAGAAGCTCTTTGGCGGATGTACGGGATTTGGTTGTGGAGCAGCCTTTAACTTCTGCTCTCTTTTACCCAATGGTGATATGCACGCATGCCGAAAGTTTCAGTCACCCATTGGGAATGTGCTGGAGTCGTCACTACTTGAATTGTATCGCTCCGAGATGGCAGAACGGTATCGAAGAGGGCCGGAGGAGTGCCGCGGATGCAAGATCAGGCCAGTTTGTGGCGGCTGTCAGGCTGTGATTCAATCAAGTGGACTGGATATAACGCTGAACAAGGATCCTTACTGTTTTATTGAGGATTGAGCCCGAACCTGTATTAATTCGGCAACAATTGAAACTGCGACTTCAGTTGGCGTTCTTGAGGATATGGGAAGACCGATTGGGGCGTAGATACGGTCTGCAGCTTTTTGCCATAGTTCTTTTTCAGTAAGGATTTTCTTAAAAGAAGCAATTTTCTTTTTACTTCCCATTACTCCGATATAGTGGGCAGAAGTCTGAATGGCTTGCTTGAGTATGGCCAAATCAGTTGCATGGTCAGGTCCTATTATAATGATGAAGTCTTGAGAACATGCACTTTTTTCGGTAAGAAAATCTGTACTTTTTTGGATTGAAAGTTGGCAGTTTTGAGGAAAGTTCTCCGCCTGCATCAGTTCCTGGCGCGGATCGATAATATGTATTTGAAAGCCATTGCGAGCGGCTAGCCAGGAGATCTCTCTTGCCACATGACCTGCTCCCATAAGAAGCAGTTTGTCGCCCTGCTGAAGGGTTAGCTCTTGATACAGGGAGGCAACTTCTTTGGTGTTACCAAAATGAATTTTCTCGAGACTGATTTGCAGTGTTCCCCCGCATGAAGGAAGAATACCGGGGAGAAACGAATTGATTGTAATAATCTCTTTATCTGCAGTGAGTGCAACACAAGCATCAAGAACCTGCTGTTCATTGCTTCCACCACCGACGGTTCCGGCAACAAGCTTTCCATCCACCCATAGGAGTCTGTCCCCTTTTCTTGCAGGGCCATTATTGTCCGTGCCGATAACGGTGGCAAGCACACCAGAACTTTGATTGCTGCAAAGCGTATCCAGTAATTTTTTAGATATCATAATGACTATTTAATTAATATAGATCGTCATAAATATCAATGATTTCTCGGATCAGTGGCAGGCGTGGATTGGTTGCGGTGGAGCTGTTTTCAAAGGCGCTCTCAGCCATCTGTTCCGTTTTGTCAAAATATTCTCTGCGCTTGATATCGTAATCACGAATTCTATCTGGGACTCCAACTGTTTGCCGTAGTGTGTTTATAGCCTGAATCAGCGATTCCACGCCTTGTTCCGGGCTCTTGCAGTCGAGTCCAAGACTCCTAGAAATATCCTGATATCGCTCGTGTGCAACATAGCGACTCCCCGGCATCAGAGGATTAAAGCGGCTGGGGTCTTCCACTCCATTATACTGAATAATATAGGGGAGCAGCAGGCTATGGGCCTTGTTTTCCGCTATCTCAAACAGAGATCTGAGTGATTGGGTCATGGCATGGGACAGTCCGGATTTTGCATTCCCTGCTGCTATACCAGCCATTGCTGCAGCGTTGTAGAGTTTTTCTCTGCTGCTTGACTTCAGGCTCTCCACCGCTTCCTGTAGATGCTCAAAAATAAGGTGAATGGCTTTTAAGGCCATGGCATCCGAGTAGTCAGATGCTAGAGGTGAAACATAGGCTTCAAGTGCTCGACTGATAATGGTCAATCCGGTGAGGGCTATATCCTTTGCTTTTGGCGCGACGGCGAAATCTGCATCAATAAGAGTGATATCCGGGAGCAACTCACAGGAATGGAAATCGCGGTATCCCCTGTGCTTATCGTTAAAAATAGTTACAAAACCGTTTATATTAAATCCGGCCCCGGGTGTGGTGGGGATAGTGATAAGATTTACCTGGGGCTGTGGCGAACTGGTAAGACAATCTGGAAAATCTGCGCTGAGGAGATCGGGAGAGGAGAGTGGCAATGATTTTCCAGAATTCTGGTAAAAGTAACGCATGGCCTTAGCAGTATCAATTGTGACCTCTTCTCCAATGGCAAGTAGTGCCGTTGGTCGAAACGATGTCATGCACTCTATCCCCTCTTCTATGGAGGCGATGGTGACAACCCGTTTTGTGTTACAGAAAAATTCTGTCGTTACAGATTGCTTCTGATTGCCAAGGTAATGGAGAACAGAGTCAATATGATCCGTATCGAGCAGTTCTTTCTTCGTTATAATAAGGGTTCGTGAAAATCCAGAAAGAGTCTGCAAATGTTTGCTGCAATTCGGAGTAAAAAGCAGTTTGCCAGGAGTTTTCCACTCTCTGTGGCGAATGACTGGTTTTCGGATTGTCTTACGGTGAATAAGCATTTCGATCGAAATATCAGCTGTTGCGGGGGGTCCGGCTTGTTTGTCACCTGCTCGGGTAATGCCATAACCGGAAGATGTGGTGTGGGGGCATAAATCACCACGGGTTGCCGGTTGGTTGAGTATGATATGGTCTGCATTAATTCTTGAGGAGAATTCGTCACACAACTTTCTGTCTCTGGCATGGAGAACCGCAGTATCAGCTGAAGAGGAAAAATCGAGTATGGCTTCACAAAAACAGAGTCCTTCGTACCAGCTTTCAGCAGCCAGAATAGCGAGTACAGGGACTGTTTTGCCACGGGAAAACGGGTGTGCCGGACCAATACCACCTATTTCGGTCAGTAACAGCTTGGTCTGTTCAGGAACTGTAAATCCTGCCATGCGTGCAATTTTGACAGCACTCTGCCCAGTACACTCATAGTTTTCGGCCCCGGTTTCTCTGTCAAAAAGAAGTCCCTCCAGCTCTGTTTTTTCCTGTTCAGATGTGAGGTAACAGGATTTCTGCATTAGCAAATCAAGGGTTTGAAAGTAGACTTCCCGACTGATAATAACAGTCTGTTCAGAGGATGGAATAAGACCATTATCAAAATGTCTGGATGCAATAACATCCGTTGCTGCTTTTTCAATATCGGCTGAACGGTCGATATAACAGGGAGAATTTATCCGTCCGCTACCGAGAACAGGAATATCTGGAGTAGGTGCAGAAACAGTGTTTTCATCCATAAGAATAAGACTGATTTCAGGATGTTCGATCAGTGCTTTAATGCTTTTTGCAGAGCCGTTTGGGAGGAACTGGATAGCATGGCGCGGTGCTCCTGCATTCTGGGCTGCTTCCATCATGAGTTCCACTGCTGTTTGAGATGACGATTGCACCGATGGTTGGAAGCAGAAAACAATCGGGTTACGGGTTTTAACGCTGAGTATTGACTGAAAAAGAGTGATGGCAGTTGAGTGTTCTGCGGTTGGAAGGGAGGCCAGGATACCAACTGGTTCTGCGATAATCTGGCTTCCTGTTATTTCATTCTCCTCAATAATTCCGACTGTCTGTACCGTTTTTAGTTTCTGCTCCAGGCCGCTGCAGGAAAACGTTGTCGTAATAGATTTATCTTCTACGATCCCACTTCTGGTGTCTGCTACGGCGAGCTTTGCAAGCATCAGATGCCTGGATGCACCAATCCGAGCCATATTCAGGATTATTTTATCTATACTATGCTGATCTAGTTGAAGATAGGCTTCCTGGGCGGACATCGCCTGAAAGAGTACCTCCTCAACCTGTTCGGCATCTGTCAGGTTTGAACTGTCTGGATGAAACATGAGTTTACCTTGATGAGAAAGGAAAGTGTGATCGAAATAAGTTTGCTGTCTAAGAGTATCGGGCTTTTTAGGCGGAATTGTCAAGCTGGTCATGGGAAATTTTGGGCCAGTTTTTATGGTAGAACAGGAATTATTTCTTATTTGCTGAATAAAATGAGGAGGAAAGAGAAGAAGTGAAAAGCGTGAATTTTTTTGAATTTTTTTCTAAAAGAGAAGGGTTATGTTAGAGCTAAGGGTGGATAGGGGAATGTCATGTTTTTTTTGGAACGTATATCCATGTAATCATAGTATAAAAAATATAGAGTAAGTGGAATGTCAACTGAAAGAAATGAAGTGTTCGGTACACTGAATGTTCTTCCAGTTCTCTGTTAATATTATGGAAAATTTTGTAAAAAAATGGGTCACGACTTTTTTCCAGGTTCATGATTACAACTGTGTACGTGCGACCTTCTTACGCTTGCCGAATATTTTAAAATTGAATTGCATCAGCAGATCTTGGATGCATTCCGTTGGAATGCATGGGGCAGGTGGCTACCGTGCCCAGTGTGGTCTAGTGGAAGGTACTCTTCTATTTCTTGGGGGGGCGGGGCTGAAAAAGATGTTGAGGAGGAGGAGATTATCACTGCCTGCTGCGATTTTGGCCGGGAGTTTGAGGAACTGTTTTCTTCATTGCAGTGCAGGATATTGCGCCCTGGCGGGTTTAACGAGGATGACCCGCCTCATCTTTGTCTCGATCTGGCTTGCAGGAGTACACAGTTTTCCATTGATTTTGTGGAAAAAAGATTGCAGCTCTGGATGGAACGCCGTTGATCAGGATTTTTTCTGAAAGATTCGGTGCACCTCTTTTAGCAACTTCCGGACCTCGAGTGCTGCATCTGAACTTCTGCTGTGTTCGATTACCGACTTTCCATGCATCAGAGACTGAGCATAGGCAACCCTGTTATGAAGGCGCGATTGGAGGAGAGGAACGGTATATAGCTCGCGAATATAGGTTCCAATCTCTTTACTTAATTTAGTCCTTGGATTGACTCTGTTTAACAAAAAGTAGCAGGGAATTTCATGGCCTACCTTTTTCTGCACCTGCTCACAGGCATCAACGGTACGCTTTGCTGATCTGATATCGAGTGGAGATGCCTGAAGAGGGATGATGATAAAGTCTGACACAGCCATGGCCTGATACATGATGTGGTGACTGTGGGGAGGAGTATCAATAAAGATGAAATGGAAATCATCCTTTATTTTTGTTACAACCTCATCGATATTGTCTCCCGCTTCATAGAGAGTCAGATTGGGTTTGGGATAGTCCTGCAGCGTATCAAGGCAGCTTTTCTGCTCATCCGCATCGATGAGTGCCGTTTTATAATTTAATGCTGCCGTACCCAGGGCTAGGTTTATGGTTGTTGTGCTTTTTCCACATCCGCCTTTTTGATTAGTGAGTGTGATAATCATTACTTTCCCCTGAAATTGAAGTGAATGTTGGAAACACTATATTGAAAAACTCGTATGTTTTCAATAGGAAAGCAAGAAATAATTATTTTTCCAACACTTCTGCAAGGGGAGTTCCAACTCTATCAAAAACGTTCCCTACGGCTTCGTAGGTGGATTTTCCCTGGTAACAGTTAAGGCCTCTGGCAAGTACACGGTCGTGCAACAGAGCATTGAAACCCTGTTCTTTGTTATGGCGGCAATAAGATGAAGGAATATCATTGTAACTCTGTTGTTTTGTGATCGTGGCGTTCCATTTTGGCTCCAAGCTGTCCGATTTGTTTTATGGTTAGTTTTCGATGGAGATTGGTGGCCGATGGTGAGCTTAGAGAAGATCTTAGTGGTCTGTGGAGAGCCGTGTGGGTAACACAACGGAAAAACAAATGCTGGCGTGATACTAAGGAGTTCAGTGGGGTGAGGTTTTGATGTTGCTGTTTTTGGGGGAGTATTATAGGGTGTTTTTCATGATTTTAGCTCGATTTGGGTGCCGGATTTGTAGCTGGGAGCGTGTTCTTTTCCTTGGTACTTTCCCGACGAAAAGTGAATTCTTTTCACTTTACTAAACAGCCCCATAGAGAATACTGAATAGCTTGATATGTCGAATATAATTCCAATTTATACCATACAACCCAAAACGCATTATGCTGAATAAAGAAGTAAATTACTTGAAGGCAACCTGGATCGTACTCCTGTTCGGTCTGGCAATACGTATTTTTCTTAGTGGGCATTTCTTGCTGACTCCGGACGAGACATATTACTGGCAATGGAGCCGGTATCTCGATCTTGGTTACCAGGATCACCCTCCGATGATTGCCTGGACTATCTGGTTATCAACGTACCTTTTCGGTCAAAATGAACTGGCTGTCCGACTGCCGACAATTATAGGTATAACAGGTACTTTTTTCTATATGGCACTCCTTGCAGCCCGGATGTTTTCATGGCATACCGCATTTCATGTCGTTCTCCTGTGCCAAGGAATACTTCTATTCAACGGTGCCGCTCTTATTGCCACCCCTGACGGTTTGTTCTTACCCTGTTGGGCCGGCGCCAGTTTCCATGCTGCCCAGGCACTTAAAGGCGAACGATCCGGTCAGTGGCTTGCCACCGGCTTCTGGTTTGGGATTGGCTTGCTTAGCAAATATACCATGCTTCTTTTCCTTCCTTCTCTGTTTCTGTGCATCCTTTGCATTAAGCCATACCGTCTTCGTCTTTTTCGCGTCGCACCATGGGGTGGACTTGTCCTTGGAATGTGTCTGTTCACTCCTGTTCTGCTCTGGAACAGTAACAATGAATGGGCGACATTCAGACATGTTTTTTATATGGGAGGGATAGATAGTATCGGTTTTTTTACCATTCGATACGTTGGAGACTTTCTCGCCGAACAGTTT
>Ga0307987_1001710_pt1 | contig 11931 bp, 8 predicted proteins | sample EllFjometagen181_FD_203157 | JGI IMG/M metagenome (GOLD analysis project Ga0307987, IMG submission 203157) | Marine microbial communities from Ellis Fjord, Antarctic Ocean - #181 | ecosystem: Environmental > Aquatic > Marine > Unclassified | place: Southern Ocean | collected 2014-10-08 | reverse complement strand
GACCCGCCGACCTGGACGGGGTCAGCGTGTTCTGCGGGAGCGTGGTCCTATTGCCCGACGGCACCTTCCGAATGTACTACTACGCCGCTTGTTACTCGCCCCGCGTCATGCGCATCGCGATTGCCGAGTCGAGCGACGGTTTCCATTGGGAGCGGCGGTTGCTGGGCCAGCAGGAGTGGGAGGGCGCGCCGACGAACCATCTGCACGTCAAGGGCCTTCCCAAGGACGCCAACATCACCCAGCCAAGCGTGGTCCTGCTACCCGATGGACGCTGGTTCATGTACTGCTGGCTCCATGGCCAGGAATTTGGCCAGATCCGCTACCTGATCTGCACCAGCGACGACGGGCTGAACTGGGAACTGCATGACCCGAACCGACCGGCCATCTTCCATCCCTCCGACCTGGAGGTGGGGCAGGCCGGCTGGACGGCTGGGCTGACCAACGCCAATCCCAACGCGCGCTTCGACGACCAGCGGACCTGGGACTTCCTGGCCGCCAAACGCCTGCGCAGCAATGACGCGACCTACGTCTACTACAACGAGCCGGCCCGGCAGTTCGAGATGTACTCCGTGTGGCTGCTGCCCAATCCGGTGGCAGGGGGCCGACAGACGCCCCACGACAACGCGCCGGGGGCATTGCGGATCATCCATCGGCGGACGAGCGAGAATGGCCTCGATTTCAGCGCGGCCGAACTCGTCATCAGTCCGGACGAGGGTGATCCCTTGACCCAGCAGTTCTACTACCTTTCCCAGCACCAGGAACGGGATTGGCGGATCGGCTTCCTGGGCAGCTACCACTGCTGGGACCAGACCATGGAATGCGAGATGTGCTTCTCTCGCGATGGTCGGCACTGGAACCGTCCGTTCCGCGGCGGGTTCATCCCGCGCGGGCCCATCCCCGAGACAGACTGCATGTCGGTGTATGCCACCAACTGCCTGTTGCCGGTGGCCGACGACCGGGTGCTGATGCTCTACCGAGGCGGCAACTACCACCACAACCACACCTTGCCCGAAGGCGTGACGACCGCGAAGCATGCCGTGATGGGGGCCAGTTGGCCCAAGGGGCGCTTTGCCGGTCTCGCCACGGCATCTCGGACCAGCGGGCGGATTCTGCTCAAACCCCAGGTCTCCATTCGACGCTCCATCTCGCTGGATGCCACGATCTGCGGCGGCGTCCGGGCCGAGCTTCGCGATGTGTTTGGCGGGGCTCTGCCCGGCTACGAGCTGCACAACTGCGAGCCGCTCGCCGGCGATGGGAGCCGACTGACCCTGCGTTGGGGAGAGGTTGCGCATACCTCGGAGGCGTACCAGCACGACGCCGTGGTGCTCTACCTGGAACTTGCCGACGCCACGCTATACTCGGTGTCTCTCTAGATTGGAGATCGGCTGATGGCAGAGAACATGGTCCAATACGAACGTCTCCGTCCTGCGGAGATCGTGGCGCGTCGCGAAGCCTGCCCGGTGGCGTACCTGCCCATCGGGACGATCGAGTGGCATGGGGAGCACAACCCCGTCGGGCTCGACACGCTGAAGATCCACGCCCTGCTGGCTCAGTGCGCACAGAGGATCGGCGGACTGGTCTTTCCCCCTCTGTATTATGGGGAGAATCGCGAACAGGCGCTGATGGAGGCCAACGCGGCAGACCGCGACCAGATTGCGGCGAAAATGGCGTTGCCAAGCAGCAGCTTCGACCCAGGCTACATGGTCGAGACCGTTTCGGAGCAGAACCGGAACTACCAGAGCCTGCTTGTCCACATGATGCACGAGATCAAGAGTCTCGGTTTCAAAGTGCTCGTGGTGGGTGCAGGGCACTATCCGCTGCTGGACCATGCCCGGTCAGCGGCAGCCCTGTTCCACCAGGAGCAAGCCCGGCCAAAGACGGTGGTCTGGGCGATGACCGGCTACGAGTTGGTGAAGGGGCAGTTCCAACCATGCGGGGACCACGCTGGCAAGTGGGAGACCTCGATGCTCATGCACCTGGATCCCGGCATGCAGGACCTCTCCACCTTGCCCGAGGACCGGAACCAGAGGCCGATTGGCGCGTCGAACAACGGGATCCAGGATTCCAGTGACCAGTTCGGCGGCGAGGTGACGGACGCGATCATCGATGCGGTGGCGTCCCGCGTTGAGGAACTGCTTGAAAACCATGGCTCCTATCAGGGGCATGGGTCACCGATGTAGGAGCGAGCCATGGCCGACACACGACAGATCAAGTTTCTCGGCACCGGTGCGGGGGATGCGAATTTCGGCACCCCGCAGAGCGTGCATCTACGGAGTCGGGATGTCCGGAGGTTCACCTGCAACCTGCTGTCGCCTGACACGCTGATCGATTTCAACCATCAGACTGCCGGAGCACTTGAGGCGTTCGGCGTTCAGACTGGGGCGATCCGGCAGCTGTTCGTGAGTCACGGGCATTTCGACCATTTCCAGCCGGAGGAGATTCTGCGCTTTGCGGAAGCCCTTCCGGCGCCCCTGGCCGTATACGGAAACACAATGGTGCGGGATGCGTTGGCGTTCTGCTGCGAGAATGCACTCGACCGGGAAACCGGGCGGTTTGTGGCCCGGCAACGGGCGGGAAACGTCGAGACAGTTGTCCTCGTCCCCGGCGTGCCGGTTCAGGCAGGGGAGGTCACGGTCACCCCAGTCCTGGCCAATCACTTCATGAACAAACCCTACTGCATCATGGAGCAGCAAGCGCTGAATTTCCTGTTCGGGGTGGCGGAAAAGACGGTTTTCTACGGCCTCGATTCGTCCTACATGTTGCCAGCCACACGGGAGATCCTGGCGGGCAAGCGCTTCGACATCGCGGTCCTGGATGCCACCTTCGGTCCACGCGAGATCGATCCACTGACCTCCGGGCACCTCAACTGGAAGATGCTCGACGAGACCATCGCGGAGTTGCGCGAGATCGGCTGCATCGACGAGCGCACCGTGGTCGTGGCCGACCATCTGAGCGCCAACAACGTGGAGCCCTACGACCAAGTGGCGGGGTCGCTTGTGGAGAAGGGCATTGTGCTGGCCTACGACGGACTGACACTCGATCTTTGAGAGTTGCCCAACGTCTGGAGGATGCGGCATGCGGATTACCCAGTTGGCTGAACGAGTGGCGTCCGGGCCGATCAGTTTGGCAGCCAAGCCTGGGCATTGGCGGACGGTGCCGTATGAGGCCGAAGGATTCAGCGGCGTGATGCTGGCCTGTGGGAACGGCACCAACCCGGCACCGGTTCGGTTGCGCCTGGAAGCGAGTGGACCCCACCGAATCTGGGTCGGGCTTTTTGCCTACAGGAGCTCCGATGTGCGGTTGCGGCTGACAGACGATCTCTGCTGTACGCGGCTGTCGGCACCGGCTCGGAGCGTGATCGAGCCCACTGTCCTCCACGAGGTGTTGTGGAAGGATGCGGACCTCACAGGGCAAGACCTGTTCCTGGAGTGCGCCCATGATCGCGCACCGTTGCCGGGGGCATTGGCCTATGTGCGGCTGGAGCCGGTTGCGGCGCTGCCAGCGGCGGCTGAGGCCTGCGACCCTTGGCGCGGCATGTGCATCTCCAACGATGGGTGTGGCGTGTTCAGATCGAATCCCCATAGCCGGCCCGAGGACATTTTGGAAGACCTGGAGGGCATTCCCGACGTCAGTTGCACGCGCAGCCTGCTCTGGGGGAACGGCAATGCAGACAACTGCAACTACCCGACCAAGGTCGGCAATCCCATGTTCCTGCAGAAGTGGGAGGATCCGTACCTCGCCTCGGATGTCATCGGCATGGCCAATGGCAGGCTGTGGGAGAAGAAGGGCTGGGACAGCATGCGGTTGGTGCGCGACTACGCGCGCAAACGGAAATGGGAGTTCCATGTCTACATCCGCATGGAAGCGTTCGCCGCCTGCTACCCACATGAGGACCTGGTCTGGTCCGAGTTCTTCTACGCCCACCCCGAGTGGTGGTGCCTGGACCGGGGCGGCAACCAAGTGAACCGGCTGAGCTATGCCTATCCCGAGGTCCAGGAGCATATGCTCGATCTGATCTCGGAGATCCTCTCCTACGATCCAGATGGCATCTGCCTGTGCCTGACCAGGGGCATTCCGCTGGTGCTCTACGAGCCGGTGATGGTGGACGGCTTCCGCGAGAAGCATGGGGTCGACCCCCGAGCCCTGGACGAACTCGATCCGCGCTGGCTGGACTACCAGGCAGAGGTGCTCACGGCCTTTGTCCGTCGCGCCAAGGAACGGACTGCGGCCGGGCAACGCCTATCGGCTCTCGTACCAGGGAACGAAGCGGATTGCCGGAAGTGGGGGCTGGACGTGGCGGCTTGGGTGCGCGAGGGCATCATCGACGACCTCTACCCGGTCGCGCAGAAGTTCAACGACGCGAATACCCACTTCGATGCGCCCGACTCAATCGACATGCCCTACTTCCACGGGCTGGTCGGTCGCGAGCGGATTCGCCTCATCCCATGCTTCTACTCATGGTCGCTCTACCACCGCGATCCAACCGCATTCCGGCAGTTGGTTCGGGACACACTTGAGCAGGGCGCGGATCAGTACTGCATCTGGGATGGGCACGTCGGCTACGACGGCCCGAAGATCGGCGACATTGGCTTGCGCGATTGGCCGGGGCCGAGCTACGCGCCTGCGAGCGGTCGCGAGGCCGACACCGTCCCTCTACTCTCTCTCGGTGGATTCCGGATCCACGAGTACGGCGGGTGCGAGGTGGTCTGATTCTTCCGAGCATGAACTTGACATTTTCGCAATCAGTACCAATATAGTCTAGGAGTGAACGTTGGTTCGTAACATCCCGTTCCAGGGGTGCTGTCTCCCAAGATTGTTGGTGCAACGCCACGGAGAAATGTCATGATGAGACGCCGCCGCTCGTTTACCCTGATTGAACTGCTCGTTGTGATCGCGATCATTGCGATCCTGGCGTCCATGCTTCTGCCAGCCCTTCAGCAGGCCCGGGCCAAAGCGCGTGCCATTTCGTGTGTCAACAACATGAAGCAGCTGGGCCTGGGCGTGATCATGTATGTCGATGACAACGCTCAGAAGGCAATGATTCGGGACTACTACGTTGGTGCGAACCGGCTGGCTTGGGGCGATCTGCTCAACACCTACGTGAAGAATGACCAGTGCTTTATCTGCCCATCCAGGACGAGCGCGCATCGGCCGTGGAACAGCCTGGTTCCGACGAACTACGGGTACAGCTTCTGTCGCGTACGGAACGGGGATAAGATTCAGAAGCCATCCCAGTATGGCGTGCTCTATGACTGGCGGTATGCGTGTATCAAGGACAACGGTCCTGGTTGCACGAACTGCCCGCTCAACCATGGCTGGCGGGCTACCGACACCGCACCGCATGGGGAGCAGATCAACATTCAGTATCGCGATGGTCACGTCGCTTCCGAGAGGACGACTCACATCCAAGAGATGCTCCGGACCAACCAACTCCCGATTCGGAACCTCTAGAGCGTTCCGGACTCCTCGCACATCCCCCAGTATCTCAACATCCCCCGCCACGGCGGGGGATGTTTGTTGTCAAGGACTTCTCAGCCATGGCTTTGGCCTTCGCACGTGATCCAGAGGCTGTTCAGAGGACCGCACGCTGTCTGCAGAACGGTGGCGTGGTGGCGTTGCCAACCGAGACCGTTTACGGTTTGATGGCCCTGTGGTGCGACGGTGCGGCGCGGGAACGGATCTACGAGTTGAAGCAGCGTCCGGCGGACAAACGGTTGCAGATGCTGGCCTCCTCGGTCGCGATGGCGTGTGCAGCAGGAGTGCTGGAATCGGCCCCCTTGCAGGCATTGGGAGAGGTGTTCTGGCCGGGACCTCTCACCGTGGTAGTCGAGGCGAAGGAGGGCGAAACGATTGGCCTCCGGATTCCCCGCCATCCGTTTCTCCTCGCCGTTCTTACGGAGCTTGACGAGCCGTTGGCAGCGACCAGCGCGAATCTGAGTGGTCTGCCCCCCGCGCTGACTGCTGCGGCTGCAGTGCAGGACTTGGCCGGGGAGGTGGACCTGCTGGTGGACGGTGGCACCGTGGAGGTCGGCGAGGCCTCGACGGTGGTCTCAGTGGTTGGCGGCGAGCTACGGGTGCTGCGTCCTGGCCCCATCTCGGAAGATGAACTGCGGGCGGCCCTGTGACAGCCTGGCCGCTCCCGGCGAGACGCCGGGGCATTCGGCGTGTATGGTCGAGGGCGGAAGCGAGGCAGGTTGCTTCTACAGGAGCCCCATGTCTACAGTCCTGCTGACCAATTCTGCGTCAGGAATCGCCTCGGTGTACCGCTGGGGACAGTCGTCGTTGCCGGTTGCGGCTGGCAGCACTCGCGCCGTGTTGGTGGATGAGGGGGCGGTCCCGTTCGTGATCCCCGGGCCCGGCGGCGTGCCCAGCCATCTCCCGCGCCAATCCCCCTGTCTGCTCTTTGCCGGCACGGACCAGGGCCAGGCGGCAGTGGTCGAGTTGTGGCTTGACGTGCCGCCGGATCTGGATCGGTTGACTTTCCATGCCTCCGGCTTGCCCCGAGTTGCGGCAACGGTTGGCTGGGACGACCATGAGTTGGTGCCCTTCGCTTGGCGGTGTCCGGGTTGTGCCTGGATGACGGCAGAGCATCCGCTGGCGGGGCGACCAGGTTGGCTGGCAGTCCGCATCGCCGTGCCAGCTGGTCCGTTCCGCTTCACCAACGCCGACGGCCTGCCGCTTTTCCTTCGTCGGCCGCAGGAGAGATTCCCGTATGCCACGCTGGAGGTGGAGATCCGCGACCCGGAGAGCTTGCAGGCGCTGGATGGGCGCATATCTGTGCGGCGCGGCCAGGAGCTGCTCGTGGTCCGTGACGTCCTGGCCGGCGAGCGGGCCCAGATCACAACGCTTGCCGGAACCGTGACGGTACGGGCGGAGCGCGGCATCGAGTACATGCCCGAGACAAGTGACGTGCGGCTGACCGCTGGGGTGGTCCGACGGTTGGATTTCCCGCTGCGACGGGAACTCCGTCCCGAGGAAGGCTGGATCTGGGGAGACCAGCACACGCACTGCTACCACAATGACGGGGCGCACTCTCCGAGGTCCATCGCGCGAGCCGCGCGGGGACAGGGCTTGCAGTATGTGTTTGTCTCTGACTCGCCGGCGGCCTTCGCCGATGGCGCGGCCAGTTGCGACCAAACCGGGCATTTTCTGGCCATGCCGGGGCAGGAAGTGGACACGCCGTTTTGTCACTGCAGCGGGCTGAACGTGTTGGGCGACCTGCCGCATCTGCCATTCGGAACCCGGGCAGACCGCTACCCGGGACCTGGCCAGTGGCTGGAGGCGATCAAACGACAACGGGACGCCAATCGGCCGTGCCTGCTGCAGCTCAATCACCCTTCGCACCGAGCCGAAGTCATGGAGCGTTGGCCGTTGGGCTACTTCCGCAGTTGGTGGGTGGCGGACGAGCATCCGGAGGTGACGGTGGTCGAGAACTTTGACTTCCCATCCTGGTTCGACCGTCTGTCGCGCGGCCGCCATCTGACTGGGGTCTGGAACACCGACACGCACGATGTGGTGCACTACCCGCCCGGGTCGTGTCGGGTGGGGCTGTTCACCCATGGCCGGATCACACCGCCAGCAATCATCGACGCGCTACGCCGCGGACACGTATTCTGTACCCGGGCTCCAGGAGCATTGCTGTATCTGGAAGTCGAAGGCAAGATGCCTGGCGATACGGTGCGCGGGGGCGGCAAACTCGGGGCGGAGGCACGAGCACAGAGCGCGGTGCCGATCCAACGGATCGATTTGGTGCAGCGGGGCTGCGTGGTTCACAGCATTGACGGGCAAGGCCGGCGCGAACTGACGGAGCGCTTCACCATCGACCGCAGCAATGGCCAATGGGTTCTGGCTTTGCTCTACGCCGACGCTCCCTACCCGGACAACAGCCACTGCGGCACGCCCTTTGATGTCAGCGGTGTTCTGGCCTTCACGAACCCCGTGTACCTTCAGTAGAGATCAGAGAGGCATTTCTGTCTCGTCGAAGACACTGAGGACGATTTCCCCGTGGCCGGCCCGGTCATAGTCGTGGACGGCGTAGATGGTACCGTCGGGGCCTTGGACCGCATCGGGGTAGCTGACACTGTTGCGCCCGTCCAGAAGCAGTCCGGAGTTGGCCTTGGCGATGCCTTCCTCATCGTCGGCGACATAGGCAACCATGGTTTGCCGGCGCTTGGGGTCGGGCGTGTTGATGAGCAGGATGCGTCCCGATGCCAAGCGCCCGATGAAGAAGCGCACACCAGGGTTGACAATGGTGGTTGGCTGGGCTTCCGTCCAGGTGCGCCCGCCATCGGCTGAGAAGCTCTCCCAGAGTACCCCTGCTCCCGTGCGGATGAGCATCCAGACCCGACCGTCGGCACATTCGAGGAACATGTTCTCCAGCGCCCAGCGAGGGGCGTCCACGGCGCCGTGGAGGGACCATGTGCCTCCCTGGTCGGACGAGATGGCAACTCCTTGGAGTTGGCCTGCCATGGCAAACCAGTCGTCGGGCGCGGCATCGGCCCAGGTCACGGGAAGCAACCAGTCGCCGTTGCTGAGAACGGTGGGCTTGTTGAGCCGGAAAGCGAACGGGACGCCGACCTCGATCTTCCGGGGCGCGCTCCATGTGGGCGTGGCGCTCCCGGAGTCGTCGGTGGTCATAGCCCAGATGGAGAAGTCCTTGGGGTCCAGGCAGGCGTGGTTGTAGAAGAGCCAGAGTCGGCCGTCTGGGTCGTGCCAAAGCGAGGGATCGTAGACTCGCGTGTCTCCGGGCAGATCAACCGTGTTCGCTGGCTGGGACCAGGTGACGCCATCGTCGTCGCTGGTGGAAAGAAGGACGAAGTTGGTGGGGTCCGGCTCCTTGGGGCCGCCACTGAAAAAGGCAGTCCAGAGACGACCATTTGCCGCGCGTTCGATGGCGGGAATGCCCTGCCATTGCCGATCCTGCTTGGTCGAGATAACGGTTTGCCGCATGGCGTCTATGCTCCTCTATCCGCAACGCTGTAGGCTATATGGCGTGGTACTGGGGAACTAAGAGACCCACTCGTTCGCCGAAATGCAAGCAGCCGCTTGCCCCGAATGGAGAAGCGGCTGCGGTGGAGTCGGGATGTAGAGACGCCTACTTGCGCAGGAAGGCATCGATGCCAGCGGCGGCGCGCATGCCCTCGGCGATGCCTTGGACAGCCGTGGTGCCGCCATTGACGAGATCACCGGCGGCGTAGACACCGGGGAGACTGGTGGCGCCATCGCTGGCCACGGCTACCCGGCCCCAGTCGGTGAGGGTTACGTCCTGGAGGAGGGCAGTGAGCTTGTCCCCGAGTTTTTGGCCCATGGCTTCGACAACCAGGCCGACCGGGAGAACGAACTCGCTGTCGGCGATGATCTGTGGACGGCGACGTCCGGAGGTATCTGGTTCGCCGAGCTCGGTGCGGGCGGCGCGCAGACCGGTGAGGACACCCCCGTCGTCGGTCTCGTAGCCGATGGGCTGGGTAAGCAGCAAGACATGGCCGCCCTTGGCAAGGAACGCATCGCGCTCCTCGACCCAGGCGGGCATCTCCTGGAAGGACCGGCGATAGACCAGATAGACGTCCCGGGCCCCCGCATCGATGGCGCTGGTGGCGGCGTCCATGGCCGTGTTGCCGGCTCCGAGGATGGCCACCCGATCTGGGATGTCGGTGAGTTTCCCGTCCTTGAGCTGGGCCAGGAAGGTGAGGGCGTCATAGACGCCTTCCGCCTCGCCGATGCTGCTGGAGCCGGGCATGCCGACGGCGAGGAGGACGGCATCGTTGCCATCCACCAACTCCCTGAAGGTGAAATCCCCGCCCAACTCGGTCCCGAGTTTGAGCAAGACCCGGTGCCCCTCGATGGCGGGCTTGAGGATAGCATCGATCTCGGCAGCGGCGTCCGTATAGCGCGCGGCCGGGATGGTGGTCTCGGGCGTGCCGCCCAGGCGGCTGGCTTTGTCCGCGATCGTGACCGTGTGACCCAGTTCCAGGAGCTTGATGGCGCAGGCGATTCCAGCGGGTCCGCCACCGATGATGGCGACCCGCTTGCCGGAGGGTTCGGCGGGAATCTGCACGCCGGTCAGGCCCATCCGCCGGGCGGTGGTAGAGACGACCAACTGGATGTCCTGGATGGGGATGGGACACTTCTCGAAGATATCCTCGACGCACGCTCCTTGGCACTGTTCGGCGGCGGGACAGATGAAGCCACACATCTCAGGCAGCGCATTGCGTTCGCGGAGAATGGCATAGCTCTTGGCGAAGTCGCCCTCGGCAAAGGCCTTGACGAAGCCGGGAATGTCCACCTTTGCGGGGCAACCGGGCTGGCAGGTGGGCTCGGTGCAGTCGCGGCAGCGCTGGGCTTGCAGTTGGAGACGGTCGATGGCGAAGCGGCGGCCAAGGCGGTACTGCTCGCCGTAGATCTCGCTGTCGCGGACCACGCAACCGGTCTTGCCTCCGTCGCGCATGATCTGGGTGCACCCAGAGCAGGTCACGCAGCACTTCTTGGGGTCCATGACACCGGTGTCGAGAATGTCGCGCACGGAATCAGGATAGGCGAAGGAACCGCGGCCCTGGCCGATCAGCGTGGCGGTGCCCGAGTGGACGATGCCAGCGGCGACGTTGGGCATGAACTGGCGGAGCCAGCTGTAGCCGGTACCGATCACAGGCAAGTCGGGATGGGCTTGCTGCACGGCTCGGGTGATGTCGATGAATCGGTCGATGGCGACCAGTGGGTGTTCGGGGGGCGGCTTGAAACCGACGATGGGAAAGTCGTAGGGACGGCCGTAGTGGGGGTTGAAGTAGGGGTTGCCGATGGAGAGGTTGAGCAAGGGAATGCCAATCTTCTTGAGCATGCCGATGTACTCGATCGGTTCCGCAAGGTCCGCGACTCGGTAATCGTCCTTATCGACGCCGAAGCCGTACGGATAGGCGATGGCATCGTAGGCATTCAGGCGGGTAGTCACAAACAGCGCGGGAACGCGCTCGCGGATCTTCGTCATCGTTTCGCGGAGCAGGCGCGTGCGGTTCTCCAGGGAGCCGCCGTAGCGGCCTTCGCGAGTGAAGGAGGCATGGAGTTCGGCGGCGAGGTAGCGGTGGCAACCCTTGATATCGACCCCGTCGAAGCCCGCCTTGGCAGCGAGTTCGGCGGCATGCACGAAGTGCTCCTGCAGTTGGTCGAGGTAGTCGTCGGTGACCAGGGGATAGTCGGCTGGCAGATTGTGCTTGGAATCGAGCACGGCGCTGTGATGGGCAATCAAGGGGTTGGGGATGCCGGTGGGCTTGCTGTAGCGCCCGGAGTGGGTGAGTTGGATGACCATGACCGGTTCGCGGCCATGGGTCTCGCGGGCGGCCTTGCGGGTGGCGGCGACAACTGCGGCGAAGGCACCCACATTCGCGTCATGGAGCCAGAGCTGGCCGGGGTTGGACCGAGCTTCCCAGAGGACGGCAGTGGCCTCGAACCAGATGAGGCCTGTGCCGCCTTCGGCATAGCGGCAGTAGCGTCGCGCGCAGAGCTGTCCGGGCGCGCCTTGTTCGTCGGAGTCAAAGCCTTCCATGGGATGGACGGCAAAGCGATTGGGCACGCTCAGCCCGGCGATCTCGGTGGCGTCGCCGAGGATCGAGAGATCGTCGGACCAGGGCAGTTCGATGCCGAGACCGGCAGCATCCTGCTGGAGTTCCGCCGCTGAATGGTAGTTGAAACGGTGGTGTCCGGACATCAGGAAGGTCCCTATCAGAAACGTTTGGGCTTCTGGAGATGAATGAGGAGGAAGCGGGATTCCTCGAGCGCCTCGTAGCGGTGGTCGAGGATGCCGTCGAATTGGATGGCGTCGCCGGGAGCGAGGGTCAGTTCCTCATGGGGGAGGTGGAAGACAAGGCGACCGGAGATGAGCCAGCAGATTTCGTAGTTGTCGCTGTGGATCTGTGGATGCTCAGTGGCTGATTCAGCAGGCGC
>Ga0307987_1001707_pt1 | contig 11958 bp, 9 predicted proteins | sample EllFjometagen181_FD_203157 | JGI IMG/M metagenome (GOLD analysis project Ga0307987, IMG submission 203157) | Marine microbial communities from Ellis Fjord, Antarctic Ocean - #181 | ecosystem: Environmental > Aquatic > Marine > Unclassified | place: Southern Ocean | collected 2014-10-08 | reverse complement strand
ATTTATCCCAATGCAGTTATTTAAATCATTTCTTTAAAAATATAATTCTCATCAAAATCAATATCAAATTTTTGTAGAGTTTCAATATATTCATCTAGGAATTTCTGTTTTTTGTGATGACTTTCTTGATTCTTGATATAATTATAAACATTATTTATAGATGATTTGCTGTAGCTAAATCCTCCAAACCCTCTTTGCCATTCAAATCTATTATCCATATGATTTGTGTCATTTAGCCATTTAGATGATTTTCCTTTGGCTACTTGCATTACATTTGATAGTGATACTGATGGCTTTAAGCTGAAAAAACAATGAATATGGTTTTCTACTCCATTTATAATATAAGTTTTGCAACCGGTTTGATTAATTAGGTTGCCAACTACTGCAAATAGTTCTTGTCTCCATTTTTTATCTAATACTGCATTCCTGTACTTTACCGCCCAAACAGCTTGTATGTATATTTGTGTGTATGTATTTGACATTGTATTTTTAGATTTTTCATAGCTTTTTTGCAAAAATAACAAACACTTCAATCAAATTGTTAATTTTGAAGACTAAATTAAATATGATAGATTAATGTTTAAACAAATTTCATTACTCACAAGCTTGTTAGTTCTAATAACTGTTACTTCTTGTGATACAAATACCTCACATTCGCAATCCGATTCGAAGAAAATCAGAATTGCAATTTCAAAGGAGAAATCTGATAATAGCACTACTAAATATGCTGATTGGTTACTGAGGCATACTAGCGAAATCGAATACTTCAATTTATACCCAATGGGAATAGATTCTGCAATTAATATTTTAAAAACATGTAATGGACTTTTGCTCACAGGGGGCAGAGATGTTTTTCCAGGTAATTATGGGAATATTGATGATACTGCTCGTTGCGGATCATTTGATAGATATCGTGATAGTCTTGAGTTTGCACTTATTGAAGTTGCCGTTGCTAGTAATATGCCAATTTTTGGAGTCTGTAGAGGCGAGCAAATTCTAAATATTAGTCAAGGAGGAACATTGTTCATAGATATCCCAACTGATTTTGATACAATTGTTAAGCACAGATTGCCCGATTGGAGTCGAGCATATCACCCTGTTAGAATAATAAAAAACACAATGTTAGGTGATATATGTGTAAATACTAAAGAGGGTGATGTCGTTACCAGTCATCATCAAGGGATTGATAAGCTTGGGAAAAACCTATTGATTTCTGCTTTTGCTCTAGATAATTTGCCCGAAGCAATTGAGTGGAAGAGTAAATCTGGAAAAGGTTTTTTAATGGCAGTACAGTGGCATCCAGAAGCAATGGATACCTTGCATCCACTCTCTGCACCATTGGCTAAAAAATTCATCAAAGAGTCATCTAATTTTAAAGTAGTTGATTAATTTAGAGCTGCGTAAATGATCAGTTTATTACCATAACCCATCCTGAAATGAGTAGATTGTTTGTTACTGGAGAAAAAGCTGCTGATTTGTTATAATTATTTAATGTGTAAAGGTGTTAACAAGAGCGTTTATGTATCCTATGAAAAGCCCATTAAAATTGTGGATCTTGCCGAAGGTATGATTAAAACTTCAGGTAAGGATATTGGAATTAAATGCATTGGCATGAAACCTGGTGAAAAATTGACTGAAAAATATTTCTCAAAAGATTAGATTATTGCAACTGATATTCCAGAACTCGGAATAATTAAAGATTATCAATACAATAAAAAGCAGGTTGAGCAATCCATTGAAATACTTAATGAAAAAGAAGGTATTTTAACTGACACTAATATTCAGAGTGTTTTTATGGAATTGATATGGCCACTTTGCTTTATAAAGTATGGGTATTTTTCTTGACACTGTGCGTTTAATAATTGGTATAATTAACAAAAACTTACTCAACCCAAGGTGCATTTTGGTGATTAATTGGTATTATATATTAAAACCCAGATTTTCTCGTTTAGTTAACAGTAAATATGTTAATAATTTTCAATTTGTATAACCATATTGGTTTGTTGATTAAATACATTTACCGACCACAACATAATCATTGAAATGAGAAAACCTATTATAATTTTTGGCTTTGCCTTTGTGCTATTATTGCTGTCAGCAGGCACTTTTGCACAACAAACCGTATACAATAGCCCAATAAATATAACATACCGCGAAGCCTCCAGCTTGTTTAATCAACATAATTATGGTTCAGCTCTTATGGCTTTTGAAAAATACATGAGTGAGGAGCAAAACAAAAAAAGTGCTTCCTATGAGGATGCTGTTTATTACAGTACTGTTTGTTCAGTAAAACTGGGAAATAAAAATGCCATTAACAAAGTAAAAAAGTTTATGGCTGATTATCCGGCGAGTACCTGGATCCCTACAATTAATTTTGAGTTGGGAAATATTTATTATAAAGATAAAAAATATTCAAAAGCACTTGATACTTATAATTCTCTAAGTGAATCAAAAATTGATGTATCTCAACGTTCTGAATATTTATATAAAAAAGGCTATTGCCAGATGAAGCAAAGCCAATTTGATCAAGCATTGGCTTCATACCGAAAAGTTATGGATACGGAAAGTAGTTATGCAAAGCCTGCTAATTACTATTTTGCTCATATACAATATCAAAAAGGAAATATAGAAGAAGCCTTAATAGCATTTAAAACCATTGAAAGCGACAGGAAATTTAGGAAACATGTTCCACTTTATCTTATAAAAATATATTATCAGCAGGGTGAATATAAAACTGTTATTACCGAAGGTGTTAAATATATGCCCAAAGCAGCAAAGCAAGAAAAAAGTAATATCGCACGATTAATAGCCAACTCATATTATAATTTAAATAATTTTGAAAAGGCTTATGAATACTTCGCCATCTACGAATCGAGAGGGAAAAGAAATGATGACCCAGCTGAGCAATATCGCATAGGATATTCAAAGTATGTGGTGGAAAAATTTAAGGATGCAATTCGTAACTTTCAAGAGGCAACTAAAGCAGGTGGAATAATTGAGCAAAACTCATGGTATTATTTGGGATACTGTTACTTGTATACTAGTCAGACAAAATTTGCGCAAAACGCATTTTTGAAAGCATATAATCAAAATACAAATAAAGATATTGCTGCTGATGCTTTGTTTAGTTATGTGAAGATTACCATAGAAGCTGGTGCCGATAGCTTTAACGATCCAGTTGAAGTTATAGAAGAATTCATTCAAAACAATCCAAATTCATCCCATGTTGCAACATCATACGATTTACTATCGCAACTTTACCTAACATCACGAAACTATAGCGGAGCATTAATTTCCATCGAGAAGGTAAAAAATCCTAATGCTCGTTTAAAGTCTGTATATCAGCAGCTTGCATATGCACAGGGTATTACATATTATAAGCAAAGGGCATATGCCGATGCTATAGTATTTTTTAAGAAATCGTTAAAATACCAGGTAGACACTAAGTTACAGTCTGAAGCCATGTATTGGCAAGCAGATGCTCTTTACCATCAAAAAAAGTTCAGCGATGCTGCAAGTCTCTTTTACCAATTTCGTGTGTCCAAAGGTGTTAAGCAAACAGACTTGTATGGAAATGCTTTATATAACTCGGCATACTGTTATTTTAATACCAAGCAATACAACAAGGCCGTTAATCTGTTTCAGCAATTTTTAAAACAGAAAAATAACAATGTAAGTTTAATTAACGATTCGTATTTACGTTTGGCCGATAGCTATATTATTTCCAAAGATTATAAAAATGCAATAGTGTGGTATGATAAAGTAATCTTTAATAACTCAGTAGATGCTGATTATGCCCTTTATCAAAAAGCAATTTGTTATGGCTCGCAAGGCGATTTTAAGGGAAAGCTTGCTACTCTCAGCCAACTTACACGTAACCATAAACGTTCGCAATATTACGATGACGCGTTATATGATATTGCATCTACAAATTTAATACTCAATGATCAGCGTCATGCGATAGTTTATTTTCAGAAGCTTGTTAAAGAAAAACCAAAAAGTAGTTATGCTAAAAAAGCACTTGTTAAAATGGGTTTTGTGTACTACAGCAATAATCAATATGAGCAATCCATCAAGGCTTTAAAGCAAGTAATTGATAATTATCCGGCATCGCTGGAGGCTAAGGAAGCTCTTGTAACCTTGCAAAACGTATATATGGATATGGGTAAGGTTGATAACTATATTGAATATACAAATACCCTCGATTTTATTCAGGTGTCAATCAGCGAAGAAGATTCGTTGAAATTTACCACTGGTGAAAATTACTACATGAATAATGATTGTATAAATGCCACAATGTCGTTAACAAACTATGTTAATCAGTTTCCTACGGGTGGATTTGTAATAACAGCCTACCACTATTTATCGCAATGTGCTGATAAACGAGGGGATGCTGATAAAGCAATTACATACTATGAAAAAATTCTTGAGTTCCCCGAAAATCAATATACGGTTAAAGCACTTCTTAAGGTTGCTAGAGTAATGTATGAGAATGAAGAATTTGAAAAATCTTTAAACTATTATCAACAGCTGGCGCAACTTGCTGATAATAAGTTAATGTTACTAGAGGCAACTGATGGCGTTATGAAAAGCGCATGGAAAACAGGTGACATACAGATAGTTAAAGAATCTGCAAAAAAATTACTGATGACCGAAAAAGTATCGGAAGATCAAATAGTTTACGCCCATTATTTATTGGGAATGATTGCCATGGATAATAAACAATATTCTGAGGCAGAAAAAGAACTCACTATAACTACAAAATTGTCAAATGGTGTGCTTGGCGCAGAAGCACTTTACAATACTGCATTAATTATGTATCGTAAAAACAAATTGGAAGATGCTGAGAATCTGATTTATGAATTACCCGAGAAATATCCCTCGTTTGAATATTGGAGGGCAAAAGGATATATTTTGATAGCAGATATTTATGTTGGACGAGATGACTTATTTCAGGCAGAACTAACACTAAAAAGTGTTATTGAGAATTATAAAGGAGGTGACCTTAGAAAAATTGCCCAAGAAAAATTGGATAGAATTATGGCTTCTCAAATTGAAGAGGGTGAAGAAGAAAATGAGAATCCGTAAAATCTGTAAAAATAAAAATGATGAATAAAAATCAAATAAATAAATATAATATGATTGTCATTCTGAATAAGGTAAAAAATATTTTGCATACAAATCTTCATCAGGAGACAATTATCAAACCACTTGTTGTTTTAGTGTTGTTAATCAGTGCCATGCTTCAGGCTCAAAGCCAAACCCAATCAGCTGATAAGCACAACGAACAGGTTACAATTGTTAGCTCATTCGATCCATCAATAGTTCATGCGTATAAAGTAAATACATCACCCGGCGAAATACATTTTGCCATGGAAAAACCTGAGTTTACTTTCCAATCGCTAGATGTTGGTCTTCCAACCAGTATTACTCTAAAGCCAATAAAGCCAGTAGTTATTAATGCAGATAAACGTACCCAAATAATAAATAATTCACTAAAACTGGGAGTTGGAAGTTTAATTAGTCCATATGTCGATTTTTTTCACTCAAGCGGACAAAAAAACGACTATCGGTTTAATGTACATTTGTACCATCTATCAACATTTAAAAATATTAAAGGCTATTCACCAAGTCCGCAAACAAACACATATCTCGACTTAAACTATCGTAAATTTATTGGATACCATATTCTTGATGCTGGTATCGATTATTCGCTTAAAACTAACCAATATTATGGATTTATGCCCGATGATTACGCAACACTTCCCGCAGATGACGACCTCAAGCAAATGTTTAATTTGGCAAGGTTAAACGTTGGGGTATCTAGCAACTACAAAAATAACAACAAACTATCTCATAGCATACTGCTCGATGCTTACTATTATTTTGATAAGCATAGCACAAGCGAAACAAATGCCAATCTTAATTTTGATGTTCACAAAAGTTTTGATGTAAGTGATATTTTAAACTATCAAGAACTTGGTATATCCGGAAAAGTTTCATATTTCCAAACTACCGATAGTTTACTTTCCTCAAATGATATGCTTGTTTCTGCAACACCCTATTTTAATGCTAATTACGGAATAATTAATTTTCATGTTGGGCTTAATTTCAATCTGTTAAACACAACCACAAGTAAATTTTATTTTTATCCAATTCTTGATGTAAATATTAATTTAATACCCGATGCACTTACGGTTTTTGCCGGACTTGATGGAAATGTAGAAAATCAATCTTTCCTCATGCTATCAACCTTAAATCCGTGGGTAAGTTCTACAATATCAACAAATTGGGACAATACATTTAAGGCATACGGAGGAGTTAGAGGCAACATTGCCAACAAAGTAAACTATAGTGCACAACTATCGTGGCAAAAGTTTAATAATATGTTTTTCTTTGTAAATGTACCCAATGATACTGTCATCAACTACCTTGTGGCTACCCCTTTTAACAAATTTGATGTGTTGCACGATAAAGGAAGTGTGTTTGTTTTTAGTGGCGAGGTAACATATGCTGCCAGCGAGAAGCTAAACGTAAATTTTGGAGCGAAATACAATGCCTACTCCTTGGATTCTCTCAAAGCTCCATACCATAAGCCCATAAGTGAAATAAAGTTGGGTGTTTCATTTCTGATTACCGAAAAGATTAGAATCTGGTCTGATATTTATTATTATGGAAAACGTACAGCAATCGATTTATCGGTTTTACCCAATACCCAAATTGATTTGGATGGCTTTGTTGATTTAAATTTAGGGGTTGATTATAAGCTAACTAAGGAGCTGTCAGCCTTCCTGTCGTTAACTAATTTGCTAAATAACCAATACCAGCGTTACTACCATTATCCGGTTAACGGTATTCAGGTTATGGGTGGTATTATGTATAAGTTTTAGGGTGGCAACCGCGCTTTCCGTTTATAGTTACCTTATGCAAATTTAGTTTTTATAAGCTGTACGGTGGCTCCGTTCCTCCGCCTCCGCCAACTAACAAAAACTGCATTTGCATTTCAGTAAGCTAATACTGCAATCGCTGCCACAGCTAACGCAACCATAAGCCCTGTTAATAAGCGTATTACACTAATAACAATTTACTAAATTCATATTCAAAACTCTTCATTTTGTACTGATATTTTTATTACATTTGCATACTTCCTAAAAAAGGAAAAACTGATTGAAATATTATGACTGAAGAAGAAAAAAACAATAGTGCAAATAACGACTATACTGCTGATAATATACAAGTTCTCGAAGGTTTAGAAGCTGTTAGAAAACGTCCTGCCATGTACATTGGCGATGTTAATACACGTGGGCTTCACCATCTTGTTTACGAAGTAATTGATAACTCAATTGATGAAGCACTCGCTGGATATTGCGATACAATTGATGTATTTATTCACAAAGATAATTCCATTACTGTAATTGATAACGGACGTGGTATTCCAACCGGTATTCACGAAAAAGAAAATCGTTCGGCTCTTGAAGTAGTTATGACCGTTCTGCATGCTGGTGGAAAATTCGACAAAGGATCATATAAGGTTTCTGGTGGTTTGCATGGTGTTGGTGTTAGTTGTGTAAATGCATTATCTGCTACACTTAAAGCAACAATTTATCGCGACGGGAAAATATTTGAACAAACATATCATAAAGGCAAACCCGAAGAAGATGTTAAAGTAGTTGGCGAATCAAATAAAAACGGAACTGAAATACATTTCATTCCCGATCTTTCTATTTTTCAAGTAAGTGTATATGATTATTCAATACTTGCTGCTCGTTTGCGTGAACTTTCATTCCTTAACAAAGGAATAAAACTCAACCTTATAGACGAACGCAATACTGATGACGAAGGAAATCTAATTTCAGATAATTTCTTATCAGAAAATGGGCTTAGTGATTTTATAGCATATCTTGATGAAAATCGTGATAAGCTTACAGAAAAAATTATTAGCATTGATGGCGAAAAAAATAATGTGCCTGTTGAAATAGCAATGCAATACAACACCTCATTTACCGAAAATCTTCACTCGTATGTTAACAACATAAATACAATTGAAGGAGGAACACATTTATCAGGTTTTAGAAGAGGCTTAACACGTACTCTAAAAAGCTATGCCGATAAATCAGGTATGCTTGCAAAACTTAAATTTGATATTAGTGGTGACGACTTTAGAGAAGGCTTAACTGCTGTTATATCTGTAAAAGTTCAAGAACCTCAATTTGAGGGACAAACAAAGACCAAATTAGGTAACTCTGAGGTTATGGGCGCAGTTGATCAAATGGTTAGCGAAGCTCTGAATCATTATCTTGAAGAAAACCCCAAGGATGCTAGAACCATTGTTCAAAAAGTAATACTTGCTGCCACGGCACGCCATGCAGCTCGTAAAGCACGCGAACTTGTGCAGCGCAAAAATGTACTTACCGGTTCCGGACTCCCTGGTAAATTGTCAGATTGCTCCGATAAAGACCCTACTAGAACTGAGATTTACCTTGTGGAGGGCGACTCGGCGGGTGGTACTGCCAAGCAAGGTCGCGATAGAAAATTCCAGGCAATTCTGCCACTTAAAGGTAAAATATTAAATGTAGAAAAAGCTCTGCCTCATAAAATATTTGAAAGTGAAGAAATTAAAAATATCTATACAGCCTTGGGCGTAAGTATTGGTACTGAAGAGGATAGCAAAGCTTTAAACCTTACAAAACTAAGATATCATAAGATAATAATTATGACGGATGCTGATGTTGATGGTAGTCATATTGCAACACTTATTCTCACCTTCTTTTTCAGACATATGCTCGAACTTATAGAAAAAGGGTTTGTGTATATTGCAACACCCCCACTTTATCTTATACGAAAAGGGAAAACAGAAAAATATTGTTGGTCAGAAGAAGAACGAGAGAGAGTTGCAAAAGAATTGTCAACTGATGGATCTGAAAAAGGTATCCATGTTCAGCTCTACAAAGGTTTGGGTGAAATGAATGCCGAGCAATTGTGGTTTACTACAATGGATCCTGAAAAAAGAACTTTAAGACAGGTAACAATTGAAAATAGCACCGAAGCTGATCATGTATTCTCAATGTTAATGGGTGATGAAGTACCTCCACGACGTGCGTTTATTGAAGCTAATGCTAAGTATGCTAATATTGATACTTAAAGAAAGTTTGTGACGGTTCATACAAGTCACTTATGTAATAATTTAAGAAGCCCGATTCATCAAATTATGAATCGGGCTTTTGTTTGCAAAAGATGCATATAGTATTACAAGATTCTATGATGGGTTAGTATAACAAACACAACAGCATTATGTAACAGAATGAACAAGCACTTTATTTTAAAACATGATTGGTGTATAAAGCAAATCCTAATATGAAAAAAATTATTTATGTAGCTCTATTTTTCTCAGTTATTGTTGCAAATGCCCAAGAAAGCATTACTTATCAAAAACCTCCACAAGAAATACTAGACCTTGTAGATGTAAAGCGCGCACCCTCAGTATTGATGGATGATAAAAATGAGAATATGATTTTAATATATCGTAACTCATACAAAACCAATGGCTTGATAAATATGTAAAAAACAATATACCTAAATAGTGGCTATAAGAAAATGCCAAATACTGCGTTACTCTCGCTTTTGAAACAGTCATTTGCAAAGGTAAACTCCTTGGTTTCAAAAGCTCCGAAAGCCTTGTCGTTGACGCTTTCTTATCAAAGACTTGGAAAAAGATGTGTTTTCTTGCAGGTACTATGTAGAAAAAAATAATGAATAGGTTGCATGAAGCAAGAAATAAGATAATTCACAGAAAATTAATCTCTTGCATTCTGTCTCTTAATTCTTATTATCGTGGTTACTAAACTTCAAAACCTCGCTGTCTTTTCGAGTGATACCAATTAGCTATTAAAGATAATGATTTTTTTATCATTAGATTTAGCAGATTTAGCAGATAAGTTTTTCGCATAGCGAAAAATAAAAATACATTTAATCTGTCTGCCTGTTTATATTAATTTGGTTATATGATTATCTGGTTATACCTCTTCTAACTTTTAACTTTCAACTTTATAAACTTTATAACTTTTAATTTGCTTATTTGATTATCTGATTATTTGGTTATACCTCTTCTAACTTTACAAACGTTATAACTTAAAAGTGTATTTTTACACTAAAAAGGGTAAGCCATGGAAATTAATGAAATCATTAGTAGAATAGAATCTATTATTAAATCTGAAGACCAGAAATCATCACCAAAAGAAGACGAACAGCAAGGCGAAGTGACTAATGGGATAAAAGATATTTTTATTTTACTACTAAACTTTTTGCTCAGTATTATTAAAGCTCCATTTGATTTAATTGCCAAATATTTAAAAAATGAAATAATAACTGCCATAAAAAAAGACACCAAGCTATATGCTTTAATTATGGGCATTATGGGGGTTATGTTTGTTTTCTTTTCGGTATTATGGCTATTTATTTCGGTGGCAATAGGAGTTTATTATTTTGAAAACGGCTATTCAATACTAACTTCAATATTATATTCAATTGTATTTCAGCTTATAAGCTTTACAATTGTTGGTTTAGTTGCATTTATTGCTTCCACGCAAATTAAATCGTTGAAGATGCTAAAAAAGATGTAGTTTAAGATATTATATTCTGGCCCATGTCTTCAACTTTATTTTTTCCAAAAATATCCTACAAAAACATATACAATTAAGCTAAATATGTTATATTTGACGTCATAAAATTATACTTTGTCGAGATGAATATGATAAAAAGAATACTCAACTTTTATATTGATGGCTTTAAAAGTATGACAATAGGTAAGCGGCTGTGGCTCATAATATTCATCAAGCTTTTTATAATGTTTGCCATTCTGAAGATTTTCTTTTTCCCAAACATATTACAATCTAATTTTAGTACCGATGAGGAGAGAGGTAATCATGTTATCGAACAAATTACTAATATAAAATAAATCAGTATGGAGAATTTTGACTTAGCATTGGTCGACTGGTCGAGAGCACAATTTGCTCTAACAGCCATGTACCATTGGATATTTGTACCACTTACATTGGGAACATCGTTTATTATTGCAATAATGATGAGCATCTATGTAAAAACAGGTGAAGAAATATGGAAAAGAATTACTAAATTTTGGTTAACACTTTTTGGAATAAATTTTGCCATTGGGGTAGCAACAGGAATTATTCTGGAATTTCAGTTTGGTACCAACTGGTCTAACTACTCTTGGTTTGTTGGTGATATTTTTGGTGCACCACTAGCAATAGAAGGTATTCTGGCATTCTTTTTGGAATCAACATTTATTGCTATTTTGTTTTTTGGCTGGGGTAGGGTTAGTAAGAAATTTCATTTGGTTTCGGCGTGGCTTGTTGCCATAGGTTCCAATTTAAGTGCACTTTGGATATTAGTAGCAAACGCCTGGATGCAAGCTCCTGTGGGGATGACATTCAACCCAGATACTGCCAGAAATGAAATGGTTAACTTTTGGGATATCATACTTTCTCCCACTGCTGTGAATAAATTTTTACACACAATAACCTCAGCATATGTACTTTCTGCAATTTTTGTAGTTGGGGTAAGCGCATGGTTTTTGCTTAAAAATAGGAGAGTAATTTTTGCAAAAAAAAGCATGCTTGTTGGAGCTACATTCGGATTATTGGGAGCACTTTTTATGCTAATGACGGGCGACGAATCGGCCAGACAAGTATTTAAAGATCAACCAATGAAATTTGCATCGATGGAAGGGCTTTATGATGGAGAGGCTAATGCACCATTAGTAGTTATTGGTTTTATGCAAAAAGCACCCACAAAAGCCAATCCTAAAATGGTTGACTTTGCCTTTAAAATTGAAGTTCCAAATCTACTTTCCTATATGGCTGCTTTAAATCCAAATGCTTTTGTACCTGGTATTAACGATCTTGTAAATGGAAATGAGGAACACGGAATTGTCTCGTATTA
>Ga0307987_1001706_pt1 | contig 11959 bp, 8 predicted proteins | sample EllFjometagen181_FD_203157 | JGI IMG/M metagenome (GOLD analysis project Ga0307987, IMG submission 203157) | Marine microbial communities from Ellis Fjord, Antarctic Ocean - #181 | ecosystem: Environmental > Aquatic > Marine > Unclassified | place: Southern Ocean | collected 2014-10-08 | reverse complement strand
GGGGCGACGATGTAGGTGGCGGTGACCATGAAGATGATCAGCACCACCAGGATGATGTCTACGAAGGGCGTGATGTTGATGTCGCTGATGACATCGTCGTCGCCGCCGTCGAGCTTGACACCCATGGTCGCTCCCTACTTCTTCGAGAGGGGCTGCCCCTCGGCCTTGAGCTGCGCCAGCAGCACGTGGGCGAGGGCGTCGATGTTGCTGAGCGTTCGCTTGTTGTAGCGCAGGAAGACGTTGTAGAGCACCACCGCGGGGATGGCGACCATCAGGCCGATGGCGGTGGCGACCAGGGCTTCGGAGATGCCGGCCATGACGGCGCTGGCGGCTTCGGCCTGGTTCTCGGCGAGCTCGTGGAAGGCCTTGATGATGCCCAGTACAGTGCCGAACAGGCCGATGAAGGGCGCGTTGGCGCCGGTGGTACCCAGGATAGCCAGCAGGCGCTCCATGCGGCTGCGTTCACGGGAGGTGGCGGCCAGCAGGCCTTCCTCGACGGAGCCGATGCCCTGGGATGCTCGGCTGGCGCCCGCCAGCAGCACGCGGGCTGGCGCGCCACGGATACCTTCGAGCTTCTTGCGCAGGCTGGTGACCTCGCCGTTGGCGCCGAAGGCGCGCAGGGCTTCGTGTAGCGGGGCGCTGGGGGAGTGGTGGATGATGGCGGCGACGACTCGCTCGATGGACACCGCCAAGCAGGCGACGGAGAGGGCCACTAGGAGCCACAGCACCCACTCGGCGCCTCCGAGGGCGAAGGACAGAAGGCTTTCTTCGAGCATGGGACGGCCTCGTCAGCAGCAGCGTTCGGGATGCGGAAGTATAGCCACCGGCACGCCGCTTGACAGCTGTCCGACCCCCACTACGGCCGCAGCCATCCACCCGGGTGCGAGCATCCGGGCGAATAAGGGAAACAATGGGTGGAGGCGACGACCAGATTTGAACTGGTGAATGGTGGTTTTGCAAACCACTGCCTTGGACCACTTGGCTACGTCGCCACACCTGTGCCATCGGGCAGCGGGCCTTCTATTCGGGCTTGGCGGGGTGTCAAGCATGGCAGCGGGAATGTATGAGGCCACGGGATAGGTGACCCCTACGATCGGCACCCAGGAGCCCGATGCCCCCCCTCACCGTCGTCATCATCGCCCGCGACGAGGCGGACCGCTTGCCTGCGGCCGTTCGCTCGGTGGGCTTCGCGGACGAGGTCTTGGTGTTGGACTCGGGGAGCACGGATGGCACGGTGGCGGTGGCTCGGCAGCAGGGGGCGCGGGTGGTACAGACCGACTGGCCCGGACACGTGGCCCAGAAGAACCGCGGGCTGCAGCAGGCCGCCCACCCCTGGGTGCTCTCCATCGACGCTGATGAGCGGGTGAGCCCGGCGTTGGCGCACGCCATCCAGGTGGCCCTGGTCGCCGAGCCCGCGGTGGATGGCTTCGAGGTCGCGCGGCGCAACCACTACCTGGGACAGCCCCTTAGGGCGGGAGGCTGGTACCCCGACCGTCGGCTGCGCCTGGTCCGTCGCGCCGCTGCGCGCTGGGTGGGTGTGGATCCTCACGATCGTCTGGAGGTCCAGGGGAGCACGGCGCGGCTGGCGGGAGATCTCGACCACCATCCTTATCGGAACCTCGGCGAGCACTACGCCACCATCGATCACTACACCCGCCGCTTCGTGGAGGTCACCCAGGCCCGTGCCCGCTGGTGGGACATCGCTGTTCGCCCCCCGTGGCGCTTCCTGCGGGGCTACCTGTTGCAGGCGGGGTTCGTGGATGGCCGCGCCGGATGGCGGGTGGCCTGTATGGGGGCGCGCTACACCGCGACCAAGTGGTATCGGCTGTGGTCCCAGCAGCGCGATGGATCGCAGCGAGGCCGCAATGGATTGTAGCTGCAGGCCTCGACCCCGTCGCCGCGAAGTCATCGGATGAAGATCGCCTTCGCACTACGGAGGTTCGCTCCCGATGGGGGCACAGGACGCTACGCCCACGCCCTGGCTCGATCCTTGCTCCAGGACGAGGGTGAGGTGAACGTGGTCTGCATGGAGCACAGCGTTGGCGCCAGCCTCGAGCCGTGGCTCGGGGGTCGGCTACGGCTGAAGGTCCTGTCGGTCCCCCGCCTGGGAAGCCTGTTCACCATGTCTGCGTTTGCCCACCGCGCTCGCGCGGCGGTCCGCGCGCTGGCCCCGGACGCTTCGCTGGCCCTCGGGCGGGTGCCGGGGCTGGACGTCTACCGCGCGGGCGGCGGCTGTCACGCCTCCTACCTCGACACCGTGTCGGGCTGGCGCTGGTCCCTGCGCCATCGTCGCGAGCTGGCCCTGGACCAGGCCGTGGTGCTGGGCGCGCGTCGGGTGGTGGCCAACGCGCCCTTGCCCGGTCGCCAACTCGTGGAACGCTATGGCCTGGACCCGGCGCGCCTGGCGGTGATCCCCAACGGTGTGGACACGGAGCGGTTCCGTCCGGACGCCGCCGCCCGCGCGGCCTGTCGCCGAGAGCTGGACATCGAGTATGGTCGCCCGCTGGTGGTGTTCCTGGGGGCTGGCTTCGACCGCAAGGGGCTCGAGACCGCCATCCGCGCCACCGCCGGGATTCCTGCCGCGGTGCTCGCGGTGCTGGGGGGAGACCGCGGCACCCGGCACTACCGCCGCCTGGCCTCCGAGCTGGGGCTGCGGATGGAGTTGCTGGGGGCTCGAACGGATCCCCAGCGCTGGCTCGCGGCGGCGGACGCCATGATCCTGCCCACCCGCTACGACAGTGCTGCCAACGCGGTGCTCGAGTCGCTGGGCTGTGGGGTGCCCGCCATCACCAGCGGCGCCAACGGCGCGGCGAGCTTCCTGCCAGCGCCCTGGATGGCCGTGGACTCGTCCCGTGACGCCGCAGGTTTCACCAAGGCGCTCGCCCGGGCGCTGGAAGACCCAGCCCTCCCCGGGCGTTGCCGGGAAGCTGCTGTTGCGATGACCTGGCAGAAGAGCTGTGACGCCATGACCTCCTTGCTGCGAGACATGGCGGACGAGGGGCGTGCCCCTGGAGGCGACCCATGAAGCGCTGGATGCTGAGAATCTCCCTGACGGTGATCGCCCTGTGCCTGGTGGGCTTGGTGGTTGTCGCCTGGTTCTACCGGCAGCACGTGGTGAACGAGCCCGGCGAGCACCTGTCCCGGGAGCACATCCTGGCGGTGATCTCGGAAGAGAGCCCCGTGTACTACAGCGACGGGAGCTCCCGCCTCGGCGTGTTCTTCGCCCAAGAACACCGCGAGTACGTGCCTTTCGACACCATCCCCGAGGCCTGCGTCGATGCCATCGTGGCCTCGGAAGACAAGCGCTACTTCGACCACTATGGCGTCGACCCTATGGGCATCACCCGGGCCATGCTCCGGAACGTCCAAGCGGGCGGCGTGGTGGCCGGCGGCTCCACGCTGACCCAGCAGACGGCCAAGAACCTCTACTACCGGCCGGATCGCTCGGTCCGCAGCAAGCTTCAGGAGCTGGCCAACGCCCTGCGCCTCGAGGCCCACTACTCGAAGGACGAGATCCTCGAGTTCTACTTCAACCAGTTCCACGTCTCGGGCAATGGGCGCGGCCTGGGCATCGCCTCTCGCTACTTCTTCGATCGCGATGTCTCGCAGCTCGGGCTTCAGGAGTGCGCGTTCCTTGCGGGCATGGTCAAGGGGCCCGCACGCTACAATCCCTTCGCCGGTTCCACCGAGGAGAAGCGCCAGGCGGCCAGGGATGCTGCCCAGATGCGCACCGCCTACGTGCTTGGGCGCATGGTCGAGACCGGCGCCATCACCCAGGAGCGTCACGACGCGGTGGTGGATCGGCCCGTGCCGTTTTCGCGGGGCACCTTCAGGTACGAGCGCTCCGTGCTGCTGGACGCCGTCGAGACCGCGCTGGCTCAGCATCCCTTCCCCGAGGTGTTCGACAAGGCTGGCATCGACAACCCCTCGAGCGCGGGCCTGCAGATCGTCACCACCATCGACCGCGACGCCCAGCGCGCGGCGGTGTACGGGCTGTGGCACCACCTCAGCGAGCTGGGGCCCTACCTCGATGGCGCCGGTGTCGAGGCCTTCCGCTTGGCCGACGACCAGGCCACCCGTGGTCCGATGACGGAGCGGCCCGTTCCCCGCAGCTTCCTGCCTGCCGAGGTGAAGGGCGCCAGGGGTGAGGGAAAGAGCAGTGTCCTCGAGCTGGATCTCGGGGGCGCGCCGCTGGCTCGCGATGGCGAAGGCGCCGCCGGCCGCGTGCTGTGCGAGGTGGACCGCGCCGGCCTCGAGCGTGCGGCCAAGGTGCTGCGTCGCTCCAAGGAAGCCAACCACCGCCGCGGTGTCCGGGACGAAGACGTCTCGGCCCTGATGGATGCGCTCTCGCCGGGGGCGGTGGTGCGGGTCTCCATCCGCGAAGACGGGGAGCGGGGGCTGCTTTGCGACCTCGAGGCCACCACCGAGCTGCAGGGCGGTGTGGTGCTGCTCAACCAGGGGCGCGTGCGCGCAATGGTCGGGGGCAACGACAACCGCAACTTCAACCGTGCCACCCAGGCCCAGCGTCAGCTAGGCTCCACCTGGAAGCCGCTGGTCTACCACGCAGCGCTGCAGCTGGGCTGGGAGACCGATGACCTGCTGGACAACCGACGCAACGTGTTCCCCTTCGAGGGCACCTGGTACTACCCCCGCCCCGATCACGACCCCGAGCCCGCCGTCACCCTGAGCTGGGCCGGCACCCGATCGGAGAACCTGGCCAGCATCTGGTTGCTGTTCCACCTGATCGATCGGCTCAACCCCGAGCAGGTCCGGCGCATAGCCGAACTCACAGGGCTGGCTCAGCAAGACGGCGAAGAGCGTAAGGACTACATCGTCCGCATCCGCGATCAATATGGCGTCATCGCGTTGGACAGCCGCGTGCCGGAGGCCCTGTTCGACGATGCGCGGGGTGTGGCTCTGGGCGACCTGGCCTTCAGCGGTCACCCTGAGGACGCCTTCGAGATGCGCACGCTGCACTACGGGCGTGGCTTCGAGGCCGAACGTAAGCGTGTGATCCGTCACCAGGGCGGGGCCGAGCGCAAGGCCCGGCTGGCGGCGCTCGACCGAAACTTCCTGCGCCTGGAGACCCACGCCCACATCTGCGAACAGCAGCTCGAGCGTCTGGGAACGCCCATCGATCTGGCCCTGAACGACTACGAGCTCGAGGGTGTGAGCCGAGAAGAGGTGGGCTGGCTGCACCTCCGTGAGAGCGACCGGGCGGTGCTCTGCTCGCCGGCTCCCGCCACCGAGGTGGTGGGGCTGGCCGATGTCATCGACGATCCAGAGCGTCTGAACGCCTGGCTCGAGATCGCCGACATGGACGACCCTGGGGATCTGCTGGTGGATGGTGTGCTGCACCTGTCCACGGTCGAGTCGCTGCGGGCGGCTCTGGATGCGGTGGTGGCCGAGCATGCGGGTGAGTCCCCTTGGGACCCCGATCTGCTGTACCGGCATGTGGACTTCGAGCGCATGGTGGCCATGCGGTACCTGGCCTTGCTGGCGCGTTCCATGGGCGTCGAAGCCGATCTGCCGCCGGTGCTGTCCATGCCTCTGGGCGCCACGGAGATCTCGTTGCTCGAGGCCGCGGGGATGTACCAGGGCTTCCTGGCGGGCTCCACCTGGCGTTTCCCGGGCAAGGTCTTCACCGAGGGCACGGTGCCTGGCCTGCGGGCCTCCGAGCGTCTGGATGCGAGCCCCTCCGCCACCCTGCTGATCCAGGAGATCCGCGACCGGGACGGCGCCGTGATCTACCGCGCCGACGCCCAGGAGATCCAGGTCGTGGACGCCACGCCGGGCCTGTTGGTCACCGACGTGTTGGCCAACGCGGTCCAGTGGGGAACAGGCCGGCGCGCCCATGGTGCTATCGAGCTGCAGGGCCGGGTCTGGCCGCTGATGGGCAAGACCGGCACCACCAACGCCTACAAGAACGCTGCCTTCGTGGGCATCGTACCGGTGGCCGGCAAGCGTGGCCTGGACCCCGCGGCCAGCTACACTCTGGCCACCTATGTGGGCTTCGATGACAACCGGCCCATGAAGCGAGGCACCATGCGGGTCTCCGGCTCGAGCGGTGCGCTGCCCACATGGATCGCCACCGCCCAGGGTCTGGCCGAGGCGGGCCTGCTGGATGGGACCGAGGACCTGCCGGAAGAGCTGGCCTTCCCTGCGCCCAAGGGTATGGTGCGCATCACCGTGGAGGCCGGGGGCGGGCTCCCTGTGGACGACCCGGAAGAGGAACGCAGCATCTTGGCTCCCGAGCCCGGCCGCTCGAGCGCACGGCGCTTCACGCCGATGGAGCCGCCCAGCGACATCACCTGGAGCGAGCGGGCCGTATGGACCCGACCCGACCCGGAGGTGCTCGACGCCGGGACCGAGCCCGAGTTCCCGGTGGAGGACGAAGAAGCGTCCGGAAGCATCTGGGATGAGATTGAATAGGCGACCAGCGCCCCTTGTGGACGGCTGGCGCTGCGAGGATAGACAGGCGCCATGAAGACATTCTTCCTGCTCGCACTCCTGACCGGTTGTGTCGTTCCGTACGGCGAGGCTCCCAGCACGTCGGCGGTGGAGTCCGCACAGGCCACCTCGGCCATGGGCGATCTCACGGGCCTCGAGGCCCGGTTGTTGCTGCTGATGGACGAGAACCAGGAAGCGGATCGCTCCTCCCGCCTCGAAGCCCTGCGCGCCCTGCTGCGCCGCAGTCGCACCTGGACCCCGGAAGCTCAGCGGGATCTCGTGGTGTACCTCGAGTCCATCTTGGCGGTGGAAGAGCGCTGGCGCGGTGACGAAGGCATGGCGGGCTTCGGCCCCATCGCGCCGCTGGCCCCCGGGCCCCAGCCGGCCGAGGTGATCCAGGAAGGCACAGCGGTGGCCGTGCCGGTGGTCGAAGAGCAGCTGGCTCAGGAAGATCCCCCGCCGGTGACCGAGCAGCCTGTGGTGGAAGATCCCGACACTGTCACACCGAATCGCAACGTCGATGCCACCCGAGAAGAGGGGCTCGAAGAATCCCGCGAGGCGCTGTCCAAGGGCGAGTACCTCACGGCCATCCAGCGGCTCGATACGCTCGTCGTCGAGCTCGGTCCGGTCGTTGCTGAAGACGAGCCCGACGAACAGCTCGCCACCCTGCGCAGCGAGGCGGTGGACGGCTGGGTCCACAGCGAGCGCGAGCGCGCCGGTCGGCTCTTCCTGGCCGCCCGGGAGCAGACCGACACCGACGCGCGGCGCGAGGGCCTCCAAGAGGTCGTCTCCATCCTCGAGGTCCTGCTCGTCGACTACCCCGATAGCACCTACGCCGACGCCATCAATCGCAACCTACAGCTCGTGAAGCGCGAGCTCGGCGACGGATAGCGGGCCCGTGGCTGGTCTCCTGCAAGGGCTGCTCATCGCCTTGGACATGGGCTGTGCCCTGGCGGTCTTCATCCTGTTCTGTAGGCCCGACTTCGTCGTTGGGCTGCTGGCATGGGGGTGGCTGCCGTCCAAGTGGGACAGCGCCACCCCGCTGGACGAAGACGAGGTCGAGCTGCTGCGCAGGGCGGTGGGCAGGCTGCGTGTGCCGGCGTTGTTGGGCCTCGCGGCGGTGGCCTTCGGGTCGGGGAGTCTGATCACGCTGCTGAGGTATGTGGAATAGCGTTGACAGCTAGGCGCGCCGCGTTAGGAGCGCCGCCGCCGTGGCTTGGTAGCTCAGTTGGTTAGAGCACATGGTTCATACCCGTGGTGTCGGCGGTTCAACTCCGCCCCAAGCCACCATCCACTGTTTTCGGGGACACCCTCTCGCCGTAGCTTGCTCTACTCGGCGGCTTCGGCGTCACCGCCATGCCCCTCGTACCACTCCAGCCAGCGCTGCAGGTGGTCCTCGAGGTGGGCAGGGGTGCGGCCTACGCCGTGGCCCTCGTGGGGGTAGATGATCAGCTCGGTCTCGGTGCCTTTTGCCACCAGGGCGCGGTACAGCTGCTTGGCCTGGGCCACGTCCACCCGGGCGTCGTCCTCGCCGTGCATGATGAGGGTGGGGGTGGTGGCGACCTCGAGGTTGTGGATGGTGCTGGCGCGCACGAAGTTCTCGGGCTGGTGCACGGGGTCGCCGCGGAACTCCCACTGGGCCGCGATGCCATGGTTGACATCGCTGAGTCCGTAGTTGCTGACGGCGTCGCTCACGCCTGCAACAACCACGATGGCATCGAACTCATCGGTGGACGCGAGGATGTGGCCCCCCATGGAGCCGCCGTAGGAGATGCCGCCGACCACCAGCCGCTCGCCGTCGGCGATGCCTCGTTCCACAAGGGCGCGCACGCCCGTGAGGTTGTCGTCCAGGTCGACGTGGCCCAGCTCGCCGCGGTTGGCCTGGTAGAACTCCCGGCCGTAGCCCGTGCTGCCCCGGAAGTTGGGCTCGAACACGGCCCAGCCATTGGCCGCGAAGAAGCTGGCCCAGCGCCGCCACGACAGGGTGACGCAGGAATCGGGGCCGCCGTGAGGCCAGAGCATGAGGGGGTAGGGAGCCTCGCCGGAGGCGGGCAGGGTGAGGATGCCCTCGATCTCCGTGCCGTCGCTGGCCTGCCAGCGGACGGTGCTGACCTCGCCGATGGGTAGGCGCTCGGGAAGGGTGGGGTTGGCGTCGGTGATCCGGACCAGTCCACCAGGGCGCTTGACCTTGCCCACCCAGAGATCGCCGGGGTTGGTGCGGGTGCTGACCCGGCCCACCCAGCGGCCTGCGGCGGCGTGCAGGTAGCCCAGCCGCGCAGTCTCATCGGTCATGGTGGTGCGTCCGCGACCGTCGGCGCCGACCCGATGAACCTGGCCCGTGGCGCCCAGGATGGACACGAACAACAGGCTCTTGTCATCGGCCCAGGAGAAGCCCCCCAGGGTGTCGGTGGCGGCATCGCTCACGGTGCGTCTCGTGTCGCTGTCGAGGTCCACGACCACCAGCGCGTTGGCCATGGACAGGGTGCCCTCGTAGGTCTGGAAGGCCAGCAGTGTACCGCTGGGGTTCCAGGCCAGGCCGTCCACGGAGTGGCCTTGGAAGACTTCGCCCGGCCAGGTCCAGATCACGCCCCGACCCAGCTCGAGCACCTCGAGGCTGGACTGCAGCATGGTGTGGTAGATGCCTGGGCCGTCGGCGCTGTGCAAGGCCAGGCGGCCATCGGCGGAGAAGGCGAAGTCGGCCACGTGGCGGCTGCAGTCGGTCATCCAGGTGACGGGCTCGTCGTCGTTGGCCGGATCGTGGATGCCCAGGCGGCTGTTGCGTCCGGTGTGGTCGTAGCTGTAGGCCTCGACCCCGGCGTCCTCGGCGGCTTGCTCCGTCGCGCTGGGTTCGCAGCGGGCCTGGACGGCCAGGCGCTGGCCATCGGCCATCCACTCGAAGCGCTGCACGCCGCCGTCCAGCGCGGTGAGGGACCGGGCCTCGCCGCCGTCCACGGGCATCACGAAGACCTGATTCCCTCCCTCGAGGCGGTTGGACAGGAAGGCGATGCGTTCACCGTCTGGGGACCAGCGGGGGTGGGTGGCGTTGCCGCTGTCGGTGGACCAGGCTCGATCCTCGCTGCCGTCGGCGGCGGCCAGCCACAGCTCGTAGCGCTTCGTGCCCTCGTCCCAGTCGGCGAGGCGGCGCTGGTACACCACACTGCGGCCGTCGGGGGAGAGCTGGGGGGAGCTGATGTAGGTGGGGTCCCAGATGTGGCGCGGATGTGTCCGGCCCTCCCAGAAGTCCGATGGTGCATCGTCACTTGGCTGGATGTGCTGACAGAGATCCGCGCACAAGGCCTGCTCGGCGCCGCGTTCGAGACAGGCCTCCACGCAGCTCGCGGACAGGTCGTCGGCCATGGTGAGCGCGGGGGCGAGCAGGATGATGAGCAGGGAGGTCATGGCGCATCCGGGCGAGGGGAGTGGTGCGGGGATAACCTCAGCCGCGGTCATGCTCCCCCGCCTCACGTTCCTCGTCGTACTCTGCCTCGTCCTGCTGCTCCCCGTGAGCGCTCGGGCGCAGTCTCCCGTGGTGGTTCGCGCGGGTGAGTTCGAGGTGGTGCTCTACGACCAACCGGGCGCCAGACGGGCCGAGGACACCGCCCGATGGCTCGCCGAGGGCCTGGCGCCGTTGCTGGTGGATGCTGGCCCCCAGCGGCTGGAGGTCGAGCGTCGGAGCATCCCGCAGCTGTACTGGATCGAGGGAGGACGCCTGGTGCTCCACCCCCGCCTGCCCTCGGCGTCGGTGGACGAGCAGCTGCAGGTCTACGCCATGGCGCTGTGGCTGCTACAGCGGGAAGACGCCTGGGACCACGACGCCCTCCTGCGTGCGGTAGCCACGCTCGAGCCCCTGCGTCCCACGGGCTGGGCGCCGCGGTGGTGGCCCCGCTGCTGCCGAGGGCTCGACGCGCTGGCGTCCACACCCACGCTCTCCGCAGAGCCCCGGCCAGCCATGGTGGCGGTCGAAGAGGTGGAGCCGCCCACCCCCGCCGACAGGGCCCCCTCGACCCTGGAGCGACCCGCCTTTCCGATCACCAAGGCCTACGGTCGGGCCGATCTCTACGGCGGCTTCCCCATGCCCTTGGTGGACGCATGGCCCTGGGTGATCGGCACCTTCGCCCTGTACGCCCCGGTGGAGCACTCGGAGATCGTGGTGGGCTTCGAGGTCATGCCCCTGGGCTTGGTGGAGGCCCGGGCGGGCTTCGGCTACGCCCACATGCGTCGCAGCCTGCTGCGCATCAACGGTGGGCCGCTGCTGGCTTGGAACCTCGGCGCCATCATGCCATCGCATCAGCAGCCAGGCATCGACTACGCCGGCACTAGAGAGACCGGGCTGTGGGTCGACGGTGAGCTGGGGGGCTTCCGCGGCCTGGCGCGCATGATCCCCGATGAGCAGGTCGGCCTGGATGCCTGGTTTGGCTGGGAGCGACGCCTGCAGGTGTCCCCCCGTTGGCACCTGCTGCCCTTCGGGCGGGCCCGCTACGTCTCCGACTCGCTCCCCCAGCGCATTCTGTCCATGGGGGGGCCCGCCGGCGTGCGCTGGATGGACATGGACGTCTACCTCACGCATCAGACCGCCACCGTGCGTATGGAAGCCGAGCATGTCATCCCCACCGGTCGCCTGCTGGGGCCGGCGTGGGCCCGGCCGCGGGCGGTCCTGCTGCGGGCTGGCGCCGACTGTGGCTACTCCCCGGAGCACTCGTTCGTCGGCGGTTGGTCCGCGGCCATGGGGCTGGCGCTCCATCCCCTCCGGGAGGTCAAGGGCGTGGGCTGGATCACGGTGGCTGCTCCAACGGATCTGAGCGAGTTCACCTGGATCGTTTGGCTCTCCACCTGGCTTCCACAGCCCTAGGGCCACAGGCGCAGGGCGTGCTCGCTCATTGCTCCGGGTGGTTCCAGGGCGGTACCAAAGTCTGACATGCACGCTCCATGCCACCCCTTCGATCGATTATGGGTGGGCCTTCGTAAAAACGCCTGACCACGGGTTGGTACGCCATGTCCACCGAATCCTTCCCCAAGCTCCTCCCCACCGTCGAGCTCGAAGCCGATGTGCTCGCCTACTGGAAGCGCGAGCGCGTCTTCGAGAAGGGTCTCGAGCTGTCGGCGGGTCGCCCGCAGTACACCTTCTACGAAGGTCCCCCCACGGCCAACGGCACGCCCCACAACGGCCACGTGCTGACCCGCGTCATCAAGGACCTGGTGCCCCGCTACTTCACCATGCGCGGCTTCCATGTGCCTCGCAAGGCGGGCTGGGACACCCACGGTCTACCCGTGGAGGTCGAGGTCGAGAAGGCGCTCGGCGTTCACGGCAAGGAAGCTATCGAGGCCTACGGGCTCGAGCGCTTCAACCGCAAGTGCATGGAGTCGGTGTTCACCTACGTCAAGGAGTGGGAGACGCTGACGGAACGCATCGGCTTCTGGATCGATCTGGACGAAGCCTACGTCACGTTCCACCGCTCCTACGTGGAGTCGGTGTGGTGGGCCCTGTCCACGCTCTTCGAGAAGGGCCTGC
>Ga0307987_1001703_pt1 | contig 11973 bp, 10 predicted proteins | sample EllFjometagen181_FD_203157 | JGI IMG/M metagenome (GOLD analysis project Ga0307987, IMG submission 203157) | Marine microbial communities from Ellis Fjord, Antarctic Ocean - #181 | ecosystem: Environmental > Aquatic > Marine > Unclassified | place: Southern Ocean | collected 2014-10-08 | reverse complement strand
TGCTCAATCCTTTAAAGCAAGTTGATCCGGCACAAAAGGCGTTGCTTGAAATTATGATTCAACAGATGCACGATCGTTTTGTTGAAGTAATTGTGATAGGGCGTGGCTTATCTGAAGAAGAAGTACGTAACATTGCTGATGGTAGAATTTTCACATCTAAACAGGCAAAAGAGTTAGAATTGATTGATGAGATTGGTTACTATGAAGATGCCGAGCGTGTATGTGCTGAGATTCTAGGTGTTGATACAATTAAGGTTTACAGATATCAACAGGCCTTTGACTGGAAAACAATTTTTAATGTTTCACAAGGCTTGGATCTTACAAACCTTCTTGGTATAAATAATAAGACAAGTCCATTTTTATATCGTTGGAGTCCACAACAATAAATCAATTACAAATTAAAAATTATGAATTAAGAATAATGGGAAGCCCCAGAGGGGCGATATCTTAGTAGCCTTGGGTTTTAACCCAAGGGCTATATAATTATTGGCGATAAGAATCCTGTAGGGATGATATCTTAATAACTAGATGCCACCCCTACAGGGTTCAACATGTTTGTTATCTATTACCTTGGGTTAAAAACCCAAGGCTACAAAGATATCATCTCTACGAGATTCAATTGTTAATGTTGGGGTGGTATGTTAACCAATATTCTCCCATCGCAAGTATCGTTGTGGAAAATATGAAATCAAAACTGAAAATATATTTAGGTGGACCTGGTTTAGTACTATTTATTATTGCATCCAATTATGTATTTAGTACTAATTTGTCCTTTCTTGTTGTTTCGCTTTGTTTTGTGATACTTTTCTTTAATTTTATACATCAGTTTAAGAGTTTCTTTAAGGTTGCCAAGTTTTGGTTTCGCTTTGCTTTGTTACTACTTGGTATATTTGCTTTTTTTAGTGTCATCCAGCATGGATTTAATGTTTTATACTTGAAAGAAGCGTTATGGAATGGTATTGTCACCGCCTTAATTTTGCTGAATACGGTGTTTAGTGTTGAACTATTTGTTTTATCGATTACTATAAATGATATATTATCAATAGATATCCCTATTAAATATTTAAAGTTTTTCATATTAATGAGGACACTTTTGGTTCGGGGTATGGCGAAGTTTGACAACGACAAAGTACTGTTTAATATAATTCCAGAGTTGCAGCACAACAAGAACATTAATTTTAAGAATATTAAAAGTGTTTTTATGCAAAATCTTGTTTTAATAATAACCATTGCATTTTATGTTATTGATCAAGGCAAGATTCTAGGACCTTTGATTGATAATAGGATAAAGCATATCTATGAGAGATGAATAGGGCATCCTGTTCAATTCACAACCTTTGTGTTAATCAGGTGTTGACCTATACACAATACACTAAAAGTGCAAGGTTTTTGGCATGTTTTGCCTAAAAAGCTTGCAGCCCAGCCACTAAATAAAGAAATGCTTAATGCATGTTAAGGTTTGGTTGTTATTTTAGTAGCTGGGTTAATATAAAGTTCGTCCAATTTATGAATTTATAATGCGATATCACGCATCTTTTTGCACTGCAATGAGTTACCTTTAGCGAACTAAAGGCGAAATCATCTTAGTACAAAAATATACGTAATCTCACATTAAACAGGAAGCCCTAAAGATATGTCTAAAAGAGATAATAGCTGGTATGTGCTAGTTGCATATATTGTGGTTGTAATGCTTATAACAAGATTTTTTATAGTACCATTGCCATCTGGTGGTTACTTTAACTTTGGGGATGTTTTTGTTGTTTTTTCGGGGTTGATGCTGGGCAAACGTGGTGGTGCAGTTGCTGGTGGTGTTGGAGCTGCTATTGCCGATATAATTTCTGGATATGCTGTTTTTGCTCCTTTGACACTGATTGCAAAAGGTGTTGAAGGTTTTGTTTGCGGAACAGCAAAGGATAAAAAGGGAATCGTAACGTGGATAGTTCCTGCTGTTGGTAGTTTGCTTATGGCCGTAATATATTTTGTAGGACAATGCTTTATGCCTTCAATTAAGATACAAGGTGCTGTAGTGGAAATTTTACCAAATTTAATACAAGCTTGTGGTGGTTTTGTTGGTGGTAGACTGCTGTATGAAATATATAATCGTACAACAGTAAAAACAAAAAAAGAGGGGATATAGATATGGTTAGTAAATTAAAAAAAATGTATTGGAAGGTCTACGGACCATTAGTGGCAATGATTTTGTTTGTATTCTTGCTTGCGTATTTTCAGATAATAAATATTACTATATGTAATAATCAGAGTATTGCATCGGCAGTAATAATTGGTACTGCATTGCTTGCTTTTGTGGTGCCAATGTGGCAAAAAGTTTTTCATCTTAAAAATAACATAAGCCAGCCTTTTGACGAAAAAGTTCTGTTTAAGTATTTGCGAAATATGTTTTTTACTTCGGCATGTGCATTCACAATGATTCCGGTTACTTTTCTACTTGGTTTTAAAGGAGCTCCATTAATTCTGGTTATAGTTCTTGCTCTGTTTGCCAGTTTTTATAATTTTCCATCCAAAAGAAAATGGGAATATGAGAAGAAAATTGTAACTTTCAAAAGAAATAGTTTATGAAGAAAATATTAAATCCATTTGAGAAATGCAAAGAATATAATAACTTTGTCTCTGCTGCGAAGAATATAAAGGGGCTTGGTTTGAAATTTTCTGTTGACGGAGATAATGTTGTTTCAACATGGAGCCCAACTGGTGATTATACAAGTTACAAAAGTATTTTACATGGTGGTATTCAGTCGTTGCTACTTGATGAGATTGGCTGCTGGGTTGTTTTTGTTTTCATGGAGACCTCTGGAGTTACGCAAAGTATGAAAGTGAACTATCTCCGTCCTATGTATGTTACGAAGGGTGAGATAAAATTAGAGGCAAACCTTATAGAATATGTGGAGAATGAAAATATTGCAAAAGTTCACGCAAGGGCATTCAGCAATAATGGCACATTGTGTTGTGAGGCATTTATTGACTACTTCATATATCCTAAAAAACTGGCAAAAAGATTTCTTCAATATCCAGATGCAGTGTCAGAGTTCTTTGATTCTCAAGAATCCAGTTAATATGTTTGCATATTTTTGGTTATTATATTATCATTAATGCCATAGATTTTTAAAAAACATAAATGTAAAGAGGTTATAGATGAATTTTCAAGGTGCATATACAGCTATTGTAACGCCTTTTAATGCTGATGGAAGTATTGATTTTGGTAAGTTTAAAGAGTTAATTGAAATACAAATCGCCGGGAGTATAGATGGTATTGTTCCTGTTGGCACAACAGGGGAATCACCAACTTTATTACCTGATGAACATAGTGAAGTTGTTAAAAAAGCCGTTGAATATGTAGGCGGAAGGATAAAAGTTGTTGCCGGAGCCGGAGCTAACTCAACAGTGGAAGCAATTGAGCTGACAAAAAGAGCTATTGGTGATGGTGTTGATGGAACTTTGCAGGTTACGCCATATTATAACAAGCCTACTCAAGAGGGTCTTTACAGACATTTCTCTGCTGTTGCGGATCAAGGCGGGAAAGTTATGCTTTATAATGTTCCTGGTCGTTCAGGAGTTCCTATTGAGGCAGAAACTGTTGCTAGGCTTGCACGGCATGAGAAAATAGTTTCTATTAAAGAAGCCGCAGGGTCGGTTGAAAGAGTGAGTCTTCTAAAAAACATTTGTGATATTGAAGTGATCTCTGGCGATGATACTTTAGCACTTCCAATGATGATGGTTGGAGCGGTTGGTGTTGTAAGTGTTGCTTCAAATATTCTTCCTGCTGTCATATCAAAACTGGTTCATTCAATGCTTGATGGCGAACTTGTTAAAGCTCAGAAGCTTCACAGCGAGTATTATAAATTTTTCAAGACACTATTTTTAGAAACCAATCCAATTGGTATTAAAGCAGCGATGTCTTATGCAGGTATGATTAACGAAGTTTACCGTCTGCCGATGTGTGAACTTAGCGTTGAGCACAGCAAGATATTAAAAAAAGTTATGATGGAAATTGGGATTATTAATGATCCTGTTTATAATAGATAAGGTTTATTATGGTAAAAGTTGTTATAGTTGGCGCCGGAGGCAGAATGGGCAAGGCTCTTATCAGGGCCGTTGTGGCAAAGGAAGATGCAGAACTTTTTGGAGCTGTTGATTTACCCAATCATTCTGATTTGGGAAAAGATGCAGGTGAGTTTGCTGGATGTGGAGAGCAGAATGTAAGGTTGACTGATAATCTTGCGGATGCCCTTGAAGGAGCAGATGTATTGATTGATTTTACTTTTCACAAAGCTGTTCCAAATAATGTCAAGATTGCTGCAGGCAAGTTATGTGCAGTAGTTATAGGCACTACAGGTTTGACACCTGAAGAGACAGAGGTCGTTAGAAAAGAGTCATTCAAAATTCCAATTGTCTGGGCTCCAAACATGAGTGTTGGTGTGAACCTTCTTTTTGCTTTGACTAAGAAGGTTGCAGAGATTCTCGGACCAGAATTTGATGCAGAGATTGTTGAGATGCATCATCGTAACAAAAAGGATGCACCTAGTGGTACAGCAATGCGAATTGCAGAGTCTCTTGCTGAAGGTCGGAAAAGACAACTTGATGATGTTGCCTGTTATGGACGCAAAGGTATAACAGGAGAACGTCCTGTTGGGGAAATTGGCATTCACACACTTCGTGGTGGTGATGTCATCGGCGACCATACTGTAATCTTTGCTGGGGATTCAGAACGCTTTGAGTTAACACATAAAGCATCTAATAGAGATGTTTTTGCAAAGGGTGCTGTTTTTGCAACAACTTGGATTAGCGATAAAAAACCAAGAATTTATGATATGCAGGATATTTTAGGACTTAACTAACGAGCTTTGCTCTTAGTGTACAGTGTATAGCAAATAGTCTGCAGTCCATCTTCCGCTTAAGGCGAGATAAAGCAGGCGAATGAGCAAGTGCGTAAATTCGAGAATGCGCAAGTTGTGGAAAAGCTCCGCAGGTATTTATATTTGGAGTTCTATGAAAAAGTTGATAGAAATGGGTTTGAGTCTGGGGTCAAACATTGGAGATCGTCTTGCCAATTTAAGGTCGGCTTGTGAGGATCTTAACCGGTATGAAGGGATAACCGTTGTTGCAAAGTCCAGAATTTATGAAACCGAGCCTGTTGGTGTGGCGGATAAATATCAAGATGCTGTATATTATAATGCATTCGTTGTAATCGAAACAGTTTTGTCTCCTTCTTCCCTTTTAGATGTTACTAAGAATCTGGAAAAGAATTATGGAAGAGACCTTTGTCCTGAAAAGAATTCTCCAAGACCTTTAGATATTGATATAATATATGTAGGTGACTTAACGTTTAATACAGACAAGGTAAAGGTTCCACATGAAAGGTGGAATGAGAGGCGTTTTGTTGTTCAGCCTTTGGTTGATGTTCGACCGGATGTTATCATTCCTGGTCAGATAGAAACAGCAGAACAGATTTTAAGCAAACTTCCAGAAGAGCCGTATGTAAGGTATGCGGCAGAAACAGCAGATAAGTTTTAATATGAAAAGAACAGTAAATACAATAAAAGCCTTTAAAGGAAAAGAAAAGATTTCAGTGCTTACGGCATATGATTATTCAACTGCCTTGATTGTTGACGACAGCGATATTGATATGATATTGGTTGGGGATTCTCTTGCAATGACAATGATGGGGTTGGATTCAACTCTACCTGTTTCAATGGAAGTTATGTTGCATCATACAAAGTGTGTTACAAGAGCGGTTCAGAATGCTCTGGTTGTCGCTGATATGCCTTTTATGTCTTACCATGTTTCTATAGAGCAGGCTATTACTAATGCAGGTCGTTTTTTACAAGAAGCAAATGCAGATGCAGTAAAAATTGAAGGTGGAGCAGTTAGGGTAGAAACAATAAAAAAACTTACAGAGAATGATATACCTGTATTAGGTCATATTGGTTTAACCCCCCAAAGTGTTAAGGCTATGGGATTCAAAGTGCAGGGAAGAAAATCTGAAGATGCTTTGAAGTTACTTAAAGATGCTGTAGCTATTCAGGATGCCGGAGCATTTGCCTTGGTTCTTGAGTGTGTTCCTGCTGGGCTTGCCAAAGATATATCTGAAAAGTTATCGATTCCTACAATAGGTATTGGTGCTGGAGTGCATTGTGATGGACAGGTTCTTGTTTACCATGATATGCTTGGAATGTATCCGAAACTTACTCCAAAGTTTATTAAGAAGTATGATGAAATCGGTGAAAAGATGAAAAATGCTTTTAAAGATTATAGCCAAGAGGTTAAGACGGGCAAATTCCCTGAGGATAAACACTCATTTTAAGGAACGTTGTTCGTAAAATAGTTCTAAGGTCTCAGTTTGGAAATCATTTGATTTCTTAATCTCTTGGGTCGTTATATAGGGCTTCTCAAAAACTTTTCAAAAACGGATGCCGCAGGTAAATACAAATCATTACCAGCCCTGACAGAGGCTATTACAGCTGACGCAAAACTATCTTATGCAATGTTAATGGGGGAATTATGATCCAAAAGAAAAAACCTTGTAGATACGCAGGATAAATGTTTTATTCGATTGATTTGACGAAAGTAATATTATACAGTGACAACTTCACGTAAAGTTATATTGTGTCGTTTTAGAAATAATCAAGTATGGGCAGAGACCATTAAATGATTGATAATTCAACCAAGTGGATAAGAAAAAGAAAAGAATTATGATAAAAGAATCAGGGAAATTATTGATAGTTGCCGTGGCGTTATTCGTCTTTGTAAATCTCTCGTTAACCGCATTTTGCGCAACTAGTATGATAAAAGATGACACATTATATCCTGAAATAAAGGTGGGGAAAGTAGCCAGCATTCAGTTTGAGGGTGATAAGTCAGGGAATTGTTTTCTGATAACGGGGAGTGAGTTTTCTGAACCAGCCAGCCCTGACATCAAAATAACCGGTGAGGTTGAAAGAACAAACGGGGTACTGACTGCGATAAAGAGAAAAACAGTTATTCACATTGGTCAGGATGCCTGGCGGAATTATACGTCCGAATTTGATTTGAGCTTAAATCCGAAAGCAAATAATCTTTGTATAATCCGGTTGGCGGTTCTGGAGAAGCCGCACTCATGGCATTACAGTGAAATGGATGTCGATCTAAAACGGGACAAGACTGGGGCATTGATAACTATCGACACCAAGGTATTCAATACTCAAACGAGAAAACACTTTGTTGATCTGTTAACGTATCATCATAAATTTGCGCCGACAAAAGAAAATCAGGTCGCAAAAATGAAGGATCGCACAGTTAAAGCTGGCTCCTGGTATGGACGAAGACTGCACTTAAAAATAGAACAGTCCGATGATTATTTCCGGATTTGGTTCGAGCATCGTCTTGTTGCTGAATACCGTGATCCAGAGCGTTCCTATGGTGGTTTTAACGTAGTTCTGGGCAAAGGTGATTCAATCTCTAATTTGGAAGTCTACTCTAGCAATACTGATAGTTCTCTTTTTCTACCACTAGGACTTGATCTTTACCTGAATAATGATTTCTCCATAAAAATTTCATCTGAAAAAGTAAAAATTGATAAAATTCCATTTCTATTGGGTAAGTTTGGGAAAAACAACAATCTATTCATGAAAAATGCCGAATGGATTGAACACAAAAATGACCCTTCCAGCTACTATGGTGCATTTGAACAGGGCGAATGGTTCGCAGGAGATCCGGCTAGACCGTTTTTTAGAATACCTTCCGATGATTACACCGCTATCTGGTTGCTGGCAGTAACAGATAAGAACAAGGCTTTATCAGAAGATATTTCACTTCGAATCGGGAAGGTTTCCGGACAACAACATGGAATGTTCAGACTTTATGATTTTCAGAGCAAAATACCTAGGAGTGATGCTAAAAATGGAATAAATGTTATTAATACCATCAAAACTGACTCTGGGAATCTCTTTTTAGTCCGAGTTCCAATTGGACTTGCATTATCTCAGGATTTCAATAATTTTATGACACTGGATCTCAGTAAGGGATTGAAGTTGGCAGTCCGACAACCGGATCCTGCCCGTTTTCGGATTCGTCCGTTGGGATTGCCCAGTGGAGTACATCTTTTCGGCATGACCCTTGAACGTGCTCCTGTGAAATTGAGCGTAAGCTCACCAGAGTCAGGAAATGTTTTTAACGCTCCGCAGCAACCATATTTTACTGCAACTATGGAAAACCGATCAGGAAAGAGAAAACAAATAAATTTGACTGCGACCGCAAAAGATAGTACGGGTAAAGAGAAGGTTTTTAGAGTCAAATTGTCTATTCTTCCCAATGAGACAAAATCGCAGTTAATTACTTTTCCTCCATTTCAGCATGGCTTTTATAAACTTGAGGTGGCTCTTTCAGGAAACAATGATCATAAATTTCTAAAGCGTGAAACCACATTTGCGCTACTACCTCAAGATACTCGCGACCGGTCGGCACGAGCCCCATGGGGCACTTGGAATTTCAATGGAACTCACAGCACCTCAAAAGACATAAAAAAATACGGACCTCTGATGCGCAAGCTGGGAATTCGTTTCACACTATCTTCGACCGATGAAAAACTGGCCAGATATGGGATTCGCAACAACAGTAGCCCCAAGAGCAAGTCAAAAGGGTGCACTAAATATGCTAAAAAAGCAATTGATAAGTATCCGAATATGGTCAAAAGAGGATTGATTTTTCATGAAGATGCTATTTCTGGTGCACATGTGATGCGGTTTCCAGATTGTCTGTTGGGACGATCCCCATATAAATTTAACGAAAAGGAGCAAGAGCGTTTTGATATGCTGTGGAATAATGCACTTGATGCCGGCGAAGAAATGCGTAGAGAATGTCCTGATTTCAAGTTACAGTTTGGCAACGGCAATCCACATCTGGTTGAAGAATTCCTGCGCAAAGGTTACCCTAAAAAATATCTTGATGTAATCGGCAATGAAAACTGTGGGTTTATGCGTCCACCAGAAGCGCAACCTGATAATGTCGGGTTTTCAACATTGTGGACATTTAACGAAATTATGAAATACTACGGTTATGATGATATTCCACTGGATATCTGTTACGAGTGGATGAGTAGGGGAACCTCTCCGGGGAATCTTACTGTTGAGCAACAACGAGATTATTATATGCGCGACGCTTTGTTGGGGCTTGCTTGGGGCTTGAGATTTATCAATCCTGGAATAATAACAGATGCAAGCAACGGTTATTATTTCAGCAATTGGGGCTCGACTGGTTTCTGTTACGGAATACCGGAAATGAATCCCAAGCCATCTTATGTAGGATTTGCAGTTTTAACTCAACTGCTTGACGGATCAACATTCAAGAAAGCTCTCAGCACCAGTTCAAGCAGCCTTTATTGTCTTCATTTCGTTACTCGGCAGAAACAGAATATATATGCTCTATGGACACTCAGGGGGGAACGACAGGTGGAGTTGAAATTCAGTGACAATTGTTCATTTAAACTTACAGATTGGCAGGACAGAGAGAAGCAAATGAAATCTCAGGATGAGGTTTCCGCTATTACTGTGACGACTACGCCTGTATTTTTGAATACAACAGCAAAGATAGAAGAAGTGATTGCCGCTCAATCTATATTCGACAGCAAACCTTCGAAAAACAAGAAGTTGATAAACAGTATGAATAATCTTAGTGAATGGAAGATCGAAAAGGGGAAGAGTCTGGAGCTTGAAACCCACAACTTTAACGCACCGCGTCGAAAAGGAAATTTTTCATTCAGCAATACTCCTGACTTTGAAGGTTCAGGAAAATGCATCAGGATCAAGCCAAATAAACCTGCTTCCGGTAAGCCGATACAAGCTATGTATGAAGTAATGGCTCTGAAAAAACCTGTTTTGTTGAAGGGGAAACCGAAAGAGATAGGTCTGATGGTTAATGGTAATTCCTGCTGGGGCAGGATGATCTTCGAACTGGAAGATGCCACAGGGCAACGCTGGATATCAATTGGTGCCTCACAAAATGGTACACCAACCAGGTGGATGGCTGATTGGATGTCAAAAGAAGAGCTAGAACAAGTACAAAATACTTCAGTCGCCGACTGGAACACCAACGACTCTGAAGCTCGATCAGCCATCAATTTCGATGGCTGGCGTTATCTTTCATTTCCGCTACCGGGTCAATATCCGGTCGAAGATTATCACTGGCCGCGCAATTGTTATTGGAAATCAGATAAAGACGGTATTGTCCATTATCCATTAAAGTTTACCAAACTTATTATTGAACTTCGGGAGAAAGTTGTCTATATTAAGGATATGATTAAACCATCAAGAGAGGATATTTATATCAAGGATTTGGTTGTTGACGAATAAATAAAGGGCTTTAAATTATGAAAAGAATAATAATGTTTTTGTCGGTATTGCTCTTTGTAGGAGCGAATAAGCTAATTTCTGCAGAGAAGGTTGTCGTCAAATCTCCCATGCTTCCAGCAGTCAACCGAATCGCTACCTAAATCTATACTTCTGATAAATTCTGGATTTATATTTGTTGATAACGACTCGTGTCTGAATGAATGGACGGAGAGAGAATAATATGAACAAACACAACATAATTTTAGAAGCGGGTGTGTATGATATAGAATCAGCATTAATCGCCGATTCTTGTGGAGTTCCACGTCTCGAACTATGCGACAATCGCAACGGAGGAGGAACCACCCCAAGTTATGGCATGATTAAGCAGGTAATGCAAAAAGCAACATCTCTGGTAAATGTAATCATAAGACCTAGAGAAGGGAACTTTTGCTATACTGTCGATGAATTCATGGTGAAGAAAAAAAAACAGCATTTCTTGAAATGGCATGGCATTGCTGTAATAGTTGTTTTTTTATGCATTAGTGGTACTCATGCTATTGGTAGCGAGGAGAAAGTAATATGTTATCGTGAGCATATGATAACACCATATATTTTAATTCCTGAAAAGAATAGTGAAATAGTCAAAGTTGCGATAAGGGATCTTCAATATTATCTTATCCGGCTGACTGAAAAAAAAATTGAAGTCACAAGTAACAGCATTAGGAATAAATTCCCCATCTATATTGGAGATATCAGATCAAACCGTAATCTTAAAAATATAGCTCCTGATTTTGAACCTGGAATTGACGGGTATGTCCTTGATATAACCCCAAAAAGTATCCATATTTACGCAAAGAGTGACAGGGGAATCGCAAACGGGATTTATGAACTGCTTGAACGCATGGGGGTGAGATGGTTGTTTCCCGGGGAATATGGCGAAGTTTTACCAAAGGTTAAGAATACAATAAGCCTGACTGTTGGTAGAACCATTGACAAGCCAGTGTTTGCAATCCGTGAAGTGCATACACCCTGGAACGGTGATCATCGTGCCTGGAGCAGACGCAACAAACACGGATGTTGCGGTTTCGGTGGTCATAACTCTTTGGGATTATGGAAATACCGTAAAGAACATCCTGAATGGTTCGCGGAAATCAACGGTGTCCGTCAGATAGAACTGGATAATCCAGGCAATTTCAAGCTCTGCTATTCAAATGATGAAATGGTAAAACAAGCTATTGCTAACGTGCTTACGGCACTTGAAAAATGTAAAGAGAACGGGAATCCCGAGAACTATTTCATCTACAGCATCAGCCCCACCGATGGCGGAGGGTTCTGTAAATGCAGAAAGTGTCTAAAACGGGGATCTGTCTCTGACCAAGTACAAAACTTTAGCAATAAAATTGCTGCTGCGGTTGCTGAAAAATATCCTGATATGTTGCTCGGTTATTATGGTGCGTACTCAGAACATAAGATAGCACCAGTAATAAAAGCCAGAAATAATGTGATTGTGTTTATGACTACATGGGGTAAGAATTTAACTAAAGAATTGATGACTAGTGAAAATGACGCTTTCCGTAAAAAAATAGAGGTATTTTCCAAAACATGCCCGAAATTAGCGATTCGTGATTATGAATTTCTCGACGTATGGTGGGTA
>Ga0307987_1001701_pt1 | contig 11990 bp, 9 predicted proteins | sample EllFjometagen181_FD_203157 | JGI IMG/M metagenome (GOLD analysis project Ga0307987, IMG submission 203157) | Marine microbial communities from Ellis Fjord, Antarctic Ocean - #181 | ecosystem: Environmental > Aquatic > Marine > Unclassified | place: Southern Ocean | collected 2014-10-08 | reverse complement strand
AAGAAGAGCTCCAGGCCAGCCTCGAGCTGCGGGCCCGTCGCGGCCGCCTGGCTTGGATGCGCATGGGCATCCCTTCCGATAGCTGCCACGCCTTGATCGACTATGTGGCCGCCACCGAAGAACGTAGTGTGAACGCGCGGTACGGCTTCGTGCGCCCCCTGTACCAAGAGGGGGCGGGCTGCTCGGCTTTCTCCCTGGCGTTTTTGCAGCTGGCGGGCTTGGTGGAGCCGTGGATGCGCGAGGAATGGGTCTTCGATGTGCTCATCCCCATGGAGCTCATCGGTGGTGCGCTGAACCCCGACAACCCGGTGAGCCTGGGACATCTCATGACCATCACCAGGGGCTGGGCGGGCCCAGACGAACCCCAGCTTCGGCTGAACGGCTGGGACCCCACCTTCATGTTCGACTCCATCCAGGCGCGCACCGCCGCGTCCGACGCCGGGGTCGAGCAGTGGGGTCGCTCGACGGGGTTGGTGCTGGACCGGCGCGAGAAGGAGCCCACCACCGCGCTGTTGGAGGGCGACTACTTCACCGGGCAGCCCGCACTGGACAGCGATGCCCGCTTCCTGACCGCCCAGGAGTAGCTGGAGCGCGCACCTCGATGAGAGCCTGAGCCGGACCCTGGCCTGGGTGACGTGAACGTGCCTCCGAGGTTTCCGATGCCGGGTCTCTGGCGTCTACACGCCCAGATCCGCCAGGGTCTCCAGGTAGCGCTGGCGCGTCGCATCGTCCTCTATCACCAGCCTGCCGCCGACGATCCATAGGCGTCCGCCGTCGGGGTAGGGCCGCACGTTGGTGCACTCCACACGCACCTCGAAGCTATCCGTACCCGCGGCCCGCAGCACGCCCTCGATCTGCACGCCGACCCCCGCAGGGCCCTCACCCGCCGGAAACTCGAGGCCGAGGCCTCGCGCGGACAAGTCATAGACATCGAGCACATCGTCATCTTCTGTCTCGAGGGTCCAGGCGCCGTCGGCGAGGATGCGCGGCGACTGCCTCTGCTGGTTGGAGGGCAGCTTCTGGGGCACGGAGAGAACCCACCGCTCTCGATTTCCCAACTCGATGATCTCGGCCTCGGCGTCGAAGCCTTCGCTCTTGCGCCAGCGAATGCGAACGAGGGTGCCCACCTCGGCCTTCGCGTCGCGCGCGTCGAGCTCATCAGGTACGAAGACGAACAGGCCGAGCTCGGGATGCGGTGCGGTCACTTGACCGGGGACGAGCTTGCCATCGACAGCCAGGATCGCAGTTCCGATCATGGGGTCTCCAGGTGGAAGTGGTGAGAGTCACAGCATACGCCATCCGGGATGGGGCGCGTAGGCGATCTCATAATGATTCCGCCGAGCCTGGCCGGACCTGCCCCGGACTGGAATGACTGACGCTGGGCTGCGGCACAGAGCGCCCCGAATATGTGGTAGCTGTTGGGTGGTGGTGGTGGTGGTGGGGGCTTGACCACGGGCCAATCACTTTTAGATCCTCGCGAAGAGTCGGTAGCCCCTGGCTTCTTCACCCCCGGGCCTGAGCTCATCCCGCGCGTGGCACCCCGTGGGCGCGACCCAATCAGCCGTGGTCGCTGCCTTGGGCGCTGTCTCCAGCCTAGCGGCGCAGCTGGGCGAAGTCCTTGATGTGGCCCCAGATGGCCTTGCTGCCCCGGAAGATGTAGTCCATGTCTTCGACGGAGCGCACATTGGCCAGCTGACGCATGAAGAAGCGGGGGTCCAGGAACAGCTTGTAGAACTGCCCCGCCATGCGCACGACCTCTTCCTCGTTCATGTCGGTCAGTTCGCAGACCGGCTCGGTCATGTCGTAGCGCTCGTACTCTTCGGCACCGAAGCGGATCCAGCCGTTTTTGTGGCACAGGTCGAACAGGGGAGTGCCCGGGTAGGGCATGATCACGGTGGCCTGCAGCATGTGGGCCAGCCCGTTGGTCATCAGGTAGCGGGCCAGGCGCAGGGACTCGTAGGCGTCTTCTTTGGTCTCCCAGGGGTAGCCCACCATGACCGTGAGCTGAACCTCGAGCCCGGCTTCCTTGGCGAGCCTCGAGCCCTCGATGATCTGCTCCCTGCAGAGATTCTTGTTGAGGATGTCCAGGGTGCGGTCGTTGGCGCTCTCGAGGCCGATGAGCAGCTTGCGGAAGCCCGCCTTCTTCATCAGCTTGGTGTTCTTGGCGGTCAGGTAGTCGTAGCGGAAGTTGCAGTCGAAGATGATCTTGTCCGCCATCTTGCGATCGATGGCACCCTCGAGGAAGCGCAGCAGCCAGCCGCCGCCGGGCAGGGAGCCGGAGTCGTCGAAGATCTCTTTGGCGCCGTACTTGTCGATGAGCATGTCCATCTCGTTGAGGAGATGCTCGGGGCCCACGGTGCGGAAGCGTGGGTAGGTGGTGGTCCAGGAGCAGAAGCTGCACTTGCCCCAGGGGCAGTCACGGCCGGCCATGGTCCACATGAAGGGGAGGCGCTTCTTCCACTTCTCGAAGTACAGGTGGGCGTTGGTGAGGTCGCGATCGACCCAGGGGAGCTCTTCGAGGTTTCCTTCGTGGACGTAGGGACCGGTGTTGTTCCAGCTACCGTCGTCGTTGCGGTACACCACGCCAGTGCCCAGGGCGGTGCCCTTCTCGAGGTGATCGACGATGCCCTTGATGGAGAAGTCGTAGTCACCGCCGGTGAGCACGTAGTCCACGACACTGTGCTCCATGGACTCGTCGGGCTTGCCCGCGGCGTGGTCGCCGTACAGCACGGTCTTGACCCCGGGGGCCAGGGCCTTGATGCGGGGCAGCATGGCCCAGTGCTGACGCACCACCGGAGCCTTGGTCTCGATGGCGATCAACTCGGGCTGGAAGTCCCGGACCAGCTGCTCGAACTGGGCCCAGTCTTTCTGCTCGGTGATGTGGTCGGCCCAGCAGACCTCGTGGCCCAGGCTCCGCAGGTAGGTGGCCGCGGACGCCGGTACACAGGGGTAGAGGTAACTCGGCTTGGACATCCACTGGAACTGACGGTTCTGGGTCAGCATGGGGCTGCCCTTTCCTTCCAGTGGGGGGTAGGCGATCATCGCTCGCATTCGGCGGACCTCTGACCTTCGGGGACGCCCCTAGGTGCCACGATGGCGCACGAACGTCAATGACGAGTCCACCACCTGGTATACGACGGAGCGGTTAGGCATACGCATCGCCATGGAGCTGAGATGAAGGACAAGGTCATCGGTACCGCGCTGTCGTTCGACTGCCGCATCGGCTTTCACGATTACGAGCGCCACATCCAGCAGCGGGTGGTGGTGGACTTCGAGGTCGAGACCGAGTTTCGGCGCAATGCCATCGAGGACGACCCCGTGGGCATCGTGGACTACTACCAGGTCAACAAGGCCCTGGGCGAGCACATCGGGGCTCGGTCGTACAAGCTGATCGAAGCCGTGGCCGAAGACGTCGCCCGCATCCTCTGCACCCGCTTCCCGGTGAGCCAGGCGCGGGTGAAAGTCACCAAGACCCCCTTCGACATGCCCAATGTGGGCTCGGTCGCTGTGGAGTGCGTGCGCACCCCCGAGGACTTCGAGGCCTAGCCTTGCGGGTCTTCTCGAACTCCGCAATCAGCCTGGACGGCAAGCTGGGGCCGGTCAACTACGACCACGTCCGGCTGGGCACTGCCGAAGACCTGCGACGCATGTCGTGGCTTCGCTCCCAGGCCGACGCGGTGCTGGTGGGCGGGCGCACCTGGCGGGCTTGGAGCCTGCCGCTGATCGAACAGGCCGGGGTGGTGGCCCAGCGCCGCGAGCGTCCGGTGATCAACGCGGTGCTCACCCGCAGCGGTGCCGGAGCCCGCAGCGGACGCTACTTCGAGCACCCCGGCACCCGCCCGATCTTTTTGACTGGCAGCGAAGCGGTGATGGAGAGTCTCCCTGACGGCACCCCGGTACATCGGGCGCCGGGTGAGCCTACAGTGGCCTGGGCCCTCGGGCTGCTCGAGCAGCGCTACGGGGTGCGCAGCCTGCTGGTGGAAGGTGGAGGCGACCTGATCGCTCAGCTGTTGGCTGCCGATCTGCTCCACGAGATCAACGTCACCCTGTGCCCCTTGGTGCTGGGTGGCCAGGGTGGACCCAGCCTGGCGGATGGCTCGGGCTTCACCCCTGCCTCCATGCCTCGACTCGAGCTGTTGGCCCACGATGTGGTGGGGCATGAGATCTACCTTCGCTATCGGGTGCTAACGCGGGCTGTACAGCCGCCGCAGCAGGGGTGAAGTCCCGCTTCGAACCCGCTATGGATGCAGGGTTCCTCGGGTGGCTGCGCCCCCCGAAACGGAGGTGAATCGTGTTGTTGCCGCTGCTGCTCGCTGGTGTGTCTTTGGGTGCCGATCTCGAGCAGGGCTGGTATCTGGCCGACTCGGGTCGCGGCGAAGAAGGCGCGCGCATCGCCGCCCAGGCCCTGGCCGAAGATCCCGACGACCTCGACGCCCACCGCCTCTACATCTGGTCCCTGGTGCGCACCGTGCGCGACGGCCCGCCCATCGAGGCACAGTACCGCAGCTGGGTCGACCGCGAACCCGACAGCGCCACTGCTCGGGTCGCCTTGGCTACCCTGCTGTCGTGGCGTCATGAAGACGAAGGCCCCTGGTGCCAAGAGCTCGCGTCCCTGGTGCAGCCCCTACCCGCCGCCGACAACGCGCGCTTCCTGGCCCTCCGCGCTCGCTACGAGGCGGGGCGCTACTGTGACTTCGAGCAGGTCGAAGACCGTCAGGTCATCATCGCCCTGTCCAATACCACCGCTCAGGCCCTGGGCTACGGCCTGCAGCTGCGCTTCCTCAACGAACCGGTGGATGCCGAACTGGTGGCCGATCTCGCCAAGTTCTACGCCGAGCGGCCCCGGGAGCTGCGCTACGCTGCAGCGCTGTGGGGTTCGGAGCCCGAAGGTTCCCAGCTCGAGCAGGCCCGCGCCGATGCCCTCGAGGCCGCCCGCAAGGCCTTGGGTGCCGACGACCCCATCCAGGTCCATGCCGCCCTGCACGTGTTTCGAGCCGCCGATGACATCACCGGCGTGGCCGCCGCGGCCAAGCGCTGCACCGAGCTCGATCCCAACTGGAAGGGGCCCCGCCAGACCGGCAGCATTCAGGCACAGTGGGCCGAGCGCAAGTCCGATCCCTGGACCCCCCTGCAGGCAAAGATCGACCGCGCCCGTCGCAAGGCCCTCGCCGGTGTGGCAGTGCGCGAGCTCAAGGCCCTCGCGGACCGGGTGCCCGAGTCCGGACTCACCCGGGCCTACTACCAGGAAGCCCTGGGCATGGCCCTCGAGCGTGCTGGCAAGGACAAGCCAGCCCTGAAGGCCTACTACGATGGCTGGCAGGCCGAGCCCACCAACGGCTCCATGGCCAACACCTATGCCTACGCTGCGGCCCTCCAACAGCGCGATCTGTCCCAGGCACTCGAGGCTATCAACACCGCGCTCATCGAGGTCACCGTCTACGACCCGCAGTCCGATCCCTCCATCGACGGCTACGACGCCTGGATGGACAAGATGGCCCACCTCACCGCGGCACGGCTGGACACCCGGGCCTGGATCCTCCACCTGCTGGGCCACAGCGACGCGGCGGCCGCCGACCTACGTCGGGTGCTGATGGTGGCGCGGGAAGCCGAGCCGGTCTTCCACCTGCACCTTGGCCTGGTCTACGCCGAGCTTGGCCTCGAGGGGCCGGCCCTCGAGCATCTGGGGCGCGGCCTGGCCATGGGGCCGTCCGACGAGCCCGAGCTCGACCTTCTGGCCCGTGACGCTGCCGAAGAGCTGTTTACCACGCAGCGCTGGGCCCCCGGTGGGTTGGACGCTTGGCTTGGCACCCGCTTGCCCGACAGCTTCCATGGCCAGGCGGTGTTGCCTCCGGACCACCTCAACGTGGGCATGGGGTTCCCGGATCTCACCATCCGGGTCGACGGCGAGGATCACACCCTCAGCGACTTCCCCGGTCTACGGGTGATCGACATCTGGGCCAGCACCTGCGATGCCTGCCTGGACACCCTGGATCCCCTCAACGATCTGGCGGATGCCTACCAGGGCAAGGGCGTGCAGTTCATCCTGCTGTCAGTGGACGACAAGCCATGGATGGCCAAGAACTTCTGGCAGGACGCTCCGCCGCGGGAGTTCGACGTGGCCTGGGCGGGCCGCAACGCCCTGGACGAGCTCGAAGTTCCCGGCATGTCCACCGTCTTCGTCATCGACGGCGATGGCGTGATCAAGGCCTGCCTGCCGCGCTTCCGTGGTGTGGAAGACTCCCGCCTGGCTCACAAGCTGGAAGCGGTCCTGACCGAAATGCAGGCCCAGCCTACCCCGGTGCCCTAGCTAGCAGCTGTGCTCGGCGCTGGGGCCCAGTTCTCCTAGCAGCAGCCGTAGATCTTCGTCGGGCTGCCCACGCCAGGCCAGGGTCTCCACCTGGGCGGGGGTGCGGGCGCCGCGCATCTCCATGCACATGTGGCGGGCCTGCAGGTGTACGAACACCGAGCGTGCCCCCAGCCGCTGCATCAGGTCTTCGGCCAAGGTGGCGCCCAGGCGTTCTTGCACCTGGGGGCGCAGGGCGTGGTGGTGCAGCAGCCGCACGATGCTGCCCAGGCCCGCCAGGGTGCCGCCGGGCCGTAGGCCGATGCAGGCCTGACCCATAAAGGGCACCAGGTGGTGGGCGCACAGGGAGTGAAACGGCACCGCTCGCAGGATCACCGGGTCGGTGGACGTTGCCGCGATGAGGGTGATCTCGGGAACGGGCCGGCGGGGGTCCAGCCCACGCAGCAGCTCGATGAAGGCCGCGGGGGTGGCGTCGCACTCGGGATCTTGGTCGAAGCCCACCGCCGCCAGCACGGCAGCGAAGTGGGCTTCTGCGCTGAGGTCGGATCTGGACATGGCCTAGAGCTGCTCGATGGTGCCCTCGTAGAAGGCGTCGAGGATGTCCTTGTAGTTGGTCTCGACCACCTTGCGCTTGATGGACATCTTGGGGGTGAGCTCACCGGACTCGATGGTGAAATCGTGGTCGAGCAGGTGGAACTTCTTGATGGTCTCGTAGCGGGCCAGCTCGGAGTTCAGGGTGTCCACCGCGGTCTGGATGAGCTGCTTGACCTGGGGCTTGGATGCCAGCTCGGCGTAGTCGATGAAGTCGATCCCTTGTTCCCGCGCCCACTTGGCCACCGGTTCTTCGTTGATGGTGATGATGGCCGAGCAGTAGTTGCGCTTGTCGCCGTGCACCACGACCTGGGAGACGTAGCCGCAGCGAGCCTTGAGCAGGTTCTCGATGTTCTGCGGGGCCACGTTCTTGCCGCCGGCGGTGACGATGATGTCCTTCTTGCGGTCCGTGATGGCCAGGAAACCGTCTTCGTCGACCTTGCCGATGTCGCCGGTGCGGAGCCAGCCGTCTTCGGTGAAGACCTCGGCGGTGTCGGCGGGGCGGTTGTAGTAGCCCTGCATCACGCCGCGGCCCTTGACCAGGATCTCGCCGTCATCGTCGATCTTGACCTGGGTGCCGGTGAGCGCGGGGCCCACGGTGCCGAACTTGAAGCTGTCGGGCTTGTTGACGAAGGTGGCTGCCGAGGTCTCGGTCAGGCCGTAGCCCTCGAGGATCAGGATGTCGGCGGCGTGGAAGAACTCGGCGATCTCCTTGGACAGCGGAGCGCCGCCGGAGATGAAGAAGCGCATACGGCCGCCGAAGCGGGCCTCGAGCTTGGAGAAGACCAGCTTCTTGGCGATCTTGTACTTGAGGGCCAGCAGGCCGGTGGGTTCCTTGCGCTGCTGACGTAGGGCGCTGACGCGCTTGCCGACCCGCACGGCCCACTGGAAGATGGCCCACTTGGCCTTGCCGCCGGCCTTGGCGTTTTCCACCACCTTGTTGTAGACCTTCTCGAAGATGCGGGGCACGCAGGCCATGAAGGTGGGGCTGGTCTCGCCCAGCTGATCCACCATGGTCTCGATGCTGCCGTCGACCACCGTGGGGATGCCCAGGCGGATGAAGGAGAGCTCCATGACCTTGGCGAAGCTGTGTGCCAGGGGCAAGAACAGGTACTGCTTGTCGGAGGGCAGCAGGATGTCGAGGTTGTCGATGGCCTCGCCTTCGTAGACCCAGTTGTCGTGGGTGAGCATGACGCCCTTGGGCTTGCCCGTGGTGCCCGAGGTGTAGATGATCGTGGCCAGATGGTCGCCGTCGATAGCGTCGCCGATCTCGATGATCTCACCGGGGTTGGCGTCGTCCCACTTGCGTCCCAGCTCTCGCAGATCGTCCAGGCTGATGACCCAGTCGCCGTCGGCGCCGTCGGAGAGGGTGACCAGCTTGACCACCTCGGGGAGGTCATCGCGTACCCCACGGAGCTTGGCCACCTGTTCGGCATCATCGACGAACACCAGGCGGGTGCCGGAATCTTGGATAATGTAGGAACATTCCTCGGCGGTGTTCGAGGGGTAGATGGTGGTGGTGGCGCAGGCCGCCGTGAGGATCGCCATGTCGGCGACGATCCATTCGGGGCGGGTCTTGGCCAGGATGGAGCAGCGCTGCTCACTCTCGAGGCCCAGGGAGCGCAGGCCGCAAGCCACCTCGTGTACCTGCTTGCCGGTCTCGCGCCAGTCGATGTGGGTCCATGCGCCCGCCTGCTTGAAGAGCATGGCCTGGGCATCGGGGGTGGAGCTGACCCGGTCGCGGAACATCTCGACCACGGACTTGTAGGACGCACTCGACATGGACGACTCCTGGGGTTGCGGCTGGAGGCACCGCGATTGACGTGGGTTCCTTATCATGCTGCCACCACTATGCGCTTCGCATCCCGGTAGTCCTCCGGACATGCACTGCAGCTCAGCGATGCTACATTGCCTCCCCCCCAGCCAGCGTGATCCATGTACCTGATGCAGAGCCCCGGCCCCAAGCGCACCCGCGTGCTCTTCGTGAAGTACCACGAGGCCGCGGATCAGCAGCCCCTGTCCCAAAAGGCCGCCGAGAAGATGGGCATCTACCCCAGCTTGTCCCTGGGAAGCCTGGCGTCCTGGTTGCGGCAGAACGGGTTCCCGGTGGCGATGTTGGACCTGCACGCCCACAACATGTTGGTCGATGAAGCGGGTGACAGCATCCGCGACTTCGACCCCCAGATCGTGGCGCTCACCTGCAAGACCCTGGGCTGGCCAGCGGTGCTGCAGATCGCCCAGCTGGTGCGCCGGGTGGCGCCCAAAGCGCTGGTGGTGGTGGGCGGCCCCCACATGACCATCTACCCCACCGAGTCTTTGTCCTGGGACTGCCTCGACATCACGGCGGCGGGCGATGGCGAAGACACCCTGCTGGAGATCTGCGAGCGCCTCGAGGGCGGCGACGAACCCTGGGACGTGCCCGGCACCGCGGCGCGACGGCCTAGTGGCGAGGTCGTGCTCAACCCGTCCCGGCCCATCAACCACGACCTGGACCGCTTCCCGTTCCCCGCCTTCGATCTGATGCCGATGGATCGCTATCACTGCCTCACCGTCTTGAAGCCCATGGCCACCATGGTCACCTCGCGGGGCTGCCCCTGGCACTGTGGCTACTGCTCCCAGGTCTACTCGGAGAAGCTCCGCTTCCGATCCGTCGACGCGGTGGTGGAAGAGATGGCCTGGCTCGAGAAGACCTGGGGCATCCGTGAGATCGTGATGTTCGACGAGACCTTCACCATCGGCAAGGAACGCATGCTGCGCTTCGCCGAAGAGGTCCGGCGACGGGACCTGAAGGTGCGCTTCAACATCCGCGCTCGGGTCGACACCGTCGATCGCGAGGTGCTGGCTGCCCTCAAGGGCGCGGGCCTGCGTTCCATCCACATGGGGGTCGAAGCCGGCACCGACCGCATGCTCAAGATCATGAACAAGGGCATCACCCGGGAGATGTGCGAGCGGGCGTTCCGCATCGCACGCGAGGTGGGCATCGAGACCCGCGGCTACTTCATGCTGGGCTACCCCGATGCCACGGTCAACGACCTGCAGTCCACCATCGACTTCTCCTGCGAGCTGGGCCTGGACTGGGCCAGCTTCTCGGTGGCCACCATCCTGCCGGCCACGGAGCTGTACGACATCGCCCGGGACCGCGGCTACGTCTCTGGAGACCCCTGGCTGGACTACACCCACAACGGCGGCGGCACACTGCCTCAGCTCGAGACCGAGACCTTCAGCGCCGAAGACCTGCGCAAGTGGCGCACCAAGGCCTACGCCAGCTTCTATCTTCGCCCCGACCTGCTCAAGCGCAAGCTGTCCAAGACCGAGAGCCGCGAAGAGCTCACCGAGATGATGGGCGGCGCGGTGGTGTTCTCCGAGATCATCAAGTCCTCGGTGCTCGGCAAGGTCCCGTGGGTGGGCCAGGACAAGATCGCGACGGTATAGAGGCGCAGGGGGCGCTCTTTGCCGCCTCACGCGGAAGCGCGGAGGCGCTTCTTTGCCTCTCGCAGAGACGCTGAGCCGCAGAGCTTGGGAGAAGGGGGAGAGGTGTGAGGGCAGGTGTGGCTGCGCCTGCGGCGTTGCTGGCAGCTGTGGCGCCCAGTGCTCTGTCGCTCTCTGCGGCTCCGCGTCTCTGCGTGAGTTCTTGTGGCGCTGCGGCTCTGCGTGAGAGCCTTCGCCCTGTCCCTACTTCGTCGCCACCAGACACCTGTCGTTACCGGCCAGGTCTTGCAGCGTCTCTGTGGACACGAAGCCGGCTTCGAGGGCCAGCTGAACCGTCTGGGGGCCCTGGTGGTGGGCGTGCTCCATCACCAGGCCGATGCGGGCGCGACTAACGGCCATGGGCAGCAGACGACGGATGAGGTCGAGGCCGTCGGGGCCACCGTCCAGGGCGCTGCGGTCTTCGTGGCGGGCCACCTCGGGCTCGAGGCCGTCGAGCTCGGGGGAGGGGATGTAGGGCGGGTTGGAGAGCACCCAGTCGATGGGGCGCTGGGCTGGGATGGCGGTGAGCAGGTCGCCCTCGAGCAGACCCACGCGCTCTCGCAGCTCCAGGGCCCCGGCGTTGGCCTTGGTGCACTCCAGCGCCACCCGGCTGCGGTCCACGGCGTACAGCCGCACACAAGGTCGCAGCTTGGCCAGGCTCAGGCCGAGGCAGCCGGTGCCACAGCCGATGTCCGCGACGTACTGAGGGTCCTCGCTGTCTTCGGGGATGCGGGTGAGCAAGGTCTCCACCAGCAGCTCGCTGTCGGGTCGCGGCACCAGCAGGCTGGGGGCGACGGCGAAGTCGAGGCTCATGAACTCCCGGTGCCCGGTGATGTAGGCTAGGGGCTCGCGCGCAGCGCGACGGCGCAGCAGGGCGCGGATGGCCTCGAGCTCGTCGCGGCTAAGGGGGCGGTCGGTCTGCAGGTAGACCTGCATCCGGGTCAGCCCCAGCGCGTGGCCAACCAGCAAGGACGCGTCGAGCTTGGGGCTGGCGACCCCGCGCTGACTCAGTAAGTCCGCGCTGAGGGCCAGCACGCGGCCCAGGTTCTCCATGGCGCTTAGCCCTGATCCTGGGCGGCCAGCAGCTTGGCCTGCTGGTGGGCCTGAAGCGCCGAGATGAGCTCGTCGATATCGCCGTCCATCATGCGGTCGAGCTTGTACAGCGTGAGGTTGATGCGGTGATCCGTGATGCGGTTCTGGGGGTAGTTGTAGGTGCGGATCTTCTCGGATCGATCACCGCTACCCACCATGGAACGCCGGACCGCGGTCTCTTTGGCGTCGGCTTCTTCTTGCTTCCTCTGGAGCAGGCGAGCCTGGAGCACCGACATGGCCCGGGCCTTGTTCTTGTGCTGGGACTTTTCGTCCTGGCAGATCACCGTGATGTTGGTGGGGATGTGCACGATGCGCACGGCGGAGTCGGTGGTGTTGACCGACTGGCCACCGGGCCCGCCGGCCCGCATCACGTCGATGCGGAGCTCGTTGGGGGCGATGTCGATCTCCACTGCGTCGGCTTCGGGCAGCACCGCCACCGTGGCGGCGGAGGTGTGCACACGACCCTGAGTCTCGGTCAGCGGCACGCGCTGGACGCGGTGGGTGCCGCCTTCGAGGGCCAGGTGGGTGTAGGCCG
>Ga0307987_1001700_pt1 | contig 11992 bp, 8 predicted proteins | sample EllFjometagen181_FD_203157 | JGI IMG/M metagenome (GOLD analysis project Ga0307987, IMG submission 203157) | Marine microbial communities from Ellis Fjord, Antarctic Ocean - #181 | ecosystem: Environmental > Aquatic > Marine > Unclassified | place: Southern Ocean | collected 2014-10-08 | reverse complement strand
CTTCATTCATAATCATTCTCCAATAATACAGTATTAATTTACATAAAGTTAATAAACATTTAATTACCAGCCTGATAATATAGTCTGTAAATACATTTGTACAAACATGATATTAAATATATAATGGAATTAAATACTATAAGTTATAGGTGTTTGTTGCACTGAAAGCGCATATCATCCCAGCATAGGTAAACGAAGTAAAGTCCTATGTTGGATTGTCATAGAATATATCCTCTGAAAGCGTATTTTATTTATTTATAAATTGTACGAATTGGTATATTAGAATAGTTTAAAGTCATCTTTTATAGGACAATATTCTCCTTATATATAGCCCATTGTTACGCTATGATTCACCCCAGGCTGGAATGAGTAGCACTTTCAGTGCAATTGTATTAAACAAAAAATATGATGTAGATGTTTTATTTCTATGATTATTGACTTATATATATTAAATATTATATTATATTTATAGTGATTTAGAGAATATGTGAGATGTTAAATGAGTTCAGTTATAAGTTGATGGTATTGTCTTTTGCTGTAGTTCACCTAACGGAGAACATGATCTTTGTAGACAAAGTTTTTTTAGCATGAAACTTTATTCTAAATATATTATCATCTCTAAAGAGGTAAGGACGCCTTTTTTACATTTGTATAAATTGCGTCTCGCTGTTTTAAAGATGATGAAAGTTATAATTTTGTTTCAAGGGAGCATAGCTCTTATTGTAATAAGTTCTATTGTGGTGAAACTAAAGCCACGGAACGAATGAAAAAAATATAGCTATGCTTGCTTAGTTTCAGGAGAGCGTAGACTGAAATATTAAAAACAAAAATACCTTCGCTATAGATAAAGGGAACTTAATAAAAGCTATGAATTTTTTTATTTGTCCACATTGCAATCAGCAGTATGAATTTGAAGCAGAGTTTGTAGATAAAAATATAGAATGCTCAAATTGCACAAAATCTTTCAAATGCGTAGATATAGCCATGACTAGATCCGGGGTTATTAAAACTATTGCCATTACTGGAGAAACTAAAATCATTAAGCATATATTTATACATCTACCTAAGTATCAAGAGTATGAGAAAAGAATTTCATCTGAGCAATACACTAGAATACTGGAACTTTCACCAACCATTGATTTATTAACAATACGCGAACTTGATGAAAAACAGGCAAGATTAGTTATTGATCAGCTTGAGCAAGCCAGGTTACAGTATAGAGACAATCATATTGAAGGTTTATTTGTCAATAATTTTGATTTACTAGACGACTCGTTAGATATTGTTGATGAAGCTGAATTAATAGAGAAGTTGCCGGATGGAGAAAATATTGTTTTCAAAGAAAAACCAATTAATGAGTCTTTGATAAAATTTAATGATTATATTAATGCTGTCAATCAAAAAATAGAGCAAATTGATAATCTATCTGAAATGCTGACATCAACTTCATGTATTCTCTTAGAAGATAATCTGTTACATCCAAAGTTGAAAGAAAAATTAGAGAATGCTATATGTGATTTTGATCAGGAGGTTTGGATGCATGTGTGTAACGTTTATAAGCATTCTGTAAAAAAGATAACTGATAGAATGGATATACTTTATACAAGATTCTGCAATGATGAGTGGCTTTTAAAATGTGCAAATACGGAACTACCATCAAACAATCAATTTTATGAGATATGTTTTTATTTGGACCAGGTTCAGGGAGTAGATTGGGCAGAAGAAGCTAGTAATTCAGAACCATATAGCTTAATTAGAAAAGCTATCAAGATAATCTTTCCTGTATTGATATCCCTTTAATAAAATTAAATATTATTATATTTAATACTAAAACGAGCAATTTTCTCCTACCATGTCCTCTGAAAATCCCATGAGGTCATATTTATTAATATATATACCTTCAATTTCTGAATCTCTGTATTGAATTTTAGCATGTTCCAATTGAGTAATTACCAATCTTGCCTGCTTTTCATCAAGTCCTCTAGTCTCAGATAAATCAATAGTAGGTGATAATTCGAGTATCCTATTGAATTGTTTAGTAGTGATCTTTTGTTCAAATTCCTGATATAAAGGTAAATGAAGAAGAATAGATTTAGTGATTTTTGCTTTCTGAGGAATAATAATAGTTCTATCCAATTTTAAAGGAGCTTTACTTATAGATTTACAAGTAAAAATCTTATTGCAGTTTAAACACAAAATATTTTTATCTTCAAACACAGGATCATATCCATACTCTTGATAACAATTGGGACAGATAAAATTTTCCATGATTATTCCTTACTTGATAGTTATAGTCATTCGATTCTTTTTTTATTTGCCTTTTTTCGTTGTCGTAATCCTGATCGTGGACTTTGTCGATCACGACAATGATAATGACAATGATAATGATAATGACAATGATTTCAAAAAAATAGTTTCACCACGATAGAACTCTTTACAATAAGAGCTTCGCTTCTCTGAAACAAAGATACTGGGTAGGGATGGCTCTCCGAGTCGTCCGCCGCACGTGATACTGCCAAAGTCTGTTTCTTAATGATAGAAATTTACTCACAAAGATAAACGCTCATCTGAAACACAACTATAACTAACATCATCTTTAAAACAGCGGGATGCAGTTTTTACAAATGTAAAAGAGGCGTCTCGCCTCTTTAGAGATGACATCATATTTAAAATAAAGTTTTTTTAATGATAAAACTTCAAAAGCTCGAAGATCGGTGCTCCTCTAAAACTAAAAATAATAACTTAAAACATTATTTCGCAGTGTAAGAGTTCGCGACGATAGTCGTGTCCTCCTACGTTAAAACTTCAGCGGATAAATACTCCTTTTCAAAACGCGACTAATCGTCGTGACCACACTATTCGCTGGGATAAATACTCTGACGCTTTATTATCCGAATGTTGGATTATTTTTAAGTCTACTCCAATGAAATTCAATGACATTAAACCAATGAATTGGTATGGGTAATTATTTTACAATAAGAGAATATCAGTCATTTATATATTCCAGATGTTTTATTCTATATTTACCGCCTGTGTTGGCCTGATATAGTTTGACAAGTACTTTTTGAGTTGCTGTAATTTTGTCTGCAAATTGATCATACTCTCCAAGTTCAGTGTCGATATCTTTTTCATCGATAAAATTATCAGTTTTATCTCCATCACCATTAAGGTCAACGCCTAATGTGTTTTCATCTGCGCCTCCTGGTAGAATAGCATCTGCGTCTCCTATTACTCCATCGTTGTCAAGATCTAAAGAGATTTTTACATCTCCAATATCATCAATAGTTTGGACTATTGCAATAATTGGAAGTTCATTGCTTTGCATGATTGGTGATGCCTGAGTAAGGTTGATAAATTTACCTATAATCTCTTCCTGACTAGCATCGTTTGGTTGAGTTACTAAGGATCCATTAACTGCATTAGTTATGACATTGACTACTTCTGCTCTATTCTTAAATGATGAATTAGGTTGAGTTGAATAATCAATAATAGTCGTTTCCAAACTAAAAGCATCATTTGCACTTAACACTATATCGTTATAGGTGTAGTCAGGGTTTATTGCTCCGGGATTAACATATTTGCTATTTGTAGCAATACCCTGGAATAGTGCCCTTAAAATATCGTACTGAGATGTATTTAAATTTATCTTGCCTAAAATTTCATTATCTGATGTCATTTTAATTTGGTCCAGAATATTTGCATCACCATCAGCATAAGCATTACCTCCACCGGTTAGTATATCCGCTCCTTCTGTTGCATTGTATTTTTTCAGATTAATAGTCTGCCAAACTTTCCCCCTATTTATCGCACCAAGTTCCCATGGTGATTTCATTGGAGCATTGCGAAAGAAAGCAGTAGAAAGTTCTACTAAATTAGCAGTTTCTATGTCTGTATCAGTACCATCTCCAAGATTAATAATTCTGTCTGCATATGCAGGATTGTTACTACCTAAGCTATTAGTTACAGTGCTAAGGGGTAGTGTTTTAAGATGCCATTCTCCCATACTTGAGTCAAGCTTAGGTAACGGAGTGGCTTTCCATGAATTGGGAGTAAAGTTTTGAAACGGATCCTTTGCTTCAAAATGTACAAATAGAGCATAATTGACTGGATGCGAGCTGGTTGGATTAAGTGGATCACCTTTATCATCTTTAATTTCAAGTGCTATTCTTTCGTCATCATTAGATAAATATGCAAAGTCAATAACTTTTCCATTTAACAACAATTCAATGCTTGCTTCCTGAATAATCATTGTTGTAATATTTTCAGTTGGAATAGGATAGTAATATCCAACCCAGGGATTAGATACAGAAGAATTACTTGGTGTTAGAAATTCAGGTCCAGTCGTAGTGGGATTGTTAAACGTCACATCAAAATCATTAGTTCCATTTCCTCTTGTTACTTGTACGGCAATGTTTGTAGTTAAAGGATTATAAGATGCAGGTGCACCAGCTCCTGTAAATGCAAATTTCATATTTAATCTTGTTTGAAAATGGCCGGTTTGTTGATTTGGAAGTCGTAGTATTTCTATTTGTGATTTGGGATTATACACTGAAATGGCAATATCATCATCCCATAGTCTTTGAACAGCCATAGTTATTTGTAATACCACTTCATTCAGAGCAGGGTAGTTTTCATTTCCGAAATAAGTTGGTTTGCCATTAGTTGTGTAATAGTCAGTAGTTGGAGTATCATTTGTGTCATTATAGTCGATAAGGTTTGCTATAATTTGTTTTTGGCATGACTCTGAATCTGCGAAATCACCAGTATCTTCCCAGTTTTCTAGCCATGGTATTGCATTTGTTACGTTTGGAAATTTAACAGGAGTAGCCGATAATATTGAATCAATCGTAAAGTCATTCCAATCTGATCTTGTTAAATTAAAACGACTATAAAGTTCTTTATTAAGTTCATTATAATCTTTTATGTTGTCATTGTTTTCATCAATCCAATAGGCTTCAGGATCTTTATTTTCAGAAGAGAACACAAAATATTCTAACAGTGTATTTTTATCATCTGATTCAGTAATGTTTAATGCATTGAAGAAAAAATCGGAATTACCCCAACCTGTATTAGACATCTTTCCCCCAGCACTTTTGTTAGAACTCATTTTTACTATTTCATTATTATCTTCTGTATTTTGTAAAATGCCATTATCTGTTAATAGCTTTGATTCAGAATTGTAACCTTGCAAGAAAGCACCCAGCCATATTTCATTTACATTTACTCCGGGACGGCCTTCTATTTTATTTCCAAGTGAATCTATTGTGCTGGTGTATTTAGGTGGTTTATCATCTTGATATTCGCTTACTGCTGTATCCAGCGACTGGTTGTTATCTATTACTGCGGCAGGTACAATCCATCCTTTATCAGCATATTTTGCCTGTGCAAATGCAATGCGTCCTATTATCTTAGGTGTATCTACACCAGTATCAACTTCTATATATTGCCACTCTGGGTTGTCAGTTTTATATTTCTCTGAACTATAGTAATTTATTCCATTTACTTCTGTGGGGAACAGCTCGTATAAACTTTCTGCGTTAGCTTCATCAGAGAGGGTATCATCTCCTATACTTTTTAGAATGTCAGTACCAGTTTCTTCATCATACTTGGAGGCTGACTTTGCCATAACAGCTCTGTTGATAACAGATTTTATTAGTATCCTGGCATTTGACAGGTCATTATTATTTTTTGCAACTTTTTTATTTATCGTTGCAGTTGTAGTAAAAGTCAGTGCTAACACTGCTAATAAGGATAATAGTCCCAAAGCTAGTATAATTGCAATTCCTTTTTCTTCTTTATTTACTTTTAGAATAGTATCTTTTATGCTTGATAGAGTGATATGAATAATGTTCATAGTAGTATCCTTTTCAATGTATTAGTATTTATATCAATCATATTGACCGCGATCTCCAATAAGAACTATTTTAGTGAATTTTCTTTCATGCTGTTTTTTGAAATTATCTGCCTGTAATGAATCGCTGATAGTTTTCCATTTTGACCAGGAATTTTTATCGAGTAAAGTGAGGTCTATTTGGATTGAATAGGGGAATTCACCAGTAATTCCACCAGATTCTTGGTAACAATTATATGAGGCACCATGAGTATCGTTGTAAGGTTCAATTACCTCTTCAAAAGGATTAGGTATTATTATATCAGGAGGTTTGGGTGTTATAGTAGCATCTTTTGCGTTAATAGTTATTTTCCATTGTCCCATGCTAGCGCCATTAGGAGCGTTTAGATTATCAATTTTGATGGTCATTTCTGAAGATGTGATTTCTGTAGGAGTATTCCCGCTAATATCAAGTGACTCTCCATTTACCATGATGACCTTTAAATTTCCGATAGATATAAGTTTGATATAACTTGCAGAATTATCATAAGAATAAGATGAACCTCCATTTTTTAGTGTATTTCTATCAATAATCCCGCTTGGTGTGTGCATTATGAATTGTTTTGCACCACTGTTATTTGGGCTAATTCTGACTGAACCATTAATATCGTATTTATTTCCTTTTCTCCTGAAGCATGTAAATTCCAGCTTAGTTACATAAGGGGTAAGGTTTCGATAGGGTTCATTTCCATCATCATTGATAGTGAATACATTATCATTTTTACCGTCACTATCTGAATCTACAAATTCACTGCCTACATTTAAATTGTTATTAGAATAATTAAAATTTTTATTATAATTCCAGCTATAGTCATCATCGTTACTTGAAGTTATACTTCTCTGAATCCAGCCATCATCATTCACTTTGTATTTTACTTCACATATGCTTGTGTTATGAGAATTAGGGATCACACTGGAAGCACTGGCAAATGCAATAAATTCACCAGTTCCATCAGAATGTTTATAGTGCCAAAATGGAGTAGCATCTTTTTCAAAATATATTGATTGAATATCTCTGGTCATTAAATCCATTGCAATTCTTGCATTTTCAAACATGATTGTTTTGCTGTTTATATCATTAGTTGCCTTAATTGTGTTTGAATATATGTTGCCTGCTAATACGCATACAATTGATAAAATGACAAAAGATATAGTTAGTTCTATAAGTGTGAAATATGATTTTTTTGTAATGTTATTCATTTGACATGCTCTCATATTATGCGGGTTTAAGAATCGTTTTGTTAATAAAGTTTTTTACCACCAGTCGTCGTCTTTATCGATCTCGACTAGGTTAACGATTAAAGAGATTCAGTTTCATTACTGATAAAACTTTAAAAATCCGAAGATCGGCGCTCCTCTGAAACATAACCATTTGAAGATCTGTTGATCTAGTGATTTTAGGATTTTAAATCTCACAATCACTCAATTCATAATCTTTCCGTCTCCAGTCTAAAAAGAGGTATGTTCTCCTAATACTCAATAATCAGTAAGTTCTAAATAGTAATAATTCTTATTTCTCTTTTTCCATTCTTTTTCTAGAGGCCAGCTAATTTCCATATATATTTTAGCTGCGCTCTCTTTGTTAGAGAAGCCAGGAGGTTGAAATTTTTCTTTCCAAATATGAATCTCACCAAGCATATCAATTGTTCCATCAGTGGTTCTTGTTCCATTTGTTTGAACTTTCAAACCAAATATTCCATCAGTATCATCATCTTCATTATCCCAAATATAACCAGGATTATCGTCAGTCCCGTCATGGTTTTTTGTAAACTGTGAAGCATTACTAAATGTTTTGTTTATTGTGTTTTGTGTTGGAAAACTTGATATTGTATCGTTCCAGTGATCTTCAGCTTCGTTAGAAATATATGATAAAATATTTTCAGCTGCCATCGCAGAATAGTTATGTCCAATAGCACTTTTAGATGCATGCATCGCAACTGGGAAAAGCGATATTGTAGCTGTAACTCCAATTGCAATAAGGGCTATTGCAATAATCATTTCAATAAGTGTGAAATTATTGTTTTTTTGTAACTTTTTAGTTGTTACCATAAGAGATTCTCCCTGAGTACTGATCAATTTTTATATCAATTTGATTATGTGCTACTGCTTTACCATCAAGTATGTTGATATTGCCTATTACTACAAATGTATCATCTTGGTTAAGAGAGAGTCCGCATGGTTTAAATACGATGCCTTTTAGACTGTATGGATCATTATTAAAATTAACATCTACAATAGAAGTAGCTTCAGTAAATGAACCTAGATCATACTTGGTATTATTGTCGATATCTATTATTGCTGAGCTCGTCGGTAAAAATTCCCATTTATTGTCTCTTACCCAGTACATGAAATTCATGCTGCGATCAACTACACATGGTCTGTATGATTTATTTTCATAGCTATTTTTATATTCATCTGGTAAATTGCTATCTTTACTCGGAATTATCAATGCTACATACTTTCTATTTGATATAGCGTAAGATCTAACAGCGTTGAGAACTGATGAAAAATTAATTGCTGCCTGTTCAGTGCTCTGTCCTCGTAATATGGTATCCATTGACGGCAGTGCTAGTCCTAAGAAAATACCAGTTATAGCTAAAACTGATATTAACTCAATAAGCGAAAAATTATTTTTTCTATTTCTGTTTATCATTTGATTTCATCTTCCATATCTTTATATGTATCATATAAATGTTAACTACTTTGTTGTTTTCTCAAAAAAACGATAAGTATAATGTAAAATAATTTGATGATTAATATATGAAATATGTTATTAATTGAGATGTTTAAAACTAAATGCAACAAAAATGTCAATAATATACTATTTATTTACATTCTAGCAACAAATAGCAACGATGTCAATAGCACTATAAAAAAAGGTTGCTTTTTGTTGCTTTTTGTTTTTGAGGCTGTATCTTATTAATTTAAAGAGAGTAAGGTCAAATTAAGAAGTGCATTTATAATGAAATTATATGGAAATAAATTAAAAGAATTAAGATTACAGCATGGCTTATCGCTTCAGATGCTTGCTGATAAAATAGGTGGTACTAAGTCTAATTTATCAAGGTGGGAAAGGAATATATCTACACCCAGAGCACATTTTGTGAAGAAACTATCAGAAGTTTTAGGTGTATCAATTTCAGTGTTTACAGATCTTGATGATCCTGATACATTAGACGATATGATTAACAAACTACCTGAAGATCTAAAAGTTTTATGTAAAGTGTTTTTGAGAATGGATTCTGAACAGCGTTCTAAGTTGAAAAACATTTTCATGGAGCTATTGACAGGACTGGACAATGAAATTGAATAAGTCTGAAAAATAGGGATAAATATTCAATATTCAACAGACTTTAGCAGTATCACGTGCGCCAGATGGCGTCAGGCTTCGCCATTACAAGCGTGGCTACGACCCGACAAGAGGAGAGCATCCCCCACCCAACGGACCACGTTCTTGATTTAAAGAGAGCCACTATCTTTAGTCGTAAAGTTCTATCAGTAAGAAACTGAAAATATTATTCTTTACAGACAATGACTATGATAAAGATCACCACAACGATAAAAAAGTTTTTCGTGTTTTTTTGTGTTTTTCGTGGTAGAAACATCGTTTCAGAGGATTCCAACGTTGTTCACGAAATACGTTTGAACTATGCAGGTTGTAAAATTTTGCTGTTGCCAGCTTGTGTTTCTCTGACTATTCCTAATACATATGTTATATTCTTAAGTGTCAGCCACTTAGTTGTTTCTTCAATTTTAATCACATTGCCATTTTTATGGTGAACTCTTAGTCTTATCTTGAAGGAACCGTTTTTGAATCTTGCTTTATTGAACTCATTAAAATACATTTCTACGTCATCTTTATAGACTACATCCTTCCATTGAAACTCCTTATAATTAAAGTCATTTATTGAATAACCTTGAATATCTTCTAGTGCTTTATTTATAAAAATGTATTTTTGATCTGTAAAATTATAAAAGAACATACCATCCGGTGATAGTTCAGCTAGGGATCTAAGAGCAGTTATTTCCTGTTCATGTTTTATCTGTTCAGTGACATCTTCAATATATTCGATAATACATTTTTGATTATTATAAATAGTCCAGTTTCGTTTAATTTTAATATATTTATGTATACCATTAGCTATGATGCCTAAAGGTTTTAGATCTTTGTTTACAGGGAATTTAGTAGGTTTAAATAATGATTCTAATTCAGGATCAAATACCTGTGCTTTATTTTTAAACTCATTGTAAGTCAAAGTTGCATAATTTTCTTTTGAACGTTCAAAAATATCGCAAACTTTTTGATTAACATAAAGGTATCTATCTGTTGCAGGATTATAAATTGCTACTCCAATACTTAAATCTTCAAAACAACTATATAACTGTTTAATTTCTTCTTCTTTTGCTTTTTCTATGGTTATATCTTCTGATATACACATAGAATATAAAACATTATTTTTCACTACCCACTTCAAGGATTCTTTTATCCATCGAATTTCTTTTGTTTTTCCATGTATTATTCTGAAAATATCTATTTTCTCGTAATTAATTATTTTGTTTAACTTTCTTAATTCCTTAAGTTCATTTGCATAACCAATTCTTATTCTGTATAGCCAATCTACATCATCAGGATAAACTATGTCTTTGTAAAAATTCATTTCCATCTGTTCTTTTATTGTATAGCCATAATTATCTTCATGGCTTTTATTGAAAAAGATAAATTTGTGTTCATTTTCATTATAACACCATAACCCATGTTGTAATTCAATGTTAAAGAATTCCTGAGTAAGATCTTGCATTTCTTTGCTTTTTACTTCTTCTGTTATATCTGAAAAATGTATAAAATAAAATTTTCTATCTCCGGCTTGATAAAATGACATGCTCTCTCTAATCCAACGAATTTCTTTGTTTTTTTTAATTATTCTATATTTCCACAATTGTGGTTTTAATTTTTTGTTTAGTTTTGCTTTATCAGATTCAGAAATGATACGATTGCAATCATCTGGATGGATTGTTTTTATTCTAGGGTTAATATGATTTTGTTTTAGATCTTCTAATTTCCAGTCTAGTATTTCTTCAGCTTTTTTATTAAATGCAAGGTAATTCGCCTTGCCTTCGGGTAAAATCTCTTTAAACATTATTCCATAATGTTGGTTCTGCATAAGGCTGCTATGGAATAAATCAAGAGATAACTGTTGCTGTTTTAGTTTTGTGATATCAACGAATGTAGCAACTAGTCCTGTAACATTATTATCGATATCTCTTACTATTTTCTTAGTAGCTTTCAAAAAGTTGCCTTCATCTAGAAAGTATGGTCCGATTTTATCTTTATAAGAAATTTCTTTAGATATAAGTTCTATATCTTCAAGGTAATTTTTTTTAGCTTTTAAAAATGGTATCTGTGAAATATCTGTTTCTGTTAACCCATGTACTAATTCGCTAAAGTCTGATCCAATAAGTTTATGAAATGAGTTATTTGCTGTTAGAAACTTTCCTTGTGAGTCTTTAACATATACAGGCACATCAACACTGGAGAGAATATGATATACTTTTGACGAAGCATCTTCTATACATTTCGGAAGTTGACTGAATTTTTCGTTGAAGTAGTTAATTGAATCTGCTAATTCATTAATCATTGAATTATCATTAGATACAAATTTGTCCCAAAATTCATTTTCTTTAGATTGATATTGTTTTTTAATATTAATATCAGTTAAATCTGAAATTTCTGTTACAGATACTTTAAAGAAATCTGCCAGCATTCGTATGTCAGTTTCTTTGGGAATTCTAGTTTCTATTTCCCATGCTCTTAGAGAATGTTCGGATATGTCGGCTAGATTAGCGACTTGTTTTCGGGAAAGCTTGCTTTTTACTCTTATTTGTTTCAAGTTATTACCATAAAAATTCATGATAGATTTACCTAATTTAAAAAAATGAATATTTATTTGATATTATTATTTCTGTATCAAAATAAAATAATTAAAACTACCTGTAAATACAAATAATGTATCAAATATTAATTACTATTAAGTTCTTTTGTATCAAATTGCAAGGTGTTAGTGAAATAATTCCATTGAAAACAAGTTTATTAGAGTTAATTTA
>Ga0307987_1001699_pt1 | contig 11997 bp, 7 predicted proteins | sample EllFjometagen181_FD_203157 | JGI IMG/M metagenome (GOLD analysis project Ga0307987, IMG submission 203157) | Marine microbial communities from Ellis Fjord, Antarctic Ocean - #181 | ecosystem: Environmental > Aquatic > Marine > Unclassified | place: Southern Ocean | collected 2014-10-08 | reverse complement strand
TTCCCGGTCGTGATATCCACGATTCCCAAGCCGCCATACCCATACATGAGCATGCCACCATCGGGCGACCATGCCGGATAGTGACGACACGTCTTCCCCAGTTCCCGCGCCTCCAGCACCACCAAGCGATGCCGCACGCGATCCGCGCGCGCCCCCTGGGCTTCGGCTTCCAGGAAACCATGCCAGAGCTGGCGCGCCTCCACCGCCTTGCCCGCCAGTTCAGCCGCCTTGGCCTGCTGGAAGAGCTGCTGGGGGTTGGCCGCCAAGGGCAAAGCCACAGCAATAGCCAGGCAAGCAACGGTTCCCAGTGCAGTGCGTCGCCGAATACGGATTCCTCTCATCGTGTATCTCCCGACCAGCAAACCTACGTGCCAAACACATTCTTCACGCGGACTTTAGGCTACTATGCGCCCTGGCGGAACTGCTGTCAAACCAGTGAAAACCACGCCTGGTCCTGGCAGGGCAAGTGACAGGTCTGCCAGAGTTCAGCGCCAGAAGCGCAGCGGCACGCCCTCGACGGGGAAGCCGGCTGGAAGCCAGCGCTCCCGGCCCGGAACCCGAAACGGCACGTACGCGCCACACCTCACGCACGAGCAGCCCTCCCCAAGAATCCACAAGATCAGAACCCCCGATCCACGCTCCCAGCCCATTCTGCGTTCTGACTTCTCACTTCTGCATTCCGAATCCTCCCCATCCCCAGAACCCCCGATCCACGCTCCCAGCCCATTCTGCATTCTGACTTCTCACTTCTGCATTCCGAATCCTCCCATCCCCCAAATCTGAAATCTCAAATCCTCAATCTCAAATCCCCTCCCCATCCTCCACCAGCCTTCCCTCTCGGAGCCGAAGGGCGCGGGGCGCGGCCTCGGCGGCGCGGCTGTCGTGGGTGACCATCAGGACACTACCGCCCTGCGCCGCGAACTGGACGAGGGCCCGTAGAACAGCCTGGCCGTTCTCCTCGTCCAGGTTCCCGGTGGGTTCGTCGGCGAGGAGGATTTTGGGGGCACTGAGCAAGGCCCGGGCCAGGGCGGCTCGCTGCTTCTCGCCGGTGCTCAACTCCCCCGGCAGATGGGTGATCCGGTCGAGCATCCCGAAGCGCTCGAGCAACTCATGCGCTCGGCTCCGCGCATCGGGCACACGGCGGGCGATGGTGGGTGCCAGGACGTTGTCCAGGACAGTCAGGTAGGGAAGCAAATGGAACTGCTGGAACACAAACCCAATGGTCTCCGCGCGGAACGCGGCACGGCGGGAGGAGGATAGCGCATAGGGGTCCGTGCCGGCCACCTCCACCTTCCCCGCGCTGGGATGGAGCAGGCCGCCGGCGATCAGCAGCAACGTGCTCTTGCCGCAGCCACTCGGGCCACGCACGGTCACGAACTCACCGGGAAGGACCCGGCAGGACACGCCGTCCAGAGCCTGGACCGATTGACCACCGCCGCGGAATGTCTTCGCTACGCTATCGAACACGATCATGGGTTTGGGATCTCGCCAGTGTGTACAGGTTTTGCTTGGGTGCCTACCGGATCGCCACGATATCGTGGATACGAATGGCCGGTAGGGTGACGCCGATAATCTTGTCGGCATAGGTCCATGGCAAGGGGGTGCCATCGGGCTCCAGGATCACGCTGTTGGGGGGATTTGCCGCCCGCACCGCGACGGTCACCATCTCGACCGGCGGCAGATCCTCCACGATCGTGCGCTGGGGAGACAGGGTCTCGCCACTTCCCCGATTGAGCAGGTTGACCATCAGGGCGCCGTTCTGCCGACGGCAAATGACCTCGATCCAGGAAGGAGCGGCCAGCTCGACCGTCCAATCGATGTCGAGGCTGTCGACGACATCCTCGAAGCAGGCCCGGATCCTCGGGAAGTGCATGGCGAAGTAGTTCCGGAAGAAGGCACCGTGGATGGCCACGACGCGCCCCTTGCCGCGCCGGACGACGGTGATCACCGGCTGCTTGGGGTCTGCCAGGTCCGGCTCCAGATTCCGGCAGTTGCCAGACCGCACCTTGGTTCCCGACGCAACCACCGGTGAATGCCAGTCGCCAGCCATCTGGGCGCACTCGCCCCGAACGGCGATCTGCACAGTCTCGACCGCCTGGCCGGGCGTGCAGCCCACCAGTTCTGGCACATCTTCCGACACGTGCGCGCCGCTCATGATCAACTCGCCGCCCGCCTCCACATACGCGGTCAGCGCCGCCTGCACAGCGGGGCTGAGCCGAGTCTGTTCGGGAACGACCACGAGCTTGTAGTCGCCGAGCCTGGCCAACGCGGCCTCCTCGGTGAGAATATCGGTGGACCGATGGGTCTCCAGCAGAATGTTCAGCGCGCCTTCCAGCGGTTGCGCGGCGGCACCGTAGTTGAAGAGCGGATCATTGCAGGAGTAGTAGTGCGGGTGCAGATGCAGCACGGCCGCCTCGGAAGCGGTTGTCGAACGGAAGCATGCCTCCCGGCGGTCGCGGCTGAACTGCGCGGTCTCGGCCATGATCTCGTGCTCCCAGCCGGTCAGCCAGCCGGTGCGATGGGGCTTGGCGTAGATCATCACGGCCCCGCCCAGGGCCACCACCTCGGCCACCTCCTGCTTGAGGTGAATTGCTGGCTTCATGGCCCATGGAGAGGTGGGAATCTGGTAGTTGCGGGTGAAGCCCCAGACCATCAGATCCCAGGTGATCCCCCGGCAGTCCAGCATGCGGGCTTCCAGCGCGGCACGTGCCGCGCCCCAGTTGGGTGTGTAGTCGCCGCTGAGATAGTCAACCGGCACCGACACGGGCTCGGGTTGGCGGATGGTGTACATCCAGTTGCTGCAGATCAGGCATGTCGGCTTGGCTTCGTGGACGGCGGTCGCATACTTGGTGACGTATTCGCCAAACAGATCGCGCTGGAAGGAGAGCCACTCCCCCCAATGCTCCTGCCCGGCCGCCATGGGGACCGCCGTAATCCCGGTACGGGCCGCGAACTCGGCCTTGCAGGCGTCGCACCAGCAGGGGGCCGACCCCCAGTTCTCGCCATCGACCCAGAAGCCGTCCACGTCGTAGTTCTCGACCAGTTCGAGCATCTGCGGAATCATCAACTCGTCGGCGTAAGGGCTGAGCCGGCAGGTAGAGCGCTCGCTGCGTTCACCCTTGGCATTGACCGCGCCCCACTCGGGATGCAGCTCGAGCGCCCGGTTGTCGATGACCCCGGAGTAGTGCATGCCGAGGCGGATGCCCAGCTCGGCGGTCACGTCGCGATGGACCCGCATGGCATCCTTGACCACACCGGGCGAGGTGGAGCCCACCTTGGTTGGCCACGAGGTGTAGCCGGGGTGCCCCTTGCAGTCGCACTGCACCCAGTCGGGACGAATGGCCGCCCAGCGCTCCCGGAGGTGCTCGTGCGTCACCTCGCTGCCAAGCACGGTATCCGTGTCCTTCGCATGCAGGTCGTAGTGGATGCCGAAGAAGACGTCTTCGTGCCAGTTGCGCTGGTCTGACATGGAATGCTCTCCTGGGATCGCTTTTCTACGCGCCAACGCCTCGGGCGATGGCCGGATGCGGACGCCCGTTGCCGCTGGCGGTCCAGACCACCGTGCGGTCATCGGGCAGGAAACACGGATGCAGATGCGGGCCGCCATGCCCCAGTTCCTCGGTGACCAGCAGGTGGGCGCGGCCCGTCGCCGCCGACCACACGCCCACATAGCCATCGTGACTGTCAAAGGCCACCAGACTGCCATCGCGGTTCGGCCCGGGATGCCAGGCACGCGGCAGGGCGATTTCGGTGAACTCCGAGTTGTCCGGACGGATCACAGCCATCCCCTCGGGATTGCGGATGAAGACGATGCGCTGGCCGTCGCCGGTGAACGTTTCGTGCGTAACCCATGGATGCCCCGGCAGCGGGTAGAGGGGGCGGGAAACGCCCTCGCTCAACCGCATCAGCCACATGCGTTGGGGCGATGCGCCACCAGTCTCATGGCAGTACATGATCAGGTCCGGATCGGTCGTCGAGCACTGCACGTGGCCAATCTGGAACGGTCGTTCGACGAGGGTCGTCAATTGCCCCGTAACCGGGCAGAGCGCATACACGCGCCCCAACTTCACGCCACTGGCGTGGGTGCGGTTGCCTCCCATTGCCAGGAAAGAGCCGTCCGCCGAGAAATGCACGAAACCGAGAATCGCCGCCCCATCCGTCGGTTTCACCTGCGCCACTCGCTCCTGCACGCCGCTGGCGACCACCACGGACCAGACCTCCTGGCCGCGAACGAAGAAGAAGGTATCCCCGGCCGGGTTCAAGTCACCCACATGGACGGTGGCCCCGCCCTCGGTAAGGCGCACGGCCTCGCCGTCTTCCAGGTCGAGCCGGACGGCTTCCTTGACCCCGTCGAAGGTGCCCTCGCAGATCAGGAAACGCTGGTCGGGGGTCACGAAACGCTGGTGGAAGTAGGGGCAGACGAGATCGGTCTCGGAGGACAGGTAGTCCTCGATCTCGACCCCAGGCATCTTGCTGGCCCGGGTCTGTCGCTCAATCGGCACACGCTGCATCGGCAACCCTCGGAATCAGGACTCGCAGTGAATCGCTTCGATCACCCCAATCGTGCGGGTCCCTCTCAGACCAGCCATAGCAGGCCCTACGCTACCCGCAAACGGGGTTCTCTCAAGCCCATCCCGACGGGAATCTTTGGACTATGCTATTTACCAGCAGGGAAATGGGCCGCGATTTCTGCCAATGTGCGCCGGGCGGAGTCGGCAAACGCCGGGCTGGCGATGTCGGCCTGCACCGTGCCCAGATCCCGGAAGTCGGCCAGCGTCCGCCAGTTGGGCAGAGGTCCACCAGCGGCTGCGCGCAGGCACAGACAGCCTCCCCAATGGCCCCCCCCTTGTGTGACCTTCATCATGATTCGGTGCCAACCGCGGGTCAGTTCCACATCCACAACGTCCTCACCGCGCTTCATCGGGCGAGCGGCACCGTTGCGGTGGACCATCCTGTCATCCAGCCACACCTTCACGCCATCGTCACTGCCGATCTCGAATTTGGCCTTGGCTGAGGTACCGCAGCGAACCCAGGTAACCGCATAGGCGACCCGGTTGGTGCCGCCAAAGATACTCTCGAACGGAATCTGCCAGTCCACCGCAGGATCGCCGGCCTGGGGGGAAGGCTGCCACTTCACCTTGGCCGCGTCCTTGCCCTCCGGCCCCATCTTCATATCGATCACGGCACACTTCTCGGCGGTCTTGAAAAACGGTCCGGCCACCAGCCAGTTGGCCACGAACCCGTCGAACTCCTCGATCTTCCGTTTGGTCTCTTCAGCTTGCTCGCGCAGAGGCCCCGCAGCGGCGTGTTTGATGACCAGGGCGAGCGACTGCTCCGCCAACTCACGGTCCTCGCGAGAGACCGCCACCGCCACCTTCAGCATGGAGGCCACGGCCTCGGCCTTCAGCGCGGGATTCTGGAGATACGGACGCAGCAAGGCAAGCGCCGAGGCATGGCGCACCTGCCCCAACCCCGCCAGCACCACCTTCCGCTCATCGTCGCGCTTGGCGGCCGCCATGGCCTCGCCCAGGCGCGCCGCGATCATGGCTGGCGGCGGTGCCCCTGGTTGTCCCAGCGCCCGCACGCAACCGCGCAGGGCCAGCACCTGCCGCACCGGGTCCGTCTCGGTCCTAGCCAGCTTGAGAAGCACATCGGCCGGGCTCGCATCGGGCCACGCGCCGAAAGCCCGCAAGGCAGCGTCCCGCAATGGCTGCTCGCCAGCGGCCAGACGATCGTGCACGGCCGCGAACGCGCCGTCGCCACCAAGCTCACCCAAGACGCCGACGATCTCGACCTGTGCCTCCGGCGATGCAGTGGGCAACGCGGCAAGCAAAGCCGCCGTGCGGCCTGGGCCCGCCGGACACCGGCGAGCCACGGCCAGCGTGGCCTTCGCGCTGTCGCGGCGCATCGTCTTGCCTGCGGCCGAGACCAGCAAATCGACCAGAGCTGGCAGATCGTCTGTCTTTGCCAACAGGGCAAGACCCTTGCAGGCGCTACCGGACAGCTTCTTGTCCGCCGCCTTGGCATAGGCAATCAGAGCAGGGACGGCGACCTTCGCCCGCCGGGCGATCAGCATGTCCACCGCCTGCACGCGACGTTCCACAGAGCCGTCCTTGGCTTCGTTAAGCAACGCCGCATCGATCCCGGGGGCGGCCAGACGCTGAAGCGAGGCATTCGCTTCCTTCGCGAGATCGTCCGTTCCCGCCGCCAGGGCCAGAAGCCGGGGAACACACGCCGCATCGCCAAGAGTGGCAAGTGCCCGTGCGGCCGCCACCCGAACCTGGCTCTCCTTGCTGTCCAGCGCGCGAATCACAGTTGGGCGCACCGCTGTTGCCTGCCGCGCGGCAAACACCCCCAGCAACAGGACCTGCCCTGGCACCGAAACCCTCGGCAGAGCGGCCGCAAAAGCCAAGACCGTCTTCTCGTCGGCCGTCTCGCGCAGGTAGTCGGCTGCCACGCCCTGGAGCCGAGGCGAGCCCTGGCCAAGCACGGGGCCGACCAGGCCGATGCTCTGCTTGGGATCGACAGTCAACAGACCCAGCAACGCGCCGCAACGGATCGGTTCGGGGCGGGTCTCGGCGAAGAGCTCACGATAGGTGACAATGGCTGCCGTCGATTTACCGTTCACGCCCAACCGATCGGCATTGGCGAGTCGCGCCACGTCCCGGGCCGAAACGAGCGCAGCAGCCTTGGGCTTGAGGGCCTTCAGCGCCGTGTCACCGGCCACCGACCCCGTCCGCCCCAACGCGTGCATGGCGACCAGAGCCACACCGCCCTCCCCCCTCGCGTGCTTGGCGAACACAGGCACAAGGGACGGCAGCGCTGGTGCCGCCGTCAGGCGCTCCACCAAGCGGCCGGGGGGAGCGTTCGTGAGCAATCCGGCGAGGGCCTTGTCAGCCAGAGTGGAGGAGTTCTCCTTGAGAGCCCGGAGTGCCCACGTGCGTGTTTCTGCGTCGTCACTGTCAGCAAACTCGGCCAGCGCAGGCACGGATTCCTCGCGGCCCACGTGCTGGAGGATCTTGATCAGCCAGAGCCGGGACGACGGGGTCAGTTCCCCGGCCAACCTGGCGAGGATGGCCTGGCAAGCCGCTTGCCGTTCGACCTCGGCACCGGGACGGGCAGCCCGCCAGCAGATGAATTGGTACTCCCGGGCGGGACCCCGACGTTCCCAGATGCCCTCGATGGAGAACTTGGGCAGATAGTGCGTCAGGACTTGGGTGTGCAAGGCTCCCCACGCCGCCGCGTCGCGGTTCTGAGCAGGGGCTTTGCCCTGAAGCTCGGGCAGGATGGGCTCGATATCAGCCGCCCAAGCAAAGGCGACGGCCAGAAAGAGGAAGGCGAGGATTCTCATTCGTTCAGCTCCGTTCCAGCTTAGGCGAGGGACCAGGGGGCGCGCATGGGGCGGTCGATCCAGCGGCTCGCGCCAGGATCGTCCACAAAGTCCCAGGTCTCCGGATTCCAGCGGAGCGGACGCTGCAGCCAGTAGGCCAGATTGCCCAGATGGCAAACCGCCACCGAGCGGGCGCCAATTTCCACATCGCAGATAGGGCGACGGCGGCTGCGGATGCAGTCCAGCCAGTTCTGGAAGTGGTTGTTCGACCGGTAGAGCTGCACCTCGTCCGGGCCGATGGGCGCGCGCATGATCTCGCCGGGGAAGGTCTTCAGGTCGGAGCGGCTGACCTCGATCTTGCCCTTGGTGCCGGTGAAGGTGATGCCATTGCCGCCCTGGCCGGTATAGCCACCGTGGTAGACTTCGGCACCATTCGCGTAGCGGAAGGTGAGTCGTTCGGCGCCCTTCGCGCCAGGTGGCAGGATCTCGACCGGGCCGGACGTGTCTGCAGCCAGCGCCCACTGGCAGATGTCGAAGTGATGGGCACCCCAATCGGTCATGCCACCGCCGGAGTAGTCGCGATAGCTGCGCCAACGGGCGGGATGGAGCTTCGCGCTGTAGGGACGTACGGGGGCGGGGCCGAGCCACATGTCCCAGTCCATCCAGTCGGGCGTCGTCTCGGCCGGCAGGAAACAGTCGCCTGAGGGGCCGCCCACGGACACGTGGCAGGTCTTCAGGTCGCCAATGCGGCCACTACGAATCATCTCGCAGGCAAAGCGGAATTTGCCGCTGTAGCCGGAGCGTTGCTGGCTGCCGGTCTGGAACACGGTGCCACACTGGCGGACCACCTCGATGATCCGCTTGGATTCGCCGATGGTCAAAGTCAGTGGCTTCTCGCAGTAGATGTCCTTGCCCGCCCGCGCGGCGGCCATGGAAATGAGCGTGTGCCAATGATCAGGCGTGGCGATCATCACCGCATCGATATCGTCCCGCGCCAGCAGTTCCCGGAAATCGCCGTACTCCGCGCAGCCCTTGTAGACGCCGGACTTGAGCTTCTCCGCGTACTTCTTATGCACCCGGTCGCGGGCGGAACGCCGTCGCTTGGCATCCACTTCGCACACCGCCACCACGCGCACGCCGGAATGGCCCAGACAGCGGCCCAGGTGACCACTTCCCATGCCCCCGATCCCGATCATGCCCACGTTCAGCACATCGTTCGCCGCCGCCGCCATAAGCCGCGGTGCCACAAGCGGCATGGCAAGCGCACAGGCACCACCCGCCTTGAGAACGTGCCGTCTGGAAACTCCTGAGTGCATCGCGATACCCCTTTCGGTAGTCCGGGACGAAGACAAACGAAAGCAGTACACTACGACTGCCGGTCACCTCGCGCAATTCCGACCGTCACAAACGCACCTGGTATCCGTTCGCGCTTGCTCCTCTCCGGAGCCGATGGTAGTGTGGATCTCAGAACGCGGAGGTGCACCCTCGCAGCATGCCCGCCCACACCACTTCGGAGATAGGGATGAAACGAAGAGTCTCTCCTGCAATGCTCGTCGGCGGCTTCCTGTTCTGCCTGCTCGCCCTCGCCTGGCTCTGGGTAGGAGGCGTGGCATGGTCAGACGCGCATCCCGATGTGGGAGTCAACGCCCCATCAGTCAAATGGTTGCCTGAGGCGGCGACCAATGTGTCCTTCTACAAGACCTACTCCTGGACCGCCTATGAGTTCGACATAGATGAAGCTGGCTTCAGGAAGTGGGCCAAGAAACTGGATCTGAGGCCGATCCAGGACGCAAAATTCATCAACCGCCATTCATGGCGGGAGTTCAGTCGGGAGGCGAACGAGAGGTGCAACGAGACCGGGGAGCTTGGCGCTTGGGTCTACCCGGTGGAACGCAAGCATTTCGCCGTCGTGCGCAACGGCCTCTTCCACAAGCACACCAACGGGGTGAACGGCGGGCAGACCCATCTTGTCTACGACCGGGATGACGGCCGGGCCTACTACACATCCAACCAGAGGTAGCGACATCTGGCAGCAGCGACGCCACCCCTCGCAGGCTCATCGCGCCAGCTCCGAAGCTGATTGGCTTCTCCGGTGGTCTCCTGGGTTCATGCGAGTCAGTCGCCAGTGACCCTCAGGCATGGGATCAGAACGACGGAGGGGGTATTCCCCGACTGTTCGACGGTGAGAACCACCGCTGCCTTCCCGGCTGCACGAACCGCGCTCGGGACGGCAGTCTCCACAACAAGGGAAAGGTGGGAGCGTGCCCCGGGCTTCCGCATCTGAAGCGACATGCCCCGGACCCCGGGAACGGTCTTGCCATCGGCCTCGAAATCCAATGAGACACGCGCCTTGGCACCATTGCGCGTCCCTGCCGCCAGGGCGACCACGGCGCGCAGATCGGTGCCTGCCGGTAGGCCCGCAGGCAGGGGGAAGCGGCGCACATGCTTCCCTTTGGCTTCAGCCGTGTCCACCGAAAGGCAGCGGGGGCCATAGGAGAGCCCGTCAGATGCGATGGATGGCGAAGCGGTACCATCAGGAAGGAGGTTGGCCAGTGTAGGCGGCAAGCCAACGACCCACGCGTTCTGGATGGAGACTCCTTGGCGAGGCCCGCTTCTGGCTGACGAAGAGATCGTCAGAGCCAGGTCGGTTGCGTCGGCGGGCACATCGAGAACCAGCCATCTTGACGCCTCCGGCGCTGGCGACCAGTCGCTCAGCAGCGGCTGCTTGCCGGCGCTGATGCTGATCCGGACGCCGACGGCAGGACCGGTGTTCGGGTCCAGAACAAGATAGAGCCGACCGGGCTGGCCGGCCGCCAGAGCATAGCGCCCAATCACCTTCCCTCCCGGCACAGGCTGGCAGCGCAACACGTAGGACGGTTGCTCCACCTCGCCCTGATGCCGAACGATGACTTGGCCCTCGGCATCCCCCTTCGCACCCACCACGATGGCCTTCCCAGACTGGTCGATCCAGACGGCCTTGGCGGCCTCGGCAATCAGATCCTGGGCCCGGCAAGACGCCTTGAACGCAATACTCCGCTTCGGCTCCATGGCCATCTCGCTGAATTCCCACCAAAGCTCGCCCAGAGAGTTGCGGCTCCCGGGCTTGGTCGCCGCCGTCAGGCTGGTGAACGGTGCCTTGCCCCAGACTTCGCCGTAGTGCGCCTTGCGGCGGTACATGGCGGTGTACCTCTTCACAGCGCGCCCGCGCGACATGCGCTGCGCTCTGCCGCCGGGATCATAGCGGTAGACAAGGAGGCGTGGGCCATCGTCCCTGGGTGGCTGGCTGTAGTCGCGCGGGTAGCGCAAGCAGGCACGATTCTCGATGATGATGCCCTCTTGCCCCGGTCCCTGCTGGAAGCGCATGGCCTCCTTGTGCGACTCCAGGGGCTGAAGGCGGAGGGTCCGGAACCCGCCGGAGGGGGGGATCTCGGTGAAGCTCATCCACCCCTTGCGCTGTCGCTGGAAGGACGCGATGCCCATGGAGAAGTGAGTGTGTGCCGCCGGGCCACCCATCAGATCGAAGACACCCCACGGCGCATAGGAGGGGATGTAGAGATCGGGGAGTCCGGCGAGCTGGTGCCCCATCTCGTGCATCATGATGGAGAGCGGGAAGAGCTCGAGTTCGGCGGCGGGAGGGATCTTGTCGATGGTACCATCCTTCGCCCTTCGGGGTGCCTGCCGCCAGATGGTTGCCGAGTAGCTGCTGTATGGACTGGGCAGGCCAAGCCAGTTCTCGTCCCACAGCTCCCCCAGTCCCATCCGTCCCAACACCTCCTTGAGCTTCCGCCAGCCGCGGTTGACCCCGCCGACCCCCCAATCCGTGTTGAGGAACACAAGCAGCTCGGGCATACGCCCATCGCTAAGCTGGACCTTCCGGCGGCAGTCCGGGCCCGTGATGCCATGGGCACGAAGCGTCTCGGCGACGATGACCGGCCAGCTCTCGCCGAATGGCTTCATGCCGCTCTCCCAGTGCGGAATGCGGGTGATCTGCCTTGGGATGCGCACCCATTCCGCGACCTCGCCAGCGATCTCGATCCGGCCTTCGCTAAGCTCCAGGAAGTACTCCCGAACGCTGCCCGCAATGGGTTTTCCTTCAGGCGTCGCGCGCGGGGAGCCAAGGCCAAAGAAGAGATCCGCGAAGTACTCCCTGGTGTAGGTTGGCGGGTGAGGAATGTCCTCGAAGTCGGCCAGGAAGACCTTGAGCAGCCGAGCGGGAGGGGCCGTGCCAACCGCCTGCCCGGTACCCACAGCGGCGCAGCACATGGCAAGGGCGCCGATGGCGCGAACCTGGAGATGGATCATAGCACGTCACCTGCAGGCTGAGGGCTGCGCAAGATGGCTCCGGGGCGAGCGGTAGAGAGTAACCTTGCCGGGGCTTGGCCCCAAGTCAAGAGCAGGCCTGCAACCAGGCACTTGGAGGGACCGCCCTCACCGCCCGTCGCCTCCGAAGGTGGTCTCCGCCGAGGACCGCAACCAGTACCCGCGCCCCGGCAGGAGCGCATCGTCTGCCTGAAGGACACAGTAGCGGCATTGGGTGGTCTCCCAGCGCCAGCAGGAACCGGGGAAATCGCCGACTACCCTCTCTTCGGCGACGCCAACCATGTGCCAGCCGACAGCCAGTTCGGTAGCCGTATCGGCGCACAGGGACCCGGTGACAGTGATGGTGA